>AUXO017218152.1_pt1 | contig 11308 bp, 11 predicted proteins | sample 768731 | NCBI WGS metagenome assembly AUXO01 (sample SAMN02715735, study PRJNA202380) | gut metagenome | biome: sheep rumen | host: Ovis aries | place: New Zealand: Palmerston North | reverse complement strand
GACTTGTACACCATATTTTGATGTTAGAAATATACATTTTTATGTTAATAGATTAAAATTCCATATCGTTTCTTTTTGGAATAAATATAATCCTGATTCAAACTTTCCAAATGATTTTATTGGTGACGCTGGTGAAGGAATGTTTGAATTTGAAAAGATAATGTATTAAAAATGTCCAAAAGTTATTTGATACACATTTTTTTACTTAATTAAGTGTTTATTATGCTATAATTTAGGTATTAGAGGAATTGTATATGGAGAAATATATTTTAACAATAGATCAAGGAACAACATCAAGTAGAGCCATTTTATTTGATAGTAAAGCTTCTGTTATCGCTAAATATCAAATGGAATTTACACAAATTCATAGAAAGCCTGGTTTTGTAGAACACAATGCTAACGAAATCTATGAAACTGTTATGGAATGTATTAAGAATGTTTTAAATAATGCAAATATAGATATTAAATGTATTAAAGGTATTGCAATTACTAATCAAAGAGAAACAGCTGTTATGTTTGATAAAGCTGGAAATCCACTTTGTAATGCAATATGTTGGCAATCTAAACAAAGCGAATATATTGCAAAAAAATTAATTAATGATGGATATGAAAATAGAATTTATCAAAAAACTGGTCTTCATATTAATTCATATTTTTCAGGAACAAAAATAAGATATATGTTAGACAACAACCAAAATGTACTTGAACATTATGATAATCATGATTGTTTATTTGGTACAATTGATACATTCTTATTATATAAATTGACAAATGGGCGTTCTTTCTATACAGATGCAACTAATGCTAGTAGAACACTTTTATATAACATTAATACTCTTTGCTGGGATGATGAATTGCTAGAATTATTTAAAATTAGAAAAGATATTTTACCTCAAGTGTTATCAAATAATGAATTATTTGGATATGCAAATATTCGTGGTGTAGATATTCCGGTAGTTTCAATGATTGGAGACCAACAAGCATCATTGTTTGGACATACAGCTTTTAATATCGGTGAAATTAAAAATACTTATGGTACAGGTTGCTTTATGCTTATGAATACATCTGATAAACCGGTTTATTCTAAAAATGGTTTATTAACAACTATAGCATATATGATTGATGGCAAACCAACATATGCACTTGAAGGTTCTGTCTTTGTAGCAGGTGCTGCTGTAACTTGGTTAAGAGATTCTTTACGTATTATTGAAAAGTCTAGTGAAACTTTTGCAAGAGCCTTAAAAGAACCAAGTCATGATTTAATATTCGTACCAGCATTCCAAGGCCTTGGAACCCCTTACTGGGACAATGAATGTAAAGGAGCCATGTTTGGTATGAGCTTTAATACCACTCAAGAATCAATTATTAAAGCTACACTTGAAGCCATTGCATATCAAGCAAAAGATTTGATGGAAGAAATGAAGAAGGAAACAAACCTATCTAATATTTCTTTATCTGTTGATGGCGGTGCTAGTGAAAATGATTATTTGTTGCAATTTGAATCAGATATTATGCAAACAATTATTAAGCGCCCTCGTCAAATTGAGACAACTGCCCTAGGTGCTGCATTTATTGCCTTCCTTCACTTAGGATTCTTTGATTCTTTAGAAGACTTAAAGAAGATAAATGAAATTGATAAGTATTATTATCCAATTATAGATAAGGAAGAAAGTGATTCACTTTATTCTAAGTGGAAGAAAGCTGTTGAAGCTTGTAGAATGTTTAAATAATTGGTTAATATTTATTTTATTTAAATTTAAATAAGACTATAATAAAAGAGAATAAAGGAGATATTTTTATGTTATTTGATGATTTGAAGAAAGCCAAAATGATGGCTTTAAAGAATAAGGACAACAATGCACGTTCAGTCCTAGAAGCTGTAATTAGTCGTACTATGTTACAACAAGTAGAATTAAAGGCTAAAGGTCTTGAATTAAAAGATGAAGATACTCTAGCAAATATTCAAAAAATTACTAAAGAACTTGAAGAAGAAAAAACAAGTTTTGCAAGTGCAGGTAGAACTGAAAATGTTGAAGCTTTAGAAGCTCAAATTGAATACATTTCACAATTCTTGCCAAAGCAATTAAGTGAAGATGAAATTAAAGATATTATTAATTCTCTTCCTGATAAATCAATTCCACAAGTAATGAAGCATTTTAAAACTAATTATCAAGGAAAATGTGATATGGGATTAGTTTCTCGTATTGCTAAAGAATTAGCTTAATGAAATTCAATGCTGCATTATGCTTACAAGGAGGTGCCATGCGCAGTGTATTTGTGGATGGCGTCCTTGATTGTTTAATTGACAATAATATTGACATCTTAAATGTTTTTGGTATTTCAGCCAGTAGTAAAGATATGATTTACTATCCAACTCACCAAAAACTTTTTGCATATAAGGCCAACATTAATTCTATTAATGATGAAAAGATGTATAATATGTCAAATTTATTATTAGGTAAACCAGTTTTTAATATGGAACACTATAAGGAATTTCGTGACAAAAATTATCCATATAAGATAGAAGAGATAAGAGATAGTGATTTTAATTTATATATTGGAGCCTCAAATACTAGAACTTGTGAAATTGAATATTTTGATAAATATACTTCATCACTTGATGATGCAATTTTAGCGTCATGTTCAATTCCTGTTTTATTTCAGGAAGTAAATATTAATGAACATTATTATTTAGATGGTGGTTTGTGTGAAAATATACCTTTTATGACTGCAATTAAGAAAGGTTTTGATAAAGTTATTGTAGTTGCAACAAGAGAAAAAGGATATCGTGATATTAAACCTGAAAATGATCCCAAAGATTTATTTGTAAAGTTAAAATTTCAAAATAATCCAAATTTATTATCCAAGATTCTAAATGTTTCATCTAATTATAATAGTGAGATGGATTTGTTAGACAAATTAGAAGATGAAGGTAAAATTTTTGTGTTAAGACCAAATACAACAAAAGATTTCGATCGCTTCGAAAAAGATAATAATAAGTTATCTCAATTATATAATGATGGATACAATACTTGCTTACGTAATCTTGAACATTTATTAACATATTTAAAATAGGAGGCTACTATGGACGTAAAAGACGCATTTAAAAAATATGAAGAAATGAATAAAGAAGCTAGATATTATAACTACGCCTTATACATTATTGGCTTTGACCAAGAAACAGATTGCCCAGAACTTGATAAAGAGTATAGCTTATCAGTTCAAGAATTTTTTCATGAGAAATCTTTAAATATTTATATGTCAGATGAATATCAAAATAATTTGAAATATTTATTTGATAATAAAAATTTGTTAGATGATTTTAAAAGACTTCAAATTGAAGAAGATTATAAAGAAATTGATAAGTTAAATAAAATACCTCATGATGAATTGATGGAACATTTTAAAAATGTTAACAAATGTGGCCTTTTATGGAAACGAATGAGAGAAAATCATGATTACGCTTCTTTCTTAAATGAATTAAAAGAATTGGTTGCATATAATTTTAAATATATTGATTATATGAAAAAACCATATAATAATCCCTTAGATATATTACTTGATGAAATGGAAGATGGCTTTAGTGTTAAGAAATATGATGAGTTTTTTGACTTAATAAAAAGAGAAATTGTTCCTCTTGCAAAAAAAATTGTTAAACTTCCTAAAAAGTATAACTCTAAGCTTGATACACTAAAGTTTGATAAGTATAAACAAATGAAAATCACTAAAGAAGTTTGTGATATGATGGGTTATACAAATCAAAAAGGTTGTGTAAGAGAGACTATGCATCCATTTACTAATGGATTCAATTCTAATGATGTTCGTATCACAACAGCATATGATGAATCTTTATTATTATCAAATATTTACTCAGTAATGCATGAGGCAGGTCATGCATTATATGAACTAGGTCAAGATCCTAAATTAGATGGTACTAGCTTATTTGGTGGTACTTCTATGGGTATTCATGAATCACAATCTCGTTTCATGGAAAATTATTTAGGTCGTTCATACAGCTTTACTAAAACTTTATATAATATTATAAAGAAAGAATTCCCTTCTGAATTTAGTGATATTACTGTTGATGATTTGTATTATTATGCAAATTATGTATCTAATCAATTTAAGAGAACTGAGGCGGATGAATTAACTTATTCAATTCATATTTTAATTCGTTATGAAGTTGAAAAAGCCTTGTTTAATAAAGAAATAAGCGTTGAACAAATCAGTGATAAATTTAACGAATTATTTAATGAATACTTAGGTAAGACCCCTTCAAATATGATTGAAGGTGCTTTCCAAGATGTTCATTGGTCAAGTGGTTTTGGTTATTTCCCTACATACGCACTTGGTAATGCTTATGCAGCACAATTTTTGCATTATATGAAACGTGATTTAGATATTGACGCTCTTATGGAAAAAGGTGATTTTGCACCTATCAATAAGTGGCTTGATGAAAAAATTCATAAATATGGTAAGAGTAAGAAGAATTTGGAAATTCTAAAAGAAGCAACTGGTGAAGATTTTAATCCAAATTATTATATTGAATATTTAAAAGAAAAATTTGAATCCATCTATAATATTAAGTAGGTAATTATGACTCCAGTACAAATTTTTGCATTAACATTAATTATATTAGCAGTTTTATTTATCGCATATTATATTTATAGACAAATTATATGGTCACGTGTAAATAGACATTATGCATTTGCTAGATTCAAAGAAGCTAATGATGAGATTGACAAACTATATAGTCGTACTTTTTTATCAATTAGAAAAAAGATGGATGTTTATAAAGCTAGTTGCTTATTACTTTTAGGAGATTATGACAACTTTTTAATTCAAATTAAAAAAATTAAAAAGACAAGCTTAAAATATGGTGTATATTATTACTACTATATGATTGCTTATTTAATTATTAAAGAAGACTTTAAGCAAGCTGAAATTTTATATGGCGAATTGGCAAAGAAGTTTAGAGTTGATAGAGAACTTGATCTTGTTACCCCACTAGCTATTTTACTTAGTGAAAAGGGTGATAAGAAGGCTTTTAAGAAATTAAAAGAACTTAAGCGTAATCGTCATATTGACATTACTTTCCTAGCTGTAGCAAATGACTATATAAGAAAACATAAAAATGATGAAAGATTTAATTAGTTAATAAATATATAAATTTATTTTCTTTATAAAATCATTATAAAGTGATATAATATAAGTCCAAAATACAAATAAAAATAAGGTGAAAAACATGAAAGTTTATTTTACAAACAATATTATTATTAAAGATGATGATGGTAAGCGTCATAAAAGAGATTGTAAAGAATATAGAGATGTTATCAAATCCGTTTTTAAAACTATTGATGATAATCATGAAATGAATGTGATTTTTGTTGATAAGGATACAATTCATCAAATTAATAGAGATTATAGAGGAATTGATAGAGTTACTGATGTTATCTCATTCGCATTACATGATAATGATGAAATGATGGATTTACCTGAAGAAGAAATTGAATTAGGTGATATTTTTATTTGTGTAGATAGAGCTATTGAACAGGCAAGTGAATATGGACACTCTGTAGCTCGTGAAGTTGGCTTCTTAGCAGTACACGGATACCTTCATCTTAAAGGTTATGATCATATGACTCCTGAAGATGAAAAGGTAATGTTTGCTAAACAAGATGAAATTTTAAATAATGCTAATTTAAAAAGAGAATAAAGGAGATATTTATGACAACTATTGAACTAGTTAATAAAGCTATTGAAGGAAGAAAAAGAAGTTATTCACCATACTCTCATTACGCAGTTGGTGCTGCTTTACTTATGAAAGATGGTACAGTTATTACTGGCGCTAATATTGAAAATGCTGCATATGGTGATTGTATTTGTGCAGAACGTGTTGCAATGTTTCAAGCTCACAACATGGGTTACAATTTAAAAACTGATGTTGAAGCTATCGCAATTACTAGCGAATCAGCTAAGCCATGTGCACCATGTGGTTCATGTCGACAAGTTATGAATGAATTATTAAAGAAGGATTGCAAGGTTATTTTATCAAATTTAAAAGGAGATATTATGGAAGAAACAGTTAAGACTATTCTTCCATATGGTTTTGACGATCTTGACTAACGAAAATTACAAATCTGGCTTTGTCACAATTTTAGGAAGACCAAATGTAGGTAAATCTACTTTTTTAAATAAAGTAATCGGTTCTAAAATTGCAATTATGTCTGACAAACCACAGACTACAAGAAACACAATACTTGGTGTATTAACTGATGATGAGGCTCAAATTATATTTACTGATACACCGGGAATTCATAAGCCTCAATCAGCTTTGGGTAAGTTATTAAATGAAGACGCATATAATGCAGCTCGTAATGTAGAAGCTATTTTATTTATGGTTTCAGCTGTAGACCCAATTGGTAAAGGTGATTTAATGATTATTGATCACCTTAAGAATTATAAAGAAGATGTATATCTAGTAATTAATAAGATTGATCTATTAGATGATAAAACTAAATTACCTGATATTATTATTTCTTATATGCAACAATATGATTTTAAAGAGGTTTTCCCTATTTCTGCCAAAACTGGTGATGGTGTTTTAGAATTGGTTAATACAATTAAAGGCCTCCTTCCATTAGGCCCTAAGTATTATCCTGAGGATATGATTACTGACCATCCTGAAAGATTTATTGTTGCTGAATTAATTAGAGAAAAATGCTTCTATTTAACTAAAGATGAAGTTCCTCATTCAATCGCAGTTATTGTTGATTCAATGAAAAACATTGATGACACTGATAGAGTTGAAATTTATGCAACTATCTATGTTGAGCGCGATACTCAAAAGGGAATTGTTCTTGGTAAGGGTGGAAGTTTAATTAAAAAGATTAAAGATTTATCTAGAAGAGATATCAAAAATCTTTTAGGTTCACCCGTTGAATTAAATTTATGGGTTAAGGTTAAAAAGGATTGGACAGAACGTCCAGATTCTATGAAAGCCTTAGGATATGAAAAAGATAGGTATTAATAATAAGCAGTGAAAACTGCTTATTTTTTAAAGGAGGTTAAAAATGGACAATATTTCTGTTGAAGGTTTAGTGATAAGAACAATTCATTATAATGAATCTAGTGAAATTGTCCATTTATTAACTAAAGGTGGTATTATATCTGTCATGTGTAAAGGGGCACGACGTTATAAAAGCCATAAGCTTTCTTTCTGTATACCATTAACTAGAGTTAATGCTATAATAACTGATTCTAAAGTTCCTACTTTAATTGATTATTCAATTATTGATTCTTATGATTACATTAAGGAAGATTTAAAAGCGAATTTGTGGTTTAGTTATTTGCTTGAAATATTAAACAAATTACAAGAGAACAACTATTTTTCACATATTTATAAAATGCTAATTAGATGTTTAGAATTAGCTTATGAAAATGATGCTATGAAGCTTGTACTAACATGCCAAGTCAAATTATTAAAAGCGTTTGGTGTTGAACCTGAATTGAAATACTGCGTAAAATGTCATAAAAATGATATTAAATTTTTTTCAATTAAGGAAGGTGGCTTTTTATGCGAAGATGAGAATGCTTCGGATAGGGTTGATTATAAGTTATATTTACCAATAAAAAAAATATATTATTTTGACATATATAATGAAGATTTTAAAGAATTAAATAATATTGATTTTAAAGATGTATTTAGTAAAATCACCGCTTATTATCAATATCATATTGATATCGAAATACACTCATTATCAAGTCTTATTATTTAGGTGCTTATGAAATTAGATGTATTAAATTATGACACATTATCAACTGATCAAATTCTTGAAATATATGATAGAATTACTTTTGATAATAGAAGAATTAGAAACAAATTAGATGATATAAAAAAAGAAATAGAAAATTTATATACACATGATTTAGATATGTTGCCATATCTTTTAACAGAAGATGAGCTAAAGTTTGTAACATATAATTATAATAAGGAAGTTGACAATACTTATATTGTCAAGAATTTAGCTAAAATTGGGCTTTATGTTAAAAATAAAAAAGGTCTTTATGTCATCCCTTTAAATATTAGTGAAGGAGTTAATAAAGCTTTAAAAGCTTATTTAAAAAATAAAAAGGAAATTGATGACACTAAAATCATTATTTATCTTATTTTAGGACTTATAAGAATGGAAGGTGCTATCAAAGTTGAACAATTAAAAGAAAATCTTTTAAATTATGTTGAAATAACTGATGAACAAATTGATATTTGTTACACTCATCCTCTTTTTAATCGTTTTATTAAAATTGACACTTATAAAGAAAAAAAATATTTAATCCCATATGAATTAAAAGATACAGATTTTGATTTTGTCTTATATAAGACAAAGAATATAACCAAATATAATAAATTTGATTTGATTAGTTGTGGTAAGTATTTTTTTAATGAGAATTCTAAATTGTATCAAGATGCTATTTTTAATCCTCGTATTGCATATTTATTAGGTAAAGTAGATAGAGCTGATTTAATTTTATATAGTGGTTCAAATAATTACGAACATGATGAATATTTGAAGGATTATGACTTAACTGATTATACTAGTGACGATTTTATCCAACTCGATAATTTTGTAAGAAGTTTACCTTCATATATACCAGTTGGTGAAAACAGTCTATTTATAAGCGCAATTGATAGTAAGAATTTAGATAATATTGTATCACTTTTATTCCAACATGCCAGAAAAACTTATGTTAAAGATATAAGTGGCAGCTATGATACTGTTTATAAGAGTATTCAAGAAGCTGTAGTAACTCATTTAGATGAATTGATTGATGATGTTATTTCAACATATAATATTAGCGAAGATGAGGAAGAATTCTTATTAGCATTAAAGAATAGAACTGAAGAAGAATATGCTATATATAGTTTAAGAAAAGATGGATTAATTTTAATAAATACATCAACATCTGAGGTATACAATGTAAAGATTGAATTATCTTCATATTTTAGAGACCATTCATTACGTCGTCATTTTGCAAACGCAATTTTAGCGAATTATAAGGGACAAATCGTAATGATTACTTATAATTTTATAGAGAATTTAAGTAAATCAGATTCAGAGTATTTTAAAGAGATTCTTAAAGATAATAAAGATAAAATTATAAAAAAACTATAAGATGTTTTAAATATTATTGTAATTAATATATATTTATATTAAAATATTTTAATAATTATATTTGAATTAATGGTGAAAATATGAATTTATATGTTGAATTGTTTGCGATGATTTTAGAATTATTAGTTATATTATTCTATGTTTTGAATCGTAATAATATTATAAAATTTAATGTTCCGATTATGCTAATAAATTTATTCATCCTATTATCGATTGTATTTGACTTAATTAGTGTATTTTTGTTAAAAAATCAGAATTTGAAATGGTTAGGATATTTTTTTAGCTATTTATATTTATTATCTATAATTTTAGTTACTTATTTCTTTGCAATATATATAATAAGTCAAATAATTTTTAAGGATAATATATCAAAAAAGCACTTATATTTAGGCGTTACAGGAGTAGCTGTTTGTTATGGAATTGCAATATGTTTATTGCCTTTAGATATTCTTTACAAAGGTGCATCGCAAGAACCTTATATATCAGGTTTAGCTGCAAATGCAACTTATCTTGGTGGAATTATTATTCTATTATTTGATTTAGGATTAATTATTATTAAATCAAAGGATATTAATTCTAGAGTTAAAAAAGGAATAATTATTTATCAAATAATTTGGTATATAGCTGGATTCTTTCAAATATTTATTGATTTTTTTGTAAAACCAAACGATGTAATTTATTTTATTGGTTTGGCGGAATCAATTGGCTCTCTTGTAATATATTCTTTATTAGATAATCCTTCTATTAATATTGATCCTATTAGTGGCGCGATGAATAAAGAATCATTTAATTCGTATATTTCTAGAATTTATAAGAAGAATAGCGACAAGGAATTAGCAATCTTTATTTTTGATAAAAATAATATTGAATCACTAGATCATATTAATGATATATCATTAAAAATTGGTGATATTTTACGTCAATTTAATGGTAAAGTTTTTAAATATGGTGATTCTGTATTTATGCTTATTAAATCTAAAGAAGAAAACAGTGTACTAGCACCTGAAATTGATAAATTAATTATTAAATTTAGAAGTAAATATAAAGAATATAGCGAATTAAAATACAAGGTGTTTACTATTTCATCTATATTTAAGTTTGAAAGTTCAGATGAATTAACTAAATCTATACCATTCTTTATTGCAGATAATAAAAAAGAATATAGTAATTTTGTATCAGAAATTGATCAAAAGAGAATTGATTATATAAAATATAAAATGAATATTAGTGAACTTGTTGATTATTCAATTGAAAATGACTCTATCGCAATTGAATATCAACCAATTTACTCAATTAAAGAAAAACGTTTCACATCTGCAGAGGCTTTGGTTCGTTTGATTGATAAGAATGGAAATATTATTTATCCTCAAGCTTTTATCGACATGGTTGAAAATGATGAAAGAATCATTCCTATGGGTAAATTAGTTTTTAAACATGTTTGTGAATTTATATCTAAAAACAATTTAGAAGATTTAGGCCTTAAATATATTGAAGTTAACTTGTCACCTGCTCAATGCAGAAAAGAAAATTTCGCATTTGACTTAATTGAAATAGTAAAAAAATATCATGTTAATCCTAAAATCATTAATATTGAAATAACTGAGAAGGCTGCGGCTAAGCAAAAAGATTTAATTTTTGCGATGGAACGTTTAAAAGAGTATGGCTTTAGTTTTTCACTTGATGATTTTGGTACTGGTAATTCTAACTTAAATTATATTGTTAACATGCCTGTAAATATTATTAAATTTGATAAGACAATGGTAGATTCTTACTTTTCTAGTGAGAAAGCTAGTAAAATTGTTAGCCATGCAATTGATATGGTAAAAGATTTGGGTCAAGAAATAGTCTTTGAAGGTATTGAAATTAAGGATCAAGTTGATAGAATTGAAAAATTACCTGTAGATTACATTCAAGGTTTTTATTATTCAAAGCCATTAGGTGAAGATAAATTTAAAGCACTATTAACTAGTGAAAACAATTAATAATTACTAATTAGCATTTACATTTTATTAAAAAGACTTGAATAAATTCAAATTTTTGATATAATTGTAAATGCATTTGGTTGAGTGGTCAAGTGGTTAAGACGGAACCCTCTCAAGGTTCAATCACGGGTTCGATTCCCGTCTCGACTACCA
>AUXO012585529.1_pt1 | contig 11308 bp, 9 predicted proteins | sample 768731 | NCBI WGS metagenome assembly AUXO01 (sample SAMN02715735, study PRJNA202380) | gut metagenome | biome: sheep rumen | host: Ovis aries | place: New Zealand: Palmerston North | reverse complement strand
TCAATATAATCGTAAATAGCTACTTTATCTACAATCTTTGAATCCTCCAGATTGAGTTTGAAAAATTTGCCGCTATTCATTAGTTGATCTTTTTCAATTCTAAAATGTAATCCCCTATGGAGTTATACAACTTATTAAGTGCCGCTCTAATAGTAATCGTTTGCTCTTGGTCGTCTATAACCAGCTTAATCGTTTTATCTAACCTACCATTGAATAGATCTGTAAACTGGTTCTTAAAGTAGAGATATTCTTCCCACATCTCCGACCATTGACGTGCAGTGCCGAAGGCTGTCAAGTGCACCAAATGCGCCAGGTGTTCCAACAATCCACCCATAGCCAGATAATCATTAAAATAGGCAGTCATGAGCACAGATCCTCTGGTTGACCAAAGGGTAGGTCTATCGTCAGAAGGCCTTTCAATATCTTGGCGAACTCTATTATAATGATACAATAAACTGAGTATTTCCGTGTAATTCTCGTTAGCCCGTTTACGCACAGATTCCTTGCCGTCAGTCGCTTTACGGAAGATTTTCTCCGTCAGTTTCAATATCTTGTCCGGATTCAATTTCTCTAAGCCGGAGTCTTTGATTCGCTTGACCATCATCTTCTGGAGGTTATAACAGAAAAGTTCAGGTGTATTCGTAGGACATGCGCCTTCGGCTATATGCCATAATTTCTCGCTGCGCGAGAAACCAAAGAGACGGAGCCGCTCAGAAATAGCAGTAGTGAAAGCGGAAATGAACATAAAGAAATAACGATGATCCGGACCTACTATATATTGTTTGCCTTCATTATAATGAAGATAAGGAGTAATGTCTTTGGCGCAATCCTTACCTATTCCATTTTTTTCATCTGCCAAGTCCGTCAATAATTCGTAACCATAGTGTCTGCCAATTATATTACCATCATTGTCCGTATGGTCATCCAAAAGATAATCCAAAAGGATGAAATCGAACTTATAGTTCTTCAATGCGGCTTTAGCTTTGTCCAAGGAATCGACGCAGAGGATAACCATGTTCGGTTCGGTTTCTTTATCTGCAGAAAATGCTTTATCCTTACACTCGTTCAAGTCATAAACACATTTGCAGCGGCAACCCTTCCACAATATTTTTTCAATTCTATTCTCAATAATATTCTCCTTAGATACAAGTCTATCCGAAGGTGTCAAATAATTTTCATGGATTCTATCATCCACCAACAGAGCACGCCATTTATGCTGCGTAAAATTGTATATGGAGTCCTTATTTTTTTCAAATTCCTCTTCCCTTTTTGCTGCTAATACTTGCTCAGAATGAAACAGGAAAGGGGATACTGCTGCTGCATGGCCTCCGCTATTGCTATTACTTTTGATAGTGGGATCCTCATATAGATTAGCCATAGTGGCTATGCGAGCATTTAAATCGGCGTATTCCTTTGCAATTAGAAGGTCATAATAGTTTTGCTTGTAGTTCTCATAGATTGTGTTTCGGATTGCGTCAAGATCGTTTTTGGAACATAGGAAGTAATTCCAGATACTACTATCCACAATCGCCCTTGAACGTGGAGCATCACGATGTTGGGCTACAAACGCGCTATCGAAAAAAATCTCTCTTTCTGACTCGTCCTGAAAAATATGGATAATTGGGCTGAACTCCTGTCCGAGTTTTCTGGTGTAGTCATTGATAAAATTATATATATACTCTTGTATATACTCTCGGATGAAACCTTTGCTGCATTTTTTAGTTAATTCATTCATCAAATCAGCATCACGATTCCCTTTCGTTATGTTTTCTTGTCGTCCCTCCAACTTATCTTGGAAGAAACCAAAAGGTTTCTGGAGAAACAATTGTATATCCAACTCTTCAGTATAATAAAGAGCTATTCGAAATCGATACCATTCTCTCTCTTTAACGCGTGGGACAACCTTAGAAACAAAATTTTTGAGCACAGGGAACTGCTCTAAATGTGGTTCTAAAAGAGCATATTCATCCTCAGAAGCATATATCATCTTAGGGTTGGAAGAATCTACCCAAAGTTTAATTATTCCACTTTTTATTTTCCCGTTTTCTGTTTCCATACCGATTCAATATTATTCCATATTTCCTCTAAAGCCATATCTTCTGAAATAAGAGCACGTCCGATACAATCTATATCGCTATGCTGAAATAAAAAGACTTTTATCTGTCTCCCTGTCATTTCCGAAATTTCATCCGAATATTTAGGAGCGGGTTCTCGTTTGGGATCTTTTTCTGGCCAATCCGAGGCTCCATGCAGTGCTAAAATCACTTCATCTCCTTCATTTGTAAAATCCCTTATTAACCCATCTATCCATTGGTCACAATACACAATACCAGCATTACTATCTTTTGGGAAACAAGATATGCCTATCACCTTATATTCCCCCTCCACTTTGCAATAACACAATGGTAGGACTCGCTCTTTAAAGACATTATTAATCTCCTCAATTTTACCTGAATTCATTAAAGCTCTATATATATCTTCATATAAGTCACCAAGAGATTTCTCTTTAATATCTAGAGAAATAAACTCAAATTCTTTGAGATATACTGCATCTTTATCTTTATATTTATCATATATACCCAGTAAATTCCTGGCGAGCTCAAGCAAAGTTGGGAGATCGGCTTCATTATCGCTGAGACCCAAAAGCTTTATTGCAGCTTGAATAGCATTCTCATTCGGCATGCTTCTAAAGTGCTTTATACGAACTTTTGAATATATCTTCCGAGTCATATCAAATTCCCCTGTATATTTCTTTGCATTGCGAAAAAGAGAAGCCTTCATCGGCTGAATTTTACCATTCTCATAGGATTCATCCATCCAATGGTTTGTAATAATGATTACCTTACTCATAACGCGCAAAATCTAAAAGTTCAATTAACGAATATTTGCAATCCAACACAGCGTGCTCAATCGCTGCATATTGGATAAATGGTTGGTGTTGCGGCATGTCAGCAAAACTTGGTTTCGATCTACCGGAATGTATTCGCAGGTTCGGCAAGAAATAAACCTCTTGACCTTCCTCATTATCCGAAGATTCTATCTTCTTATCACGATAGGTCAATATAGATGAATCTTTAGCGAAGGCTTCATAGAATGCTTTCGTAAACTCATGCTTAGCCAAAGGATCATGCCGGATATCAAACATCTCATAAATCTTATCCAACAATCCTTGATGGATCGAAAGATAATCAAACCTGAGATCTTCTTCTTTGAAACTTTGCTGTTTGTTAATCACAAATTCTTTCTTGTGCCCGGGTCCATCTGTAACATAAGAAATGGATGCGACCTTCTTGATAATGCTATAACAATGCGTCTGGCTTTCATCCCATTTATATCCGCTAAATCCATAAATATCCATACCATTATGAGTCTTTAGAATATTGAAAATACTTACACCTTTCTTTTTATACGCGATAGATATGTAGTCTCCCAATACTTCCTCAAAATCTTTACCCATAATCTCTTTTAGTTCATTCATGTCTTGCGCTCTTTTGACTTCTCTACGCTTGATATCCTTCTCCGATATGGAATCCAAAAGTAGTTTCTGCAGATCTTCAAAAGACAATTGAGACATGCGGATGTCTGCCTCATCTTTCTTATATATTTTAGAGAAAATACGTTCATCAAAGATACCTACCGTCGTTTTCATTGCATGAAGATGTCTGTAAAGCCATAACTCATCTATATGATCATTGCGAACTAAACGATCCGTGGAGTTATTGCCTGTTATTCCCTCAACAAAGACCATCCTTTCCGGTTCGTTTTTAAGATAAGCCGCAAAATTTTGTTCTGTTTCATTATGGGTTCGATATAGGAATCTACTATGTGATTTTCCGTCAGCTATTTTTACATACCCGGTTTCAGTTGACTTTACTTTACCATCATCAATAATAATCCTATCATTTTCAGGATCAAAATCACACAATTTACGATACAGGGCAATATATACCTCACGGAACATTTTGAATTCTTTCGTTAGGATTTTTCCGTCAATTGTCAGGATATCGTTTATTTGCTCTTGAGTATAAACTCGTTTCGGAGAAATCTGCTTGATTAGAGTAATATCTTCCTCACTAATTCCGGTAGAAAGAAGAATGAACTCGTAGGATTTATTTTTCGTTTCCTTAAAACTATCAACCGAGTATATTCCCCACATATTCTTAGAGAACCAATCTCTAATCTCTGAATTTTTATCCTTCGGGAACAACTCTGCATACTCTTCATTCGTTAAAATAATTGCTACCTCTTTAGGTTTGGGCAAGCAGAATACATATTGGAGATGATAATCCTCATTGTCCGACGAAGCACATGCACGTACCATCAGGATAGGTGCTTTTCCTACCCAATGTTTTTTATCTTTATCCCAATATTTATAGACAAACTCATCGTGATCTTTTATCTCTTCAGGGGTGGATTTTTCGGTAATAGGATCCGGCGCTAAGCGAATCCAATGGTCTTCTTGATATTTGTCTTTATCTTTTTTTAACAATTCATCAAAGTCAAAATCCGGTGTAATATAGAGCGGATTGATTTTGACATCATCCTCGATACCTCTCATCCAAGCTGCCGAGATACGCATCTCCTTGATTCCTTTATTAGTCTGAAGCATTTCAACAGTGGTGTTGTCGATATATGCCTCTATGAGGGCTTTACGAATAGCATCCAGTCTCTTGTGGTCCTTTGTGCCACGCTCTTCGAACACCATATTATCAGTAAGAGTAACGACACAAAGGTCATTGATATCTTCCGCATGAGCATAGTATTTTTCATAAAAATCGGGGAAAGACAGTTCACCCTTGGGAACATAGTCCTTGGGCAATTTTTTCTTGGTATAATCTTCTTTACTAAAACGATCGAAGGTCAATTCCAAATTTCTCATTTCAGGGTTATTCTCTGCACTATTACTACCCCATTTTCCGTGTTTTGCAGCATTGCGAATCACATTTTCGACTATTGAGAAGATAGCTTGACGACCTACCACACCTCCGGGTAATGATATCATAAAATCGCGCATATCTGTAAGTCCGAAACTTTCAGGAGTGTTCTCTTGAACAGGATCTCCATTAAAGGATTTATATTTGATCACGATATCTGACATCTGTGTTTTTTTGTTCTCCGTAGGTTGTGTGCTCCTAGCTAATCCTTCTGATCGGGCGATGTTTCCAAGTAGAATGTTATCTGGTTGGAGTCCAATTCTATCCGGATGCCTCATGTAGCGCTTATCCGGATTTAGTTCATCATATATAAAGTCTTTAAAATTGACCGTCGAGAAATACGGGATATAGTCCGTAGCTATGGTAGCTATAAAATCTTGTCTCTCCTGCAAATAAGAAATGAATCTACCTAATCCCACTAAAAAAGGTAATGCAACTTCCCCTAATCCCTGCTTCTCACGTTGAAATCTTTCGAACCAGCTTTTTATTCCATCTAATGTGGAAAGATCATCATTTACTGTAACAAAGTCATTTAACACATTATCCCGTACCATATCCTGGACAGAGTTCAAGTGTTGTTTTAAATAAGCCATGACATGGCTACCTAAATTATGACTCATATTACGAGACATGATAGCAGCTTTGGCGGAGGCGATGGCAGTCTTACGTTGCGCTATCTCGGTATCAAACATGTAACGCGCTTTAATCAAGAAAAGCAGATTGATAAAATCCAAACGGTGTGGCTTGATATATGTTTCAATGGCATCAAAATCATCAGAAATAGCGATAATATTAGATAACGCATCACCCGCAGTATTTACATTATAATCCTCCGAAGTTACCCAGAGATATGCCCGTTCCTTGATTCCAAGCTCATTCGCTTGCTTCACAAAGAAACCATCTTTTTTGCAAACATCTTTTTTAATTTGATGTATTTCATTAATTTTCTTGGACGGATTTATCTTCAATTCACGGTCTGTAGTTAAGGAAAGGATGATGACATCGTTAGGGTTAATCTTTCCGTTTTTGATATCTGCATAAAGAAACAACTCACGAATATTGTATTTATCCGTAAAATCAGGTACCTTTAATTTGATATCCCCCGGCTTTATATCCAACTTATCACGAATCTCCCCCACTCCTTTACTTTTATCATATATATACGCAGTAGAGAACGGAAGAATCTTATCTACACGAGGTGTACGAACATTTACTCCATAAATATAGGAGAAAGGAGGATTCTCACGAAAACAAGGAATCATTGCTCGAACGATACCTGCTCCGTTTGTTTGACAAATTTCTTCCAGAGTAATATCCGGACGATAAATCCGGAGATTCTTATTTGCTGCTTTTCCTTCTGTCTTAATCATAATTATTTCACTTTATAAACCTGCATAGGTAGTTGAACATTACCGGTTTCGTCAAACTGGATGGCACCAACCGGAGAAGAAAACTCACGTCCACGGATGTAATTGAGCTGCGCCTTCAGGTCGCCCTTATCCTCCGCATTATTGCGTGCTTCATCAATGATGAAAGGGATGATGCTTGCGCATGAAGCGACTGAATTCGAGGCAGAATTGAATTTCTCTGCGTAGAGCTGCTCAAACTCTTCGCTCAACTTGGTATCCGCTACATATACATCCAACGGGATATTCTCCACGCTGGTCAAATAGTCCTTAGTGGACAGATTCACGTCACCTAAGATGACAACATCCTGGAATTTCGGGTTCGCGTATAACTGGGTAGTAAAGGAGTTGGCCGACTGACCAAAACCGATATAGAAGACGCAGTCAATATCCTTCTGAGACATCTTAGCTACCATATCCTTGAAATCAAACTGACCTATGTCATAGGTATCGCTGAAAGCAATGGTGCCGCCAAGTTCTTCAAAATGAGCCACAAAAGCCTTGCCGGCTAACAAGTTCGGCACCGTATTGATGATGACGGTAGCTACCTTCTTGCGCCCCAACTCATTGTAGAGATATTCAGCAGCCGTCTTTCCTAAGGTATTGGCACTGGGATAAGCTCTGAAAGCGCAATCCGTAGCATTGAGTACGGCATCGTTATAATCCGAGGTCGTGAAATAAAGCACATCTTGCTCTTTGGTCAGAGGCGCAATCGCCATAGCAAACTGACCTCCCACGGCAATCATATATTGGATTCCTTGCAACTCCAGACGTTTGTAGCACGAAACGGCTTCTTTCGCATCGGAACGACAGTCTTCAAACACGAGTTCGTACTTCGTTCCGCCCTCGCGCGCATTAAGTTGCTCCACCGCGAGGTTCAGACCGTTCATCCAGTACTCGGCAGTAGCGGCACCGGCTCCGGTCATGGGACCTACTACTCCAATTTTAACTACATCATTCTTGCCTGTGCAAGATACAAAGAGCGCCATAACGGCTGCAAAAAAGAAAATCAAATGTTTTTTCATATCGTTAAAAATTATTTGTTGCGTGCTACAATAAATCGGATCATTCGATCTTGCGGGAATGCATCCAGTTTGACGGGGATTATTTTGGACTCCAAGACATCATACTCATTCTTCCGCCAGGAAATCATGTCGTCCAACATATTGATATACCATACTCTTTGGCGCGTGAAACGCCCTAACTTTTTCTCGTTTTTCAGGATCATATCCGTATCATCCCATCCTGAGATTAATAATAGAGCTCCGGGTTTCATGATACGATGAAAATCCCCAAGAAATTGTCCCCATAGATTAGGATTGATATGATGAAAGACACCCCATGCGATCACGAAATCGTATTTATCTTGTCCGGAAATATCTCCCGGCGAACTGACCAAATGAATCGGAACATCCGTATATTGGTTCCGCAGCCAATCGACCAGTTGATCCGAAATCTCCGCCAACTCCAGCGCATGTCCTTTGCGCATAAAATGCTCAGAAATAAGCGCATTCCCGCAACCATAATCCAAGATATCTCCTTGCGGAGGTGCAGGCGGAATATAGTTCTCCAACACCTTAATGCCGGCATCCGCCCACTGAGGACTCATCCACGGAGCATCCGAGAAGTGCTTCTGATATATCTTATCCCAAAATTCTCTTGTGTACATATCCTATAATCCTAATGCCTCCATGACGGCTTTTCGCATTTCTTCTTCGCCCAAATTTGCAAAGGTCTTTCCTATCGTTCCTTGAGAGAGCAGAATCGATCGGTCGCAGAAAGAAATAGCTTTGTTGATATTTTGTTCTATGAGGATGATTGTCACATGTAAGGTACGCTTGACGATCTCCAACAGTTCATACATTTTCTCCACGCTCACGGGAGAAAGACCCGCCGACGGTTCGTCCAAAATCAACAGGCTTGGCTTCGTCGCTAAAGCCATCGCCAACGCTAATTGATGACGCTGTCCTCCACTGAGTTTATCTGCCGTTCTTTTTCCCATTTCGCGACTTGACTCATTTAATAAAGGGATCATTTTCGTTATCAACTCTCTATATGCTTTATCCTTATTATTGCCAAAAGCAAGGTCCAGATTCTCCTGTACTGTCATGGTGGTGAAGACTTGTCCGCCCTGCCTCATAATGGAGATTCCTAAACGGGAGAGTTCCCTTGTCGGCAGAAGAGATATATCTTTGCCTTCAAAAATCAATTGCCCGGTTCTATACGGTAGCAGATTCATAATCGACTTGCCGAGCGTGGATTTACCCGATCCATTCAGACCAATGACACCCAATACCTCGCCATCATGAATGTCGAGATCGATTCCCTTGAGAATCTCTATGCCACTGACGTATCCGGCATGAAGGTTTTTAATCACAAGTTTACTCATACTCCGAGATAGCTATTCTTTACACCTTCATCATTTAAGACCTGCTCAGTCTGACCATATTGCATAATCTTACCATTATCCAAATAAGCGCAATTAGTAGCCAGCGATTTGACAAAATTCATATTGTGCTCAATGAGCAAAACGGTCATGTGCTGTTCTTCTACCAGTTTGCGGATAATATCCGCTATCGTCTTGATATACACCGGGTTAACTCCGGACGTAGGCTCATCCAACAATAGGATCTTGCTCTCCCCCATCAGCAGTCTGGCGATACCGATTAACCGCTGTTCTCCATAAGAAAGAGCGGAGGCTTTTTGATCCAGCATAGATAGATATTTACTATCGCTTCCAAACAATTTATTGATGATATCTATCGCTCTTTGCTCCTTTTGGTACTCATGTGTCCTGATGGATTTCCAAGCAATGAACGGGCTGATAGGATGTTCTCCCATAGTATCCACAGATGCCATCTTCATATTCTCCATCAACGTCAGATTTCCCATTAGTTGCGTTCCCTGAAACAGACGACCGATACCTGCTTGTGCGCGTTTGTAAGTAGGTAGAGGTCGAATATCCTTACCATCGATCAGTACCTTACCTTGATAGTCCGTTATGAAACCGGATATGATATTAAACAGCGTGGTCTTTCCGGTACCATTGCCGCCTACGATAGCCGTTATCTCTCCCTCACTCACCGCAAGGTTCACGCCTTGCAGCAAATGAAAATCTCCTTTTCGAGAGTTGGAGAACGTCAACCGTATATCTTGCAATTCCAATTTCATGTCACTTGCTCATTTCTTCCCCTAACATACCTTGAGGACGGACAAACATAATAACGACCAAGGCCAAGCCGTAAATAATCTCCCTTAGCGGAGCTGCCACTGCATCCGGCAGACCAATAAATCGCAGTAACTCAGGTAAAATCACTACAAAGAGCGCTCCGGCAATAGAACCCTTGGCATTTCCTACGCCACCTATAAATAGCGCACAAATAATAAAGAGACTCTCATTGAGCGTGAAACTGGTAGGATCTATGAAGCGTACATACGAAGCATACAATAATCCCGCAATGCCGGAGAAAGCGGCAGACAGGAAGAATGCCCTTGTCTTCGCTGCGCTCGTGTTGCGCCCCAGTGCTTTAACCGCAGTCTCATCCGCTCGGATAGCTCTTAAAAGCCGACCGTAGGGAGATTTCTTCAGCGCCACAAAGATTCCCACCATCGCACACATCACTACAGCAGTAAAGATAGCATAAGGTACAACCCCTTTCAAACTCCAGAGACCCAATATCTTAATGGCGGGTATGCCGGATATGCCGTATGGCCCCTTGGTAACGTCCACCCAATTATACAGGATGGTGAAAATAATCATCTGAAATCCCAAAGTAGCCAGAGTAAAATAGTCATTTTTCAGTTTCAGGGAGGCATACGAGATTAAAAGACTAAACACACCGGTTATGACCGAGACAATAAGCGCGATAACAATAAACGGAAGATCGAACTGCATAAGCAGCATCGTACCGATATAGGCTCCTATACCATAGAATGCTGCCTGGCATAGCGTCAACAACCCCGCCATTCCTACGGTCATATTCGCCCCGAGGATAAGAATAATGTATATATTCAGCAGCACTATGATATGCAGAAAGTAGTTCATCTTCTCTATACGGTACGTTGTTTATAGCCGGCTATTCCTTGAGGTCTAAAGAAAAGGAAAAGCATTAGTATCAAAAATGTTACACCTGTCTGCCAGGAAGAAGGAAGTTGCATGAGTACAAGCGATTGAACAAGACCTAATGTCAAACCGCCCAAGATACATGCCTCGAAGCGACCTATACCACCAATAATCATGGCAGCCAACGCATTAATTAATATATTCATGCCCATGTTGGGATCCATGCCTACTTCATAGACATTGAGACAGGAACTGATTGCCACAAACGCCCCGCTCAGAAGAAAAACAATCGTACGGGTCTGATTCACATTATACCCCAACGTGGTGTACAATACCTCATCATCGCTAAGCGCTCTAAACCGCTTCCCCCACGAAGTATAGTGAATAAATGCAACGAATGCCGCAACAGAAAGCAAGCCGATAACCGCTTGCCATACTTGCGGCTGGGATAGAATAAGATGACCAAAGGTATAGGTTGACTTGAGTGAGTTTTCAACCACCTTGGGGGCATTGCCATATACCAAAACAACGAGATTGACCAATATCGTCAATACTCCGACTGCTGAAATCAACGATACATTAACCGACGATTGCCGCTTCGAAAGAGGACGGTAAACCAATACATCCACGAGCAGACTCACTCCCATCGTGGCGGCTACAGCCACCAACGCTCCTGCGAAAAGGGGTAAATGGAAGATCGACACTGCGGAATAAAAAATATATGCCGCTACTACATACAAACCCGCTGCCGCCAAGTGAAAAATCTTGGTCGTATTATACACCAAGGCAAAGCCTATCGCCAGAAGCGAATAGAGGAGGCCGGTGATTAGACCATTTATGACAAATTGCAGCAACATATTAGATTTTAGCGGGGGTTATTTCTATTATTCGGCGTGCAAAATTAC
>AUXO013153842.1_pt1 | contig 11310 bp, 9 predicted proteins | sample 768731 | NCBI WGS metagenome assembly AUXO01 (sample SAMN02715735, study PRJNA202380) | gut metagenome | biome: sheep rumen | host: Ovis aries | place: New Zealand: Palmerston North | reverse complement strand
GTTAAGTTGTTATTTGCTATATTTGTGGAAATTATATGAATATGAAGTGTAATCATTGTGGCGCTACATTGCCAGAGAAAGCTCTTTTTTGTCCTCAGTGTGGTAATAAAATCGAGCTGACAAAAGAATGTCCTGTGTGTCATGCCAAAGTGGGAGCGGAATATAAATATTGTGTGCAATGTGGTGCTAATTTACTGGAAGATAATACTGACAATCAGGAAAACCGCTCATCAGCAGAGGTGAAAGAACAGGAAACAGTTGTCGTGAAATGTCCTCAGTGTGGAAAATTGCTTAAAGAAGACGCTAAAGAATGTGCAGATTGTGGATATAAGTTCGTGCAAGGTTACACTCGTCCTGCCGTAAACATGTTGACATGTCCTTCATGCGGTGCGTCAATTTCTGATATGAACAGGGTATGTCCTGAATGCGGATGCCGCTTGGACCGAAGGGTACAAGTGGTTGACAAACCGTCGGAGAAGAAGGTTGAGTATAATGAAAAAAGTAAGTTCAGTGCGCATCACATCATGCTGACGGTTATGATATTGGTAATATTGTTACTGTCTTTTGGGTTGTGGGCATACTTCCGTCATCATCCAATACAAAACACCGAAGATATTCCGCAGATTCAGAAGGTGGAGCCATTGGATGTGCCTGAAGAGGTACAGCCTGAAGATGAAACTGACGGCCAACAGGATGACTCTGAGACTTTTGAATGGGAAGACGACACGCAGCCTGAAGTATCGGAACAAAACGCTAACTGAAATATTACGATATTAGATGTATTGCCGATAGGATAATACTGACCCTCTGGCGGAATTAATCAGAAATGATTTAATTCCGCCATTTTTTTATACTGTAAATACCGTCTGGCGGATGCTGAGTTTTCATTCTGTCGGCAGTGAGGGCGTTCATGCGTGAACAATCTTGCAATTCATGCCGGCATATTTTCCGTTCCACCGGGTAGAATATATATTCTGCATAATGGGACATACATTCCATCCTATGGAACGTATGTCCCACGGGATGGAACTGAAAACATTTCGGAATAAAATCACAGCATATTCCTTTTGCCATTCTTACTATATTGTCTATTTTTAAATTAATGTTCACGTCGGCAGAAATATTTAGTTCTCCTAAGAGGAGAATATTAGCGTTTTTTATATAAAATCAACATTATTATTGACTTCTTTTGTTGAAAAGTACGTATTTTTGTATTCTAATAGATTGAGTTATTAATCAAATATGAGAAAACTGCTTGTTAAGGTTGTTATATTGGCACTGATATCGTCTTTCGGGATGACATCATGTAATTCTGAAACAGATTATACGACAACTAATTATGGTAGTAATCATTGTGCGGTTACATATATGCTTTTAGGTACTTTGTACCGTGATATACACACCCAAAATTCATCAGGTAAAGATTCGGTTTACACCACGACGATGTCTGGTAGTCAGTATATGTTGTATATTGATCAATATAAGGGTGAAATATATAATCCCGACTCCTTGCCCTTAGGAACGAGGACAGACAAAGTCGTGTTCTCTTCTGTATCGTATGACGGTATCTTGGCCTATCGTACAGAAAATGGTACGGACACGCTTTATTCTACGGGTGACACTATAGATTTTACTAATCCGCGTCTGTTTACGTGTTTTTCGTATTCAGGTTCTGCGAAGAAAACATATACCGTACACATTAATGTTCATCAGGTAAACACAGAGGCGTTTGTGTGGAATCAGGTGCACCAGGGTCTGAATCACCTTCAGGCGCTCACATCTCAACGTGCTTTCTATAAAGGTGACACGATTTATGTGTTTGCCTTGGCGGATAATGCACCTGTGCGCATTGCGATGCCGATTAAGGAGAATGTGGCCTCCAGTATAGTAGATACTTTATCTCTGGCAGGTTTTAAGCCAGAGAATGTGCAGCAATTTGGCAATAAATTTTATACACTCGAAAATGGCGTGCTGATGACTTCCTCCGATGGTGCAGCATGGACTGCTGCAAACACCACTTTTACCGCTGATGCCCTTGTAGCAGTGAGCAGCACTATGATTTTTGCGACAAAAGAAGGTAAGATGTATCATTCTGAAGATGCCGTTAATTGGGAGCTTGATGAGATTGAAAGTCATGCGGACAAACTGCCGACTTCTGCTTTCACCTCGGCTTGGGCCCCGATGTTATTCAATGAAAATTTTGAATATCTTATTTGTGGCGGAACCAATGCTGACGGAAATGTGGAGTGGAGAAAAGTCATTGACAACAAGGGACACAACACAGAGCCGTGGAGTTTATATCAATTCGGAGAAGAAAAGGCATATCCTTACCCTGCGGGTCCTAATGTACAGATACTGGCGTATGATTCAAAAATGTTTGCGATGGGAACAGAAGGTGATACATTGTCATTGTTCTATGTCAGTACAGATATGGGACGCACATGGCGGCCACAACGTAATTCATATCAGCATCCTCATGCCATCAAAGCGTCAAATTTCAGCTGGGCCATTGATGACGAGAAATACATATGGATAATCTGCGGAGGTTCGGGCGAAATATGGCGCGGACGTATTAACAGATTAGGTTTCCAGCCTAATCAAACAGCTTTCACGGAATAATGTTGCCTAAAGGAAGAATATTTTTAATCATTGCACTTTTCGTGGCATTTGCTTCGCAGAAGGTGACAGCTCAGGACGATGCTGAATTCCGGATGGAAATAGGCGGCGGTCTTGGAACATCCTTCTATTTGGGTGATGTCAACTCATCGCTGTATAAAAACCAGCGGTTGGCGGCTACGGCATTGTGGCGTTACCTGTTTGATCATCACAACGTTTTGAAGTTGCAGATGAACTATGGCGGTGTGAAGGGAAATGGTGAGGCAAACAACGATTTTATGCCCCAAAATCCCAATAGCGGTACGGCTTCACCGACACCTTACCTATATAGTTTCTCTGGTTCGGTGATAGATCTGAATTGCATGTATGAACTAAACTTCTGGCCATATGGCTACTATGGAGGATACATGGGGTATAAGCGTCTGACCCCGTTCTTGCAGCTCGGCATAGGAACGACTTATGCAACGGCATCAAAAAAGATGTCCCTGAATATACCTATAGGCTTTGGTGTGAAATACCGTCTGGCTAAACGGTTGAATCTGTCGTTTGATTGGGCCATGCATTTTGGGCTTTCAGACAACATAGATAATTTGGAAGACCCTAAAGGTATAACATCTGAGGCTTTTAAGAATAAAGACAGTTATTGTACGACAATGTTGACGCTGACATACAGTTTCGCACCGATATGTCCTAATTGTAATAAGGCAGATTGACACTTTTGTAATTATTTGAGCAATGACATATAGAGAACAGTTAGATAAGAATCGTATACCAAAGCATGTCGCCATTATTATGGACGGCAATGGCCGATGGGCGAAAATGCATGGGCTTGAGCGCAGCCAAGGTCATCAGAAAGGTGTTGATGTGGTACGCGAAGTGACGGCAGAGGCTGTCCGTATAGGTATAAAGTTTCTTACCTTATATACTTTTTCGACCGAAAACTGGAATCGCCCTTCTGACGAAGTCGCAACTCTCATGGGTTTGATTTTGAATAATTTGAGCAACAAGTTGTTCATGGATAATAATGTGCGACTGATTTGCGTGGGAGACAGTTCCCGTATGCCGGAAAACGTATTGGTACATATCAGGCAGCTTATAGAGGACACAAAGAACAATACCAGTATGACAGCTGTATTGGCGTTGAGTTATTCTTCCCGTTGGGAAATAACAAAAGCCGTACAAGATATTGCGAAAGAGGTGCAAGAGGGTAAGCTCAATGTTGATGACATCAACGAGACGGTTCTGAATAACCATATGGCTACAAACTTTATGCCTGATCCCGAATTGCTCATACGCACTGGCGGTGAAAAACGGTTAAGCAACTACTTGCTGTGGCAGAGCGCATATTCCGAATTATACTTTTGTGACACATATTGGCCTGAGTTTACAGGTGAAGACCTCTGTAAGGCTGTTTTGGATTATCAGCACAGAGAACGTCGTTTTGGTAAAACAAGTGAACAGATTAATGAAGACTGTAATGCGATTTAAGATATTTTTCCAACGGGTTATTTACCTCTTGCTGTTAGGCGCGATATCGTTGCCGGCGATGCAGGCTCAGGATGAGGTTGTCAAGGTTAATCCTAAGATTGACTATACATCATCGGCATCCGATTATATTGTTGATGGAATTATTATAGATGGTGTGAAGGAATATGATGAGAGCGTCCTGCTCGGCATATCCGGTTTGTATGTAGGACAGCAGATTTCATTCCCCAAAGCAGATAATGCCATCACGCAGGCCATCAAGAATTTCTGGGCGCAAGGTCTGTTTTCAGATGTGTCAATCAGCGCTGACAGTATAAAGGGAAAGAAAATTTATCTGCGCATCTATCTTGCGGCTCTGCCTCGTATATCCGTACTGAATTTCTACGGCATAAAGAAGAGCGAGCGTGAGGACCTCGAGGAAAAATGTGGCTTGAAGAAAGACAATCAGATAAGCACAAACATTATAGACAGGGCGAAGATTGTCATGCAGAATTACTTTGAGGAAAAAGGTTTCAAGAATGCGACGATAGATATTGTCCGTACGGATGATCCCGATAGAAAGAACTATGTTAAGGTTGATGTGAATATTGATAAGCATAGTAAGGTCAAAGTACACAAAATCTATCTTACGGGTGTGGACCCCACGCGTGTCAAAGGTGTCAAGAAAGCTTTATCCAAGACAAAAGAGGTTAACCGCTTCGCCAATCTGTTCCGTTCAAAGAAATTTGTTGCAGACAAGTATGCTGAAGACAAACAGAAGGTTATCAAAAAGTATAATGAATGGGGATATCGTGATGCATATATCACCTACGACACAATCAAGCCGTTTGATGAGAAGCACATTGATGTTTACATAACCATAGACGAGGGCAACAAATATTATATCCGTAATATCACTTGGGTTGGTAACACTGTCTATACATCTGAGGCGATGAACCGCGTGTTGAATATGCAAAAGGGCGATGTATATGATCAGAGCCACTTGGAAAAACGTTTATCGGCTGATGACGATGCTATTGCCAACCAATATTATAACAATGGTTACGTGTTTAGTCGTGTGACACCGGTAGAAACCAATGTGGTCGGCGACTCCATAGATCTTGAGATCAGAGTGATAGAAGGTCAGCAGGGACACCTTGGGCGTGTGAGAGTCTCAGGCAACGAACGTGTCTTCGATGAGGTGATACGCCGTGAACTGCGCACCAAGCCAGGCGACTTGTTCAACAGAGAGGCGATAAAGCGTTCTATGCAAGACTTGGCGCAGATGGGCCACTGGGATCCTGAGAAAATGGAACCTGATATTAAACCTCATATGGAGGATGGTACCGTTGATTTGACATATAAGTTGACCCCGAAGAGCAGCGACCAGTTGGAAGTGTCTGCCGGATATGGTATTATGGGTATTACGGGAAGTGTAGGTATCAAATTTACCAACTTCGCGCTTCAGAATCTATTTAAGAAGGACCAGCGACATCGCATCTTCCTGCCTCAAGGTATGGGCCAGAGCATTGAGATAAAAGCGCAGACCAACGGAACTTATTATCAGCAGTATAGCATAGCGTTTGAGGACCCTTGGTTTGGCCGCCGTCGTCCTAATAACCTGTCCATCTCACTCTTCTACTCAAAGCAGACTGACGTAAACAGTAATTTCTATAACAGTAATTATTACAATTATTATTATCAAAGTCTGTATGGTTATGGTTCAACGGGCAATTATTATAACTATGCCGATTACTATGACCCCGACAAATATGTCAAGATGTTAGGTGGAAGCATAGGCTGGGGCAAACGTCTGCATTGGCCCGACGATTACTTTACCTTTACGGCAATGCTGTCGTACTCCCGTTACATGCTGCGCAACTGGTCTTATTTTATCATGAGCGACGGTCAGTGCAACAACATTAACCTTACGTTGGCATTGCAGCGTAATTCTTCCGACCAGATTTTCTTCCCGCGCAGCGGTTCAGATTTTGTCTTTTCCGTGACGGCTACTCCACCGTTCTCCTTATGGGACGGCAAAAACTATGCTGCTTTGGCGGCCAATCCGCGCAGTTCCACGTATATGGACGAAATGCAGCAGAAATATCGTTGGGTAGAATATAACAAATGGAAGTTTTCACTGAAGACATATACTTCACTCGCAAACATAAAAAAGACACCGGTCTTGATGACCAGGACAGAGTTTGGTCTTTTGGGTTATTACAATCGTCATAAACGTTCTCCGTTTGAGACTTACTATATGGGCGGTGACGGTATGTCGGGTTATACAACAGGTTATGCTCAGGAGATGGTGGCATTGCGTGGTTATGAGAACGGTTCTCTCACACCTTACGGCTCAGAAGGTTATGCCTATAGCCGTATGATATTGGAGTTGCGTTATCCGCTGATGCTGGATCAGACCAGTATATATGCTTTAGCCTTCGTCGAAGGCGGTAATGTGTGGACACGCTGCAGCAAGTTCAACCCGTTCAACATGAAGCGTTCTGCAGGTGTGGGTGTGCGCTTGTGGTTGCCGATGATTGGCTTGATGGGCATTGACTGGGCGTATGGATTTGATAAAGTTAATGGGTCTATGGCTGAAGCGGGAAGTAATTTTCACTTCATGATTGGCCGCGAATTATAAAATTTGTAGAATATGAAAAAGAAAAATGTTTTAGCATTGTTGCTGTTGGCGCTTGCGGTACTTCCGTCCGCTGCGCAGAAATTTGCCTTGGTTGACATGGAATACATTCTTAAGAACATTCCGGCTTACGAGCGTGCCAATGAACAACTTAATCAGACTTCCAAGAAATGGCAGTCTGAGGTTGAGGTGTTGAATAAACAGGCAAAGACATTGTATGATAACTATCAGAATGAAAGTGTGTTCCTCAGTGCCGAACAGAAGAAAGTCAAGGAAGAGGAAATCCTGAAGAAAGAGAAGGAAGCAAGCGAACTGAAGAAGAAATATTTTTCTCCGGAGGGCGAGTTGTACAAAAAGCGCGAAAGTCTGATAGGTCCTATACAGGACGAGATTTACACTGCCGTAAAGACGGTTGCAGAGCAGCGCGGTTACCAGTTGGTGCTTGACCGCGCCAGTGATAATGGTATCATTTTTGCGTCTCCTGCAGCAGATATTTCAAACGAAGTGCTTGGAAAATTAGGTTATTCCAAATAATAAAAGTATTTTTGCACATTGTTAGATTATAGTTGAGAATAAAAATTAACAAAATTGATATGAAGAAATTACTTATTTTGGTGCTCTTTATTGCACCGTTAAGCCTTTGCGCACAAAAGTTCGGTCACTTTAATTCTGCGGACATTATACAGGCTATGCCTGAATATAAGACCTCTCAGGAAGAGTTGCAGAAACTGCAAAAACAATATGAGGATGAGATTAAGGCAATGCAGGATGAACTGACACGCAAGAGCCAGGAGTACGAAAAGGATAAAGCCACTTTGCCTGATAATATCAAGCAGCGCCGTGAACAGGAAATGCAGGAACTTTATGGTCGTATCCAGCAAACTTCACAAGACGACCAGCAGGCACTTCAAAAGGCTTCTGGTGAGAAGATGCAGGCTATTGCAGATAAGGTAAAGACTGCTGTCAAGGCTATTGGTGATGCTGGCGGTTACGTTTATATTATGGATGTGACATCTGGTATACCTTTTATCAGTGAGAAATTGAGCACAGATATTACTGCTGAACTCAAGAAGAAATTAGGTTTGCAATAATCTGAAATCTCAATATCAAAATGGCGGAATGCACATTGTGTGTTCCGCCATTTTTGTATTATGCCCAATCTGAAATCTTATTTTCGCAGGATGTCGAAAAGGTCACATTATCATGTCTGCCACGATGATGTTGTGGTCAGAGAGGAAATGCTCGCCGGATTTAGTGCTGATAATTGTCATCTTCCTTGTGGTAAACTCCGGTGTGGTAAAGATGAAATCAATGATGGTATTTGTGTCCTCTTCTGGAGCTTTAAGATTGTTTACCGTACTTGTTCCGATGACCTTCTTCGCGTTCGTCCAGCTGTCTTTGAGGAGGAACACGCGCGACCTCAGGGCATTGTAGAAGATGTCCTCACTTGTCTTTGCGAAGTTGCCCATCATGACGATAGGTGTTTTGTTGGTCATCTTGCTCAGTTGTATCTTGATGAGGATAGAGGCGTCTTGACGGTAATTATCGTCAATGCTGTCCCACTGGGTGTTGGCCACCATGAAACTTTCGCCCGTCTTGATGTGCTGGAAGATACTCCAGAAGATACTGCTGACATGATTGGAATTCCAACTCTTGGCAGGAACGTCAGGCGTGTCTGCAATGTAGAACGTACCTCGGTCTACCAGTTTTAACACTTTGCTGTTATAGAGCAAGGGGTTGGTGTGTTGGTGTGTGAAACCTGATGCGACTTTTTCATCTGCAACGCTGTATTCGGGCAGACCTTGGGCGATGTCGCTGAGTTGCAGTGAGTCCACGTCTTGCAGACCGATGATGTCTGCCTGCAATTTGTGCAGTTTGATGCATATATCTGTACTGCGGCTCGTCCAGGGCATATATGCATCGCCTTCCTCCATATTCATGACATCAAAGGAGGCCATGCGGAGTTTGATGCTTGCCTCTGAAGGCATTGCCGTCAGAATTCCCACAATAAAAGTAATGATGTAAGTGTACTGTAATCTCATTTTCTTAGTATTTTATTGTATCGTTTGGGGTTGCGCAACAGTTCGACAGCCTCGTGGATAACTTTATCTTTTTGCAGGATAGATGCGTAGTAACCTCTGCGGTAGTAGTATCTCAAACAAATCTCTGCGTTCAGTTCCTGAACGATATCTTTTTTCCAATAGTTGAAATCGTGATTGATGTCGTGTGACAGTTTCTTCTCCAGTGCGTCAAACTCAGCTGTGGCACTGTCGCCATAACCTTCGTGCTTGGCTATCTTACGTAATTCCTGCAGAGCTTTGAAACTCTGTCTGTCATAGGTGAAATCGCTCCCGGCGATAAACTGCTTAAACTCTTCAAAATCGTTATCACTGATGCAGAACGATTTGGCGTCAGCGATAGTGTCATGTAGGTTGCGATATTGCGTGCAGTAATCCTGCAGTCTGTCGCTGGCGCGGAGATAATAAATGAGGTTGGGCAAGGAGTCAGAAGCCACCTTGATGTCAGGTGTCACACCGCCGCCATCGCGCACTTCACGTCCTGCAGAGGTTTTGAAGACATGTGTCAGACTGTCTGGCGTGCGGTATGCCTCGCCCGATGGCGTCCGTCGGGAGTAGTCCAGTGCTTGGATGCATCGCCCGCTGGGGATGTAATAATGGCTCGTTGTCAGCTTGAGGACGGAACCGTAGGGCAATTCGTGAGGCTGTTGCACAAGTCCTTTGCCGAAGGTGCGCTCACCCATGATGACCGCCCTGTCCAAATCTTGCAGGGCACCGCAGGTAATCTCGGAACTGGATGCCGAGTGGCCGTTTACGAGAATGACAAGAGGGATGTCAAGGTCTTCGGGTTTGTTGCGTGAGAAATATTTCACGTTAGACGTCTTATACTTGCCTTTCATACTCAGTATCAGTTCGCCTTTGGGCACAAAGAGATTGACCAGATCAACTGCCTCGATGGCCAGACCGCCGCCGTTGTCGCGCAGGTCCAGCACCAGAGACTTGGCTCCCTGTTTCTTAAGATCCTGCAGGGCTTTCAGCACATGGTCTGAGCAACCGCGTGTGAACGTTGTCAACTTGATAAATCCGATACTGTCGGTAAGCATGGCAGAGTAGGGAACCGCTGCCATAGTGATGTTGCTACGGTGAATCTCAAAGCGCAAAGTGTCTTTGACGCCGGGCCGCTCCACTTCCAGAATGAATGACGTGTTGGGGTCACCGCGCAGTTGGTTGCTGATGCTGCTGGTGTACTCGTCGGTCGGTTTGTCGCCCTTCTTGCCCGTGTCTTTCCCCGCGATAGACAGGATGATGTCGCCAGCTCTCACGCCGGCAACAGCCGCAGGCATATTCTCGTAGGGCTCAAAAATCATACAGCGGTCTTTGTCCTTGTAATAGCGTATGACGGCACCGATGCCCGCATACTTCCCTGTAGTCAGCGCTTGCAGGTTGCGGGTGTCTTCGGCTGGAATGTACTCCGTGTAGGGGTCCAGTCCGCCCAGCAGGTACTGAATGGCGTCGGGTATCAGCTTCTCGGCGTGAAGTGTATCAACATAATACTCGTCGAGAGTGCGGTATACTCGGTTGAACAAATCAATATTCTTGCCTATTTCGTAAGAGTGGCTTTTCTGACCGTATGCGGTCAGGCTGACAAGATATAGGATAACATATAGTAATCTCTTTCTCATGACATAACGGTTAAAATTGCAGGCCGCGCCTGATGTCTTGCCAAATATTCTTAGACAGCGTGGCGCCAATATGCTGAATCATCTCTGCTGCAACAGTATTCCCTGTCTGCAGACAGGAGGCAATGTCTTCCCCCTTGGAGTAGGCGTACAGAAAGCCTCCGGAAAAACTGTCACCGGCACCGGTGGTGTCTGTCACGTTGCTGACATGAACGCCTGGAGCGCTGTAAATCTTGCCTTGGGTGTAAGCGCACGCACCTCTGCTACCCATTTTCACGACAGCAATCTTGCAGATTTTCTCCATCTCCCTTGCCGATGCTTCGGCGCTCAGACCCGTCAGAGCCGTGCTTTCTTCTTCATTGGCAAAGACGATATCTACATATTGTTCAATGAGCTGGCTAAAGAAACTCCGCTCTGACGACACAACATTATAGCTTGCCAGATCAAGGCAGGTGGTCATGTCCTTTTCTTTAGCCCATCTCAAGACGGTTGATATGAGGTCATGATTCTGCACCAGATAGCCTTCCACGTAGAGCGTGTCATAACTGTCGAGAAGATCAGCGGAAAAATCGGTGTGCGACAGCAACGCTGACGCACCGAGATTGTCGGCGAAAGTGCGCTGTCCGTCGGGCGTTATGAAAGTTGAAGCAATGCCTGTGGGATAGCCCTGCATCGTGATGAGGAAAGGCTTGACTTGATGTTCTTCCAACGCGGCTTTGAACGCGGCACCCATCTTGTCATCGCCAGTCTTGCCGATAAAAGCCGTCTCCATGCCGAGCATGGATGCAGCCTTCATCGCGTTGGATGCCGAACCGCCCGCCGAGGCAGTAGTGTCGAGTGACGCCAAAGTGCGCTCAACTTCTTTCTGCTGTTCGGTTGACGTAAATTGCGT
>AUXO011015543.1_pt1 | contig 11312 bp, 7 predicted proteins | sample 768731 | NCBI WGS metagenome assembly AUXO01 (sample SAMN02715735, study PRJNA202380) | gut metagenome | biome: sheep rumen | host: Ovis aries | place: New Zealand: Palmerston North | reverse complement strand
CGGGGTATAAAAGTCCATTTCTTCACTTATAGTATACCAAAAATCAAGGGTTTTGTCATCTACTAGATATTGAAAATTTGCGTAATAAAAGGTAATATGTAGTATGCTGATTAAATAACGAAGAGGTATAAGGAAATGTACGTAATAACAGGGCTTGGCAATCCAACATTAAAGTATTCAAAAACAAGGCATAATGTGGGCTTTGATACTATAGATGTTCTTGCAAAAAAATATGGAATTAAAGTCAAAAAAAAGCAGTTCAGGGCGCTTACAGGTGAGGGCTTTATTGATGGTGAGAAAGTTATTCTTGTTAAGCCTATGACTTATATGAATAATAGTGGAGAAGCAGTAAGTGAGATTGTTAAATATTATAAGATTGACCCTGACAAGGAGCTTATAATTATATCAGATGATCTTAATCTGGATGTGGGAGTGCTTCGGATAAGAGCAAAGGGAAGTGCAGGAGGTCACAACGGTCTTAAAAGTATTATTAAGTGTGTTGGCTCCGAATGCTTTGACAGAGTTAGAATTGGTGTTGGTAAAGTTCCTGCTGGGACAGATGTAATAACTCATGTACTAACACGTTTTAGCAGAGGGGACAGGGTCATTGTTAAGGAAAGCTTTGAGGTTGCGGCTGATGCAATCGTAAGTATTATAAGTGATGGAATAGACAAGACCATGAGTAAGTTCAATGGTCCAATTGAACAGATTAGGAATAATTAGGATTATAGTCAAGGGTAAGTAATGAAAGCGTTAGAAGAGCCATTTGACAACTTAATAGAGTTATCAGAGCTTAAGAAGGCGCTACGTGGAAGTGTTGCCACATACGAATTGTCCGGCTGTATTGAGCCTGTTAAGCCGGCTATTATTAATGGCATGTCTCAAGGCAGGACCATTGTAGTTGCCAGAGATGATGTGAGGGCAAGGCAGTTGTATAATAGCTTTCAGGCTTACGGCGACAAGGGGGTATTTTTTCCTGGTAAGGATGTAATGTTTTATCAGGCTGATATTCGTGGAAATGCTCTTACGAAGGAAAGAATCAATGCTATCAAAGAAATCCTTAATCAGGAGGAGGTTACTGTATTTCTTAGTGTGGACGGTCTCATTAACTGTCTGCCTGCAAAGGAAGTATTTAGCAGTAACTCTCTTAGTGCCAGGGTGGGAGACAGTGTTGATTTAGATAAGTGGATTAAGACACTTCTAAGCCTTGGATATGACAATGTATCAAGCGTTGATCATCCAGGGGAATTTACAGTGCGTGGTGGAATTCTTGATGTATTTCCTCTTACATCTGATATGCCTTATAGAGTGGAGCTATTCGGAGATGAGGTTGACTCTATTAGAAAATTCTCTGTGGAGAGTCAGACTTCAGTAGAGAAGGTTGATGTGATAGATATAGACCCGGCCAGTGAGGTAGTTCTTACAGAGGACGATATCTACAGGGGAATTCGTCTTATGGAAGAGGATGCTGATAAGTTATATAACAAGCTAAGAGAAGAATCCAAAATCGTAGAGGCTTCCAGAATCCAAAAATCAACAGAGCAAATAATTGACGAAATAAGAGGCGGATGGGGAATGCAGGAATTAGAATCGCATTTGCCATACTTTGTAGATAAGACATATTCCATTCTAGATTACTTTGACGATGCTCTTGTTATATTCGATGATGCCCGTAATCTCGAGGAAGAACTAATAGTAAGAGAAAGCGAATTCCTAGATAGTATGACACGTCGTCTTGAGAAGGGATATTTGCTTCCTAGACAGCTAGAGATGATGAAGACTTCTAAGGAAATTATGACAAAGCTTAAGAAGTTCCATAGACTGATTCTATCTATTCTCGATACAAGAATTGCCAACATTACAATTAAGAAGAATTATTATATCAATGCAACATCAATCACAAGCTATGGTGGAAGCTTCGAGAAGCTTGTGGAGGATTTGTTAAAGTACAAGAAAAAGAGTACGAGGGTTATTATAACCTCTGCCTCAAGGACAAAGGCTAAGAGACTTGCCAAGGATTTGCTTGATAGAGATCTTAACGCGTACTATAGCGAGAATAAGGACAAGGAAGTATTAGAAGGGGAAGTGCTAGTTACAGTAGGAGAGATTGAGAAGGGCTATACTTTCCCAGACATTAACTACGTGCTTATTACTGAAAATGATATATTCGGCTCTAAGGCTGCGGTCAAGAAGAGACGCAGAAAAAAATTCAAAGGTGAGCGCTTCAATTCCCTACAGGAGTTGAAGAATGGAGACTATGTAGTTCACGAGAATCATGGTGTTGGAATATACCGTGGAATTGAGAAAATCGAAGTTGAAGGTGTAATGAAAGACTATATTAAGATAGAGTATGCCAAGGGAGGCAATCTATTTATTCTTGCATCTTCATTTGACATGATTCAAAAGTATGGCGGAGCTGATTCTAAGAAGCCAAAGCTTAACACCCTTGGCACAGCCGCATGGTCAAGGACTAAGCAAAGCGTAGAAAATGCAGTAGGTGAAGTGGCAAAGGAATTAGTTGAGCTATACGCTCTTCGTCAGCAGGATAAGGGCTATGTATACAGCAAGGACACCTTATGGCAGAAGGAGTTCGAGGAGACGTTTCCCTATGAGGAGACAAAGGGACAGCAGGAAGCAATTGAAGCTATGAAGGCTGATATGGAAAGTCCTAAGATTATGGACCGACTTATCTGTGGAGACGTAGGATACGGTAAGACGGAAATTGCAATTCGTGGAGCATTCAAGGCAGTACAGGATAACAAACAGGTGGTAATGTTATGTCCCACAACAATATTAGCGCAGCAGCATTATAATACATTTATACAGAGGATGGAGAACTATCCTATCAACATAGAGCTGCTCTGCAGGTTCCGCACTCCTTCCCAGCAAAAACAGACAATAGAAGGACTAAAAAGTGGCAAGGTAGACATTGTGATTGGAACCCACAGAGTCTTGTCTAAGGATGTGTCTTTCAATGACTTGGGGCTTCTTATAATTGATGAGGAGCAAAGGTTTGGTGTCGCCCATAAGGAGAAGATTAAGACACTTAAGAAAAATATCGATGTAATTAGTCTTACGGCCACACCAATTCCAAGAACCCTTCATATGAGCCTTGCAGGAATAAGGGATATGAGTGTTCTAGAGGAAGCGCCTGTAGACAGAATGCCTATTCAGACATTTGTATTTGAATACAATGAAGAGATGGTAAGGGATGCCATCCTAAGGGAAATGCACCGCGGCGGTCAGGTCTATTATGTGTATAACAGAATTAATACAATAATGGAAATGACTAATAAGATTAAGGAGCTTGTTCCTGAGGCAAATGTGGAATATGCCCATGGCAGAATGAGCGAGTCCCGCCTTGAAGAGATAATGAGTGATTTCGTTAATGGCGAGATAGACGTGCTTATATCCACAACTATTATTGAGATAGGCCTGGATATTCCTAATGTTAACACTATGATTATTCATGATGCTGAGAGATTAGGCTTGTCCCAGCTATATCAGTTAAGGGGCAGAATTGGAAGAAGCAACAGAATGGCCTATGCTTTCTTCATGTATAAGAAGGACAAAATCCTTAAGGAAGAAGCGGAGAAGCGACTGGCGGCTATTAAGGAGTTTTCTGATCTTGGAAGTGGCTTCAAGATTGCATTAAGAGACTTAGAGATGAGAGGCGCCGGCAACATTCTTGGCAAGAGTCAGCATGGTCACATGGAAGCGGTGGGGTACGACTTGTACTGCAAAATGTTAAACAATGCCCTAAAGCTTGAGAAGGGCGATAAGGACATACCAGCCCATAGCACTGAGATTGATATTAATATAGATGCTTACATTCCGCCTAAATATATATCAGATGAGGTTCATAAGCTAGATATCTATAAGAGAATCTCAGAGATAAAGAATGATGATGAGTATGATGCAATGCTCGAAGAATTGTTAGACAGATTCGGCGAGATTCCTAAGCCGGTTATGAATCTAATGAATATTGCCAGATTAAAATATAATGCCCTTCGTTCCTGCGTCACTAAGATATCAAGAAGTGATAATGAGATTAGGATTCGAATGTATAACAAGGCAAGGTTCAATCCAGAAGGAATAATCGACTTGGTAGAGAGACGTCATCCTGTCATTACATTTTCAGCAAATCCAAAGAATCCGGAATTTACATATAACATTAAGGCTGATAATGTAAAGAGTCCAGAAGAGATGTGCGATACACTTCTTGACTTCTTGCAAGACCTGCAGAAAATAAGAGAGGAATAGTAGGTTGAATTAATTTCATAATAAATGTATAATTTCTAGGGATAACATCATTATAGGAGTGAACAAATGAAGAAGAAAATAATATGTGTAGGAATAATTCTTGTTATGGCAATGGTTGCGCTAACAGGATGTAAGATTAAGAATTACGACTCTAATGTAGTTGATATTAATAATGGCGAAGATGGCATTAAGCTTGGATATGTCAACTTTGTATTCAAATATACACAGGCGGGCTATGACATCAATTATGGTTCTACATATGGAACTAAGCTATGGACAGATGATATGACAGGTACAGGTCAGCCATTTTCAGAGGAAGTTAAGAACAATGTTGTTGAGACTTTAGAGAAGCAGTATATCATCAAGAAGCACGCAGACGAATTAGGCGTTAAGATAACAGAGGATGATAAGACTAAGATTGACGAGGCAACTAAGAAGTTCCTAAGTGAGAATACATCTTCTACTCTTAATGCAATGGGAGCAGACGAAGATGTTGTTAGACAGATGCTTACTGATATGACTTATGTATCCAAGGTTGAGAAGGCATTAGAAGCACGCGGCAAAGCAGAAGGCGCTATTAATGACACTACTAATGCTAATACCTATATCAACAATGTTGTTGCGACATGGGAGAACGGATATGATTTCAAGGTAGATGATAAGCTATTAGCACAGATAACTGTTGAGGATATGTTTGCAACTAGTGCATCAGCATCTGCAGCTAGTGCAGCTACAACTACTAACAGTACTCAAGGGAAATAATAATATATGAAATTTGTATTAAGATACATGGCTTTATACAAAAAACAAAGTATATTGGCACCTATATTCAAAATGCTAGAGGCAGTTTTTGAATTATTGGTGCCTTTTGTTGTGGCTGAAGTTATTGATAATGGAATTAATGCACGGGATGAAGGCTACATAGTTAAGATGATTCTCGTTATGTTAGCATTTGCTGTGGTAGGGGCCATATCTGCTGTGACAGCCCAGTATTTTGCAGCCAGCGCTGCAACAGGGGTGGCCGCTGATATAAGAAAAGACCTTAACAATAAGGTAATTAACATGGATAAGAAAAGGTATAGATGCCTTGGTGTATCTACTCTTATTACAAGAATGACAAGCGATGTGAATGCCGTACAAAATGCGGTTAATATGTTCCTGAGATTGTTCTTAAGGTCTCCGTTTATTGTTGCAGGTGCATTCATAATGTCTGTCATAATTAGCCCTAGAATGTCTCTTATCATAGGTGGAGTAATTGTAGTTCTTGCCATAGTTATTGCTGTTGTTATGAAGATAACTCTTCCTCGAATAAGTAGTATTCAATCTAAGCTGGATTCACTAATTGTAAGCATTAGAAACAATTATTTTGGGGCGAAGGTAATAAGAGGATTTCTAATACAGGATAAGGAAGTAGAGAAGTTCCATGGCGAACTGGAAGATATTAGAACCAGTCAGCTTAAGGTTGGAAGAAGGTCTAACATTCTTAACCCAATAACATTTGCGCTAGTTAATCTTGGCATAGTATTAGTTCTTTATTTTGGTGGTGGAAATGTGTATACAGGAGAGCTTACAACTGGTGAAGTAGTGGCTCTTCTTAATTACATGTCACAGATTCTAATTGAGCTTGTGAAATTAGCCAACCTAATTGTAATTCTAATGAAGGGTATTCCAAGTGCCAACAGAATAGAAGAGATAATTGAAGGGGATAGCGAAGCTGAGACTGAAGCTCCAATAGTATTATCAGTTCGAAGTATTGTTGATAATGAGCTGAAGGGCATAGGTAAGGGAGAGAAGATTGGAATAATAGGACCAACCGGTTCTGGTAAAAGTCTGCTACTTAGTGAGTACATGCAAGGGGTAAGGGATAAGTCCAAGGTGGGCTATGTTCCCCAGGAGGATACATTCTTTACAGGAAGTATTGCAGAGAATATTCTTCTTAAAGACTTCGACGGAGAAGATATAAGCTATGCTCTTAAGATGAGCTGCTTTCAGGAGGTTGTTGATGTCAAGGGAGGAGAGAATACTTTGCTTGAGAGAAATGCGGACAATCTCTCTACTGGTCAGAGAAAGAGACTGGCTCTTGCAAGAGCTCTTAATAAGAGGCCTGATGTTCTATTAATGGATGATGTTACTAATCCACTTGATATGATTACAGAGAAAGAAGTAATTAGTAATGTGCTTGACTCAGATATGGCAGTTGTAATTGCGTCACAAAAACCCAGCGCTGTTATGAGGGCAGACACAATTATTGTTATTGACGGCGGCAAAATCCTTGACAAGGGAAGTCATGAAGAGCTGTTAGAAAAATGCTCATTATATGAGAAGATGTTCTACGCTCAGTTCCCGGAGAGGAGAGCCTATGTGTAGAAGATTAATTAGGGATTATAAGAGATACATATTACCATTCATAGCGTCCATGGTCCTAGCACTAATATCAACTGGACTAGCATTATTCGTGCCTGTTCTTATGGGACAGGGAATGGATACAATAATTGGAGTGGGGGATGTTGATTTTGACAGCCTGTTTGTAATAATCCGGAAGATGATTCTTGCAATACTAATAAGTGCAATTAGCTTATGGATAATGAATGGAATTAATAACAGAATTGTCTATGGAATATCAACCAACTTAAGAGGTCGCGCCTTCAGAAGCTTTGTGGGAGCGCGGTACGATTATTTGGACACCTATAGTGAGGGAGATATTGTAAGCAGAATCATAGTTGACTGTGATGCAATTAGCGATGGACTGCTTCTTGGCTTCAACCAATTCTTCATTGGTGTCGTAACAATTATTGTAACTCTTGTATTCATGATTAGGATAAATGTATATCTTGCCTTAGCGGTTGTTATCCTTACGCCACTGTCCTTATTTGTTGCAAGATTTATTATTAAGAATAGCAATAAATATTTTGAGCAGCAGGCTAAGAGCAGAGGAGAGATAACAGAGACATCCTCAGATATAATTACTATGAAGAAGGTAATTAATGATGAGGCTGCAGAGGAATATTTTGTAGAGAAATTCGAAGACATTAATACTAAGAATGAGAAGGTCTCAAGGAAGGCAACCTTCTTCTCCTCTCTTACTAATCCTATGACAAGATTAGTTAATGCCATATGTTATGCCCTGCTGACCTTTGGGGGTGGCATAATTGCAATAAAAGGAGACATTACAATTGGTGGACTAACAAGCTTCTTAGCTTACGCATCACAGTTTGCTAAACCATTTAACGACATTTCATCTGTTGTAACAGAGCTTCAGAATTCAATTGTGTGCTTAAAGAGAATGTACGAATTGATTGATGCTAAGCAGGAAAATGATATGGAAGAATGTGATATGGATGAGGAGGTTGACTGCGATATAGCATTTAACCATGTTGACTTTGGCTATACTGATAAGAAGGTCCTTAGTGATGTAACATTTACCATACCTAAGAATAAGAAAATGGGAATAGTGGGACCTACTGGCTGTGGCAAGACTACAATTATGAAGCTCCTTCTAAAATACTATAATTATGATACGGGAGAAATCACTGTTGGAGGCAGGGATATTAGAGGTATGTCTCCCGACAAGGTTAGAGGAATGATGGGGATTATGTTCCAGGAGACCTTCCTTATTACGGGAACTGTTATGGATAACATTCGCATGGGAAATGATGATGCGAGTGACGAAGATGTAATTAGGGCGGCGAAGGAATGTAACGCTCATGACTTTATAATGAATCTGCCTGAGGGATATGAGACAATGGTCAATGAAGAGAATCTGTCTAAGGGACAAAGGCAGCTAATATGTATTGCAAGGCTGATGCTGGGGGACAGCTCTATTATTCTTCTTGACGAGGCTACGTCGTCGCTGGATATTCTAAGTGAGCAGCTAATTAAGGAGGCCTTCGATAAGATAATGGAAGGAAGGACAACTGTTGTTGTGGCCCACAGATTGTCTACTATAATCGACGCCGATATTATCCTGGTGGTTAAGGATGGCAGGGTGGTGGAAAGCGGCACCCATAGAGAACTGTTAGAGGGAAGAGGCTTTTATCATCAACTGTACGAGAGCCAGCTTGGCTAGTGCATTTTATAGTAATAATAGAGGAAAAGGGACACGTGTTTAGTAGTTTATGTATATTTACAAGTTGACATTTTGTGATATAATTTTAGTAATTGCGGGAAAATGCAATTGAGTATGAAGAGGTAGAGTGAAATGGAACAGTATGTTATAAAGGGCGGTAAGCCTCTGAGTGGTGAAGTTGAGATAGGTGGAGCTAAGAATGCAGCTCTTGCTATTATCGCTGCAGCCATTATGACAGATGAGACGGTCATTATAGATAATCTTCCTAATGTGCGTGATGTCAACGTTATGTTGGGCGCAATGGAAGATATAGGTGTTCATATTGAGAGAATCAATGAGCATCGAGTTAAGGTCAATGCGACTACAATCGGAAGACTTAGTGTTGATTACGAATACATTAAGAAGATAAGAGCATCTTATTATCTCTTAGGTGCGCTTCTTGGTAAGTATAAGAAGGCTGAGGTGGCACTTCCTGGTGGATGCGATATAGGAAGCAGACCTATTGATTTGCATGTTAAGGGATTCAGGAGTCTTGGGGCAGAAGTGGATCTAAGCTATGGTCTAATCTCTGTTAATGCTAAGAGACTAATTGGAAAACATATATATATGGATAAGGTCTCAGTTGGAGCTACCATTAATATTATGATGGCAGCTACTCTTGCTGAGGGCAAGACCATTATTGAAAATGCTGCTAAGGAGCCACACGTGGTTGATGTAGCCAACTTCCTTAATAGCATGGGAGCTAATATTCGTGGTGCTGGTACTGATGTAATTAGAATTCAGGGTGTAAGCAAGCTCCACGGAACAGAGTATTCTGTAATTCCTGATCAGATTGAAGCTGGAACATTTATGTTTGCGGCAGCTACAACTAAGGGAGACATTCTTGTTAAAAATGTAATTCCTAAGCATTTAGAGGCTACAACAGCTAAGCTTATAGATGCAGGCTGTCAGGTTGTTGAATATGATGACGCTGTTCGTGTAATTGGAAGAAATAAGCTTATGGCTACACAGGTTACTACATTGCCATATCCTGGATTTCCAACAGATATGCAGCCACAGATGACTGTTGTGTTGGCGTTGGCTGATGGAGTTAGTACTGTTAATGAGTCAATATTTGAGAATAGATTCAAGTATGTAGATGAGCTTGCCAGAATGGGAGCTAACATTCAGGTTGAAGGCAATATTGCTATTATACGAGGTGTTGAGAAATATACAGGAGCCAGAGTAAGTGCTCCAGATCTTCGTGCTGGTGCAGCACTTGTAATTGCTGGACTTGGTGCTGAAGGAATTACCATTGTTGATGATATATATTATATTCAGCGTGGGTATGAGAACTTCGATGAGAAGTTAAGAGGGCTCGGTGCTGTGATAGAGAAGACCGACTCGGAAGATCAGATTGAAAAATTCATACTTAAGGTGTCATAAATAATAAAACGAACGCCTTCGAAGCTTACAAAAAAAATACCCGACCGCCTCATAAAGAAAATCGGCTAGCGTAAATAAAACCTGCTAGTATCTGTAAGAAAAATATCCAACCGCCTCATACAGAAAATCGGCTTGTTGGATTTTTTCTTACAGATACTGCAGGCTTTTTTATAAGATAGATGTAATTGTAATATCTGTCTCCCTACTTAGGTCTACCATCTCATCACCGTCCACCTGTACGATAGGGCGGGATAGGCGAGACTTGTTAATGTACACAATCTTGCCGCTTCTACCATCTGATAAGATAACCTTACTGTTCTGGTAAGCGTTAGCAATTCTCTCAAGAAATGTTAAGATGTATTTTGTGTTGTATTTCTGAAGACCATCCTCTTCAAATGCGGCTATAACCTGGAAAGCACATTTTGGAGTTCTGTAGCTTCTTGCAGATGTCATAGCATCGTATACATCGGCGATTGCAATAATTGATGCAAAGTCTGATATCTCGTCTGCTTCAAGTCCACGAGGATAACCACTTCCATCACTTCTCTCATGATGCTGCAATGCAGCGAATTGTATATCGCTATTAAAGCCTGCTTTCTTGAGAAGCTTGCTTCCCTTAAGGGCATGTGATTTGATAAGCTCGAATTCCTCGTCAGTAAGCTTTCCTGTCTTATTAAGAATCTCACTAGGAATCTCTGCCTTGCCTATATCGTGAAGCATACCTGCAATTGTAAGTTCATTTAACTCAGACTGAGGAAGCTTGAGCCACTTACCAATTGCTCTTGATATAAGTGCCACATTAATTGAGTGAGCATATACGCTGTCGTCAATTGATTTCATGCAGTGGAGTAAGTCAAATAATTGAATGCTGGTCTTAGATGCGAATAGTGATTCTGCTTTCTTGATAATGCTTTCTTCTGATATGTTACCATCGCCAAATATAATGGTATCGAAAGCTTCTTCAAGTGAAGCCATATTCTCTGAATAGCTTAATTGGAAATCCTGGAATTCCTTGTCAGCCTGAAGTCTACTGGTATATGACATAGACTCTACAATTGTAGGCTCTTCCTTCTTAGGTGCCGGCTTTGGTTCTGGTTTTGGCTTTGGTTCTTCTGCTGGAGTCGTTGCCTCAGCAACAGGAGGCTCTTCACCGAATCCATCTTCTACATGAACGCTTTCAATCTTGTAGAAGGAAAGTCTTGCAATAAGCTTAGAATCTAATACTGTTCCCTTCTTAGATATTGTCTGACCTCTTTTGGTGATTATGGGCTTCTCCACAACCATTCCAGGTTTGAGTTCTTTGACTTCAAGTTTTGGCATTTTCTTACTCCTAAATTTGAATTAATATAGTTATGAAAACTATATATTGTGTTCTTCTTGTGAACATCTAGTAGTATTATACGCGTTAATAGTAGGTTTATGCAATATTTTTTCTAAAAAAACTGCATATATATTGACAAAAAATGGATAAGAGTGTATTGTTATACGAGAAATATGAGAAATGAATAATGAAGTGTAATTCTTATTAAGAGTGGTGGAGATAGTATGGATCGACGAA
>AUXO010548751.1_pt1 | contig 11313 bp, 10 predicted proteins | sample 768731 | NCBI WGS metagenome assembly AUXO01 (sample SAMN02715735, study PRJNA202380) | gut metagenome | biome: sheep rumen | host: Ovis aries | place: New Zealand: Palmerston North | reverse complement strand
TGCCGAGGGTGTCAGTTATATCACGGGTGCGGTGTTTTATTCCTTTAATAAAACGAAGTACATGCACTCGGTGTTCCATTTCTTCGTCCTCGCAGGCAGCGTCTGTCACATCATCGCCGTCTGGGACGTGCTGATGGAACAACTATGACCTGTTTGTGATCTCCTCAGGATCAACATAACCGGCAGCGATGGCCTTCATGATGAGGTCGACCATGTTGTGGGCCTGTAATTTGCGGAAGAGGCTCTTCCGGTGGTTCTCCACCGTGTTCTCCGAAATGAAAAGGCTGGAACTGATCTCTCGGGTGGAGTGGCCCATGGCAATAAGCTTGAGAATATCCAGTTCACGGCTGGATGGTATGTCATTGAGGATTTGTATGTTGTTTTGTGTCTTCTTGAAATTCCTGCAAAAGTACTTCTTTCCGTCGATAACGGCAGAGATGGCGTCAAGCAACTGGTCCAGTTGGCCTGACTTGTATACGACGGCATCCACCTTCATCTCAGTCAGTTTGTTGACGACCCAGGTCTCTTCGTGTATGGTATTGATGATGATCCTTGCTTCAGGATGGAGGTTGCGAATTTCCCTGATCAGTTCTGTCACGTTCATGTCTGTCAGTTCCACATCGATCAGGTAGACATCGAAGTGCTTGGTGGCTATCCTATCGAGTAGTGCATGAGCCTGACGGTATGCCTCGACCTCCGTTATACTGTTTTTCAAAAGGAAACTCCTCAGTCCCTCCAGTACCACCTCGTGATCGTCGACAACGGCCACGGAGACATCTTTTAACTTGTATTCTTTTATATCATTCATACCTTAAATATATACCATCAAAAAAAGGCGTGAGTACCTAAATGCCCTGCTTATCCGTTGAAAGGCTCTCGACAGCCCGGAATCAGACAAGAGAACGGCTCACGCCCCAAATGCGGTATGTAACAGATATACATCCAACAAACGGGGAGAGCGTTTTCCTTATTCCAGATTCCTTGGTGAGTTGTCGAGATTCATCAACTGGGAAATAAGCTTTACGCGCTTCCATCAAAATGTACGCCATTCCGAAGAACGACGGTGCAAATATACGGTTTTTTGCGCAAATATCACTCATTCGTGAGCCTTTTTTACAGATTCCGGTGCAAAAATAATAGAAAAAACGGAATTTGCAATGACGGAAATCCGTCATTTTGCAATCTGTCCTCTTCAATTTAAGCATTATTTTGCAGTTCTGGATGGTTTGACGGTTAGTCTGACCGTTGTCCCGAATGGATGGCGGAAGAAATCAAGATGTCCGCCAATGGCTGAGGCCCGCTGGCCGATGGTTTGCATCCCGATGCCTGACGAATCAAGGGGACAGGTCGCTTGATTCTGGTCAGAATCATGGACCCTTGATCCTCCGTTGTCGCTGATGGTCACCGTGATGCTCTGGTCGTCGTCCAGATGCAGGCCGATGGTGACGGATGTCGCCTTCGCATGCTTGAAGGCGTTGCTTGTGACTTCCTGTATGATGCGGTAGATCTCATGGGCCTCTGTCGGAGGGATCTGTGTCCAGTCTGCGTTCTTTGGCGTTGACTGGTAGCTCACTTCACAGTGGCGCACTCCATTGAGACTGGCGGCGTAGCCCCTGACGACCTCGTCGAGCGTCGCATGTTCAAACTCCGGTGGTATCAGCTCATGTGAAACCCGCCGCACCTGTTCGCGGCTCTCACTGATCAGTTGCATGGTCTGTGGAGTCAGCCCGTCCTGTTCCAGTTTCATCTCAATGGCCAGCAACTGGTTGCTCACACCATCGTGCAGTTCCTTTGCCAGACGATTGCGCTCGTTCTCCAGTCCCTCAATGTAGCGCTCGTCCATCCGTTGTTCTGCCTGTTGCTTCTTTCGTTTGCCGGCGTGTCGCTGCCAGAGAGCATAGAGGATGAAAAGTACGATGACAACAGCCAGCAGGGTGCCGGCAATGCCTATCCGCTCGTTGCGCAACCTGATATATTCGACGCGGGTCTGGATGGAGTCGCTTTTAGCTATCTCAGAAGGGATGGTGGTGACCCCTGTTGTGTCCTTGACTGGGGGCGTGCCGTCAGACAGGTCTTTCTTGCCATCGCCATGTGGAAGCATCAGCCTCGTTACGCTTAGGAACCGCGTCTTGGCTGTTTCCGTCTTGCAGACGCCTATCAGTTGTTCGCCGATCTTGATCCAGGGGATGTCGGCAGGGTCGCGGTGCATCACCTCATGCTCTATCATAATAAGATAGGTGGTCATCACCATGGCGAAGTCGGGCAGATTCAGCCTGATGGCATCGGCGACGGCTTTTTTCATCGGTTCGTAGATAAGGCCATAGTCTTTGTGCTCCATGAGGACTTCTGCCAACGTACTCATGGAACTCACCCGTGAACTGGCCTGCCGACAGAGAGGGATCCATTCCATGCCTTTCTTGGCATAGTTCACGCCCGTCTCTGTCTGATTCTTGTCCTTATAATATACTGATAGCAGGGAATAGGCTGGCAGCATGGCCGTCACGTAGAGGTCATGCTTACTCGTGGCGGCCTTCTCCTTGAAACCGTTTGCCTCTCCGATAGCGATACACTTCTGAAGCTCTTCCGCAGATGACTGCTGGTCACCCTGATCCCTGAGACAGAACCCGATGAGACTATGGAGCTGGGCCTGGGCCAAGGCATCGTCTGTGTCCTCTGCCACAGTCAACAACCTCCGTGCCTGAACCAAGGCCGAGTCACGGTGGTCTTGTCGATAGGTGATGCCTGTCTGTTGGAGTTGTATCCATAGTAGACTATCCCGACTCCCCGCTACCTGTAGGGTGGTAAGGAACAGCAACAGTGCAAAGATACTTCTTTCATTAATCATCACTTCTTAACGGTGCAAAGATAGTGCCAATATTCGAGACAGCCAAATTTTTCGAAGGAAATTTAGAATTGTCATCTTGTTAACGTATATTTTGAGACATTATATTGACGGAAAACCGTCATTTTTCATTATGTTCTTCAAATAAATCACTTAAAAACTTGACAATGCAAGAAATCTTTCCTACCTTTGCGCACAACAACTAAAACTTTTAAATATTTACTGATATGAAAAGATTCTTTATTATCGCTATTTTGGCTATGCTCAGCATGGCATGTATGGCACAATCATCAGAAGCAGGTTATCCTGTGGGAACATGGCAGAGTGCCCCAGAGGCTGACGTTTTTGTTGACATGACAATTGACCGTGTCACAGCCCCTAATCCTGATTTCGGAAATAAGAAGATCTGCGGGACTCTTAGTATTGACGGTAACCCCTCTTATGAGGCTTCGTTGACCTATTCAGGAAGGGGAATCGATAATAAGGATATGCCAATGGATGTGTTCTTCTTCAATGTTGTTTCAAGACAGAATAAAACAAGTAAGATTGCTATCCGTAAAATGTTGAAAGAAGAAGGGGAATTCGGCAATGTTGTTAAAATAAAGATAGTACAGGTAACAGGCGATTTGGCCAATAACACAGCCATGAAACAGCAGCTTTATTCTGTGGGTGGCGGTAATGGCACAGCCTATGACCCCACTCCCTACGCTACAACAGACAAAGAGTTGCTGGATGCCTTGAAAGAGGGTATCGCCAATGGCAGTAGACTGGAGGGCTTCGGCAATGTACGCCAGTTTATCGCTGCCCATTCGAAGTTGGCAACGGGTAAGATGAAATATGCGAAATGTAAGGGTGCTGGAAGTGTCAATATCCGCGAAAAAGGCGAGGCCAACGCTGAGAAGATTGGAGAACTGAAACCTGGAACAACACTGCCCGTTGTGGATGAATATGACGGCTGGTGTCAGGTGCGTATGTCTGAAAAGCAATTCGGATGGATAAGCCTCGGTGTTGTAACGCTGACCAATATAGAAGGAACATCAGCCTATGAACCCACTTATCCTCCGACGGTTGATGGTCACGTGGCTTTCCTTGGCATACCACTGAATGTGACTCCAGCCAAGATGAAAGACCAATTGCTTGCAAAAGGGTTCAAAGTGAGTTACGATGATGGCGGGAATAATATCAGCCTCACAGGTCAAGCGTACGGGACAAAGTCAAGGGCGATTATTTCTATTGGTTTCGTTAACGGAAAGAATGGCTGCATCTACAGCATGTCTTGTTTGGAAGAGAAGACGCTTAGATTGGCCCAGGCCAAAGCCAGATATAATCAGTTGGTAAAGAAAATGGAGTCTATTTATGGCAAAGGTTCTGCCACTAATGATTATAGTTATGAAATTAATGTCGGAAAAGGCAAGGTTTGTGTCAGCTACTTTAATGAAGATGAGATGGATGGTGCCAGTGATTATTATGTTGTGCAGACGTTCTATCAGGATTTTGATCCATATAAATAATTAAAAACAAATTGAAATGAAAAAGTGTTTTCTTTTGGCTTTGTGTGTTTTTGTCAGTACATTTGCTAAGGCGTATGATTTCAGTGTAGATGGTCTTTATTATTCAGTAATAGACCAATCGGGTCCTTTTGTGTCCGTCGTTAGTGGAGATGTTAAGTATAGCGGAGACCTTACTATTCCGAACACGGTAACGTATGAGGGCACTACGTATACTGTTAACGAAATGGGAAGTAATGCTTTTGAAGGGTGTGTAGGCTTGACCTCTATTGTTATTAATGACCATATTAAAACAATCCCCTATTATGCTTTTTCCGAATGTACAAATTTGGAAAAGGTTACCTTGGGAAATCGTGTGGAGCGTTTTGGAATGAGGGCTTTCTTGAAATGTACTAGCTTGTCTTCAATCAACCTGAATGATAATATCGTAGCTTTTGAAGGTGGCGGAACCTTTGCAGGCTGTACAAGTCTGACAAATGTTGTCATTGGCAGTAATGTGAGGAAAATGGAAGGCTCAGAGTTTTCAGGCTGCACGGATCTAAAGACGCTGGAAATTCATGAAGGTGCCACCGTAATAGGTTCAGAATCCTTTGAGGGCTGTACTGCATTAAAGCAGGTTGACATTCCAAATTCTGTGCAGGAACTTGGGAGTAGCGCGTTTAATGGTTGTACATCATTGGAGTCTGTTGTCATAGGTGATAACGTTAAAACAATACCATATTATGCTTTTGGTGGATGTACAAACTTGGAGAAAGTGACTTTGGGTAAGCGAGTAGAAAAATTTGGAATGAGAGCTTTCATAAATTGTACTAGCCTGTCTTCAATCAACCTGAATGATAATATCGTAGCTTTTGAAGGTGGTGGAAACTTTGCAGGGTGTACAAGTCTGACAAAGGTTGTCATTGGCAGCAATGTAAGGCAAATGGAAGGTTCGGAGTTCTCTGGATGTACCAATCTTAAGACACTTGAGATTCACGAAGGTGCGACCGTCATTGGAAGCGGAGCCTTTGAGGGGTGTACGGCGCTCAAAGCTGTTGACATTCCCAACTCCGTCCTCACGATTGGTGGATCTGCATTTAATGGATGTAGCAATCTGACTTCTGTTAAGATTGGTGATGGTGTTCGGAAGGTCAGCTATTATGAGTTTGGGAGTTGTGCAAGGCTGGAAAAAGTTGTGATTGGCGCAGGTATGAATAGTATAGGAATGCGTTCGTTTATAGATTGTAATCAGTTAAAGTCTGTAACCGTTATGAATCCTCAGGTACCTGCTTTGGTTAGCGATGGCTTTTCCAGTTTTGACGCAACACTTTATGTACCCTCTCAGTCTGTTGATGATTATAAAGCTGCTGACTACTGGAAGAAGTTTTCCAATATCATGGCGATAGAGGATCAGGTCTATCTGACTATCCGTCAGGCAACAGAAGGCTCTGTTAAGATGCTGGTTAATATCGGCAAGCGGTATAGTTATGATATTCTTCCTGAGACAGGTTGGGCTTTACACTCTGTTACTTTTAATAATGAGGATGTGACGGGACAGTTGGTTGGTAATAATTTCTTGACACCTGCTATGACCAGGAACAGCATTCTCTCCATTGTATTCGTGGAAGAGAGCAGTGCTGTCAGAAGTGCAAGTACAAGAGGAGTACGAGTGACGGCGGACAATAGTGGAAATATCATTGTCAACGAAGCTCCCTATGGTGAAACAATCTCCATCTATTCTACCAATGGCATCTTGTTGAAACAGATTCCTGCCAATGGTGGACGCACCTCTGTTAATATGAACACTCGTGGTATCTATATTGTAAAGGTGGGAGATATGACTGCTAAATTAAGTTTATGAAATGATGAAAAGAGTATTATGTGTAATGATGGTTGCGGCTCTGCTGGTAATTGGGCTGGCGGCGTGTGGTGGCTCTAAAGGTGGTGATAAAGAGTCAGGAGATAATCTTGCAAGCATGGGAGAAGACAACACAGACTCTCCAGAAAAAGCTGTTGAGCAAGATCCTTATGCTTGGTTTATCCCAGACTCTGCAGGACTATTCGGGATGGTGCCTGTCAATGCCTTTTACGCATCCTGGGCACTTTGGGAGCATCAAGAAGACAACAAAGATGTTTGTGAGCGTCACCGCGAATTGTTTAAGAAGGAGGCGGAATCTCTGAAAGGAAAGGTTATCCCAACAGAGGTAACATCCGAATCTAATGCTAAGGTTATTGAGCCATTCACTATTGTCGGTTACGACTTGAATAGGGATAATCTGTCAATATTACCTACGATAAATATCAAAGCAAAGATTGACATTGATCCATCCTTGAATAGAAAGGGACTGACGCTAGTTGGATATGAGAATGATAAACCAATAAAGATCCTCTCTTTATATGGCATTAATTGGGGCTATGGCAGCAACAACACGGTTATAGCGCCTATTACGTTTATAGGTGAGTATGCTGGTGTATTCAGCAGGATGACGAAAATTGTTGTTGAAAAAACTGGAAGAGAAATCTCAAGTATGAATCGAACCATGGAATTGAGATGTGCGAATGCTATTCAGCAGCTCCACAAAGAAAGAAAGGGTAAGTATAGCTTTACAACTCAGGCAAATAGCCCATCTTCAAATACAATTTCAGCACTTGGGACCTCCTCAGATGACAAGAATCCTATTATTGGCAGTTGGTGGTACGAAGACGAGTATGGCGTAGAACTTACTTTGAAAAAATCGTCTCAAAAAGGGAACTCTATCTATAACAAAAAGGTTGCTTGTCATGGAGGACTTGCCGTATCACAATATTATGAGTATTTTCTGACCCTGAACGTGCAGCTCAAACAGAGAATAAGTGATTCCGAGGCAGAATATTTCGTATGGGGTGAGGATTCGCGAAAAAAATCCAAGTCAGTTGAAGGCACCATCCGCCTGAAAAGGTCAAATGGTAAACTACGGATAGCAGGAACGGAAGCAAATGGTGCCAAATGGCCATTTGACGGTTTCATTCTTAATGAGAATAAATAACTTTGGTATTGAGAATCATACTGTTGTCATGTCTGATATTTGCGGGTTGTGCTTCTGGGGAATTCCACAGCATTCTGCCTGAGGGTGTTCAGTTGAAGACGGGCGATGTGGTGTTCCGCAGGGGCGGAGGCCTGACAAGCCGGGCTGTGTTGATGGCTGATGTCAAAGGCGAATACTCGCACATCGGCATCGTGGTGGATTCGGCTGGTCAGAAGATGATTGTCCACGCCGTGCCAGGAGAACTGGACTTCGAGGGCGATGAGGATCGGGTGAAGATGGATAGGCCTGAGCATTTCTTCTCCACGGAGTTCACCATTATCGGGGAGATCTGCCGGCCTAAGAATTCACTGATAGCAGTAAGGGCAGCAGAGGTAGCATTGCGGCAGTATCGGAAGGGCGTACTCTTCGATCATGACTACGACGATCACGACTCGGCAAAGATGTACTGCACGGAGTTGGTAGCCTATGCCTTCCGTCAGGCTGGGCATGAGATCGCAGGCGGTGAGCGTCACCATGTGGATCTGCCTATTGTGAGAGCGGATTGCATCTTCCCGTCTGATATCCATTCGTCGGACTTTCTGGAATCGATTATTATGTTTCACCAATAAAACTATAAGCAAATGAAAAGATTTATTTTTGCAATGATGGTCTGCGTATTGGCAGGTGTGTTGGCAAGTTGTAGCAATAACTCGCCCCGTGGTGTCGCCGAGAAGTCTCTGGATTGTATCATCCATGAGGACTATCGTGGTTATTTCGATTATGTCTATTTCCCTGAAGACAAGAAGCAAGAGAAAGAAGGCTATATCGCGATGATCGAAGAGAAGGTTAAGAAGAATAAGGAGAGCGGAAAGGCCATCACGGACCAGAAGATGGTAAGCTACAAGTTCATCTCTGAGGAGATCAACGATGAGGCTGGTGTTGCCAAGGAGGTCTTCGAGGTGATCTATGACAATGGTAGCACGAAGCAGGAGACTGTCGATCTGAAGAAGGAAGAAGACGGCAAGTGGTATGTCAAAATGAAGAAGTAGGATTTTTGATCCTTTAATATGGAAACAAGTAATGCTTGGAAGGAAAGTACCCAGAAGATATTCTGGGGCGTGATAGTGATAGCCGTGGCGGGGCTTTTTAATACAGCGTATGACTATGTGTCGATAGTTACCAATGTGGTGGGCATGCTTGAAGACATGTTGCCTAGAGAAGTTGGTCGGGGAATCTCGTCGTCTCTCGCAGTCGTCAATACCATTGGCGGTCTGGTGAAAGTTGCCATTATTGTGGGCTACGTGCTTTATCTGTTGGGGCTGACCCAGTTTGCAGCTATACAGAGTAATGGCTTGGCTGCACAGAATATTCAGAAAGTGCGAACGGCAGTCATTATCCTGATTTGCTGCTTTGCTGCGACCGTCGTGTTCGGGATTCTCTTGAAAATCCCGTTCGTGGGTATCCTTATTACGCTGGCTATATGGGTGGCCACCCTTGTGGCATATATCAAGATGAAGAATGCCTTCGGCGTGCTGATGACGAGTCCTGCGTTCAGTGTGAAGTCACAGGCCGGTGCCAAGAAACTGCGTACGGCAGCCCTGTGCAACATCTGGGTGATGTTGCTACCGATCATTGCTGCTCTTATGGTGGCTCTTTTCGTGTTCTCGGCCTTTTCCGGCATGAGCAGCGGTGGGCAGGGTATAGAATCCCTGATGTATACAGGTGGTGTCTTGCTGGCTTTGATGCTTATCTGTGCCATCGTCTTGCTGATTATAGCCCTAATCTATCCGTTTATTGGCTGGTATAAGATCATGACGGGCGGCCCTGGCGAGGATGCCTTGACGGATACGGTAGAGATAGAACAGCGGATGGCTGCCATCCCGACGGCCGACGAACAGATGAAGGCTATGAAAGAGAAGAGCGAAGCGGCTCTGGCTTCGGCCAAGGAGTCTTTCGCCAATTTACAGAAGGACATGGCTCCGAAATTGGAGGAAGCAAAGACATGGACAAAGGCTAACAAGAAGGCATTGAGTATTGGTGCTGGCGCTGTGGCCATCGCCGCCTTGTTGATATGGCTTATTCCGAAATTGATCGGCGTTAGCCCAATCGCATTTGAAACTTATGAGGTCATGGATGACGATGGTTATCATACAAGTATAGACATCCCGAAAGGTGATGGCGAAAAAGAGCAGAATTTGACGGCTGGTATTCGTGAGATTATTTCACAATCGGATCTCGGCAAAGAAATCGGATTGCCTTCTGACGGTTCTCTGCAGGAGGTGATGAGTGATTATCAAAAGCGTTACCATCAGTTTGCCAAGGATTATTGCAGAAATAATCAAGCGCCATCTGCTCCGGAATGTGAGTTTGAATTGACAAGTATCTTCCAGAATGAGGCGAGTGTCACATTCGCAGTTGCCGATGCCATCTATTTCAATGGTAGTCCTGACTACTATAATAAAGTCGTTCGTCTTTCCGACGGACATGTGATGGCCCAGGAAGAGATGGTGAGTGCCTCAATGGATGACCTCGTAAAACTTATTGAGAAATATGTGGGAGATGATATGCCTATCAGTGTATATAGTCTAGAGGATGGCTACTGGTTCTCACCTTCTTCTGGCGACAGTTGTATGGTGGTGTGGCCAGTGAGCAGGGCTGTGCAAGGAAAGGCACTGATACCGCTCTCTGATATGGAACCCTATTTGACAGAAGCAGGAAAAGAACTCTTCATGGCAAAGCCGCTCAAAATGCCAGAGAAGACTCAGTCTGTGCCCAATAATCCTGACGTGGGAAGCGAGTCCTCGGAAGATGTGGGCGAGAATGACTTAGAAGTTGAATATGAATCAGAAGAATCCAACACAGGACTTGTGGTGGACCTTCCTGAGGGAACGACGGAATATGTAGGTGACATGGTCGGATTCCCTATCGAATTTACCATCCATAAGAATACTAAAGAGGGTGTTCTCAGGGCAGACTACCGGAATGTGAAATACTCCACAACGATGAAGTTGGAAGGTGAGTCCTTGCCAGCTGATGATGGGAATATCTCATTCTTCGGCAAAGACGGTCAGGGTAACAACTGGTCTTTCAATCTGAGTGGTGACGCTCAGAATATAACAGGAACCGCACAAAGCGGAGGAAAAGAGTTGAAGGTGACGTTACACAGAAAATAGAAGTTATAAATCCTGATTATACTGTAACGGCCATAAGGCACGGAGGGTGGTGGTGACGCCCTGGGACAGGCGGAGCGTAAACTGGTATTCCATATTGCGCACCCAACGGTACGCCACAGCAGCGGATCATCCGTCGCATATGGTCTGGGAGCGTGAAGGTTCTGAATATGCCAATAAGGATTACCGCGAAGCCGGTCGTCAAAATTGGGATGAAGGACATAAGCGCGACGGCCATTGTAGTGTCTTTACTTCTAGGTACAAGTTGGATGTCGAGAATGGCTATTTGACTGCCACCGATACATACAACGGTTACTACATGGGTAATTGGAGATAAATCTCCCTGTCATAAGATTTTAAATCCGTAGCCAGATTCAGTATGTTAATCTTGTTGATTATACTGTAACGGCCAGAAGGCACGTAGCGTGGTAAGCATACCGTTGGGCAGGAGGAGCGTGAACTCATAATCCTGATGGCGGACCCAACGGTAGCGGAGGAACTGCTCGAAGGTGAGAGGCTGGCCGTTGACGTTCTGGATGATGCTGTTGGAACGGAAACCTGCCTGCCAGGCTTTGCTGTCCTGCCTGACCATGCCGATCATGGCCCTTCCGTTGCGCTCTACGATGACGATGTCGTGCAGACGGTTGGCGACAGTGACGGAGGCCATGCCGTCGTAAGGCTGGAACACGAGTTGACGACGGAAGGGGTTGATGACCACGGCACCATAGTCGAGCAGCGGGGCTCCGATGTGTGAGCCGCCGTTGACGGTGGTGCAGTGGACCTCGTGGAAGGCGAAGGTGCCCCAGAGC
>AUXO011669154.1_pt1 | contig 11314 bp, 3 predicted proteins | sample 768731 | NCBI WGS metagenome assembly AUXO01 (sample SAMN02715735, study PRJNA202380) | gut metagenome | biome: sheep rumen | host: Ovis aries | place: New Zealand: Palmerston North | reverse complement strand
AAACTCAGTTTCTCCAATCAAGCCTAAAGAGTGGAATACTATCATAGCAACATATTGCAGTTATCATCCGGAAATACGATTAAAGTTATTAGAAAATCTTTTTGATGAGTTTAATAATAATTATTTTAAAAAAGAACATATTCAAGATGAATATGCAAGATTATCTGATGAATTTTCAGAAGCGTATGAAACTATTTTAAAGAAAAAAGAGGCTAAACAGGAATATTCTGATGATGTTTGGTTAAATCTTATTAGCCATGATAATTGTTCCTATATTCCTTATAAAGACTCCAAGTACCATTTTAAAAAATTAGGTTATGACGATGAAGATTTAGAAAAAATTGCAATATCTGTTTTTGATTTAGTTGATAAATTAGTTAAATCCCCTGAAGATGATATAGAACAACAAAAATTAGTTTTAGAGGAATTTAATAAACATAAATATAAAGGTTTACAAGATGGTGTTTTATCCCCAGTTTTCTTTTTAATTAATCCTAATTATTATATTATTAACCCTAGAATGGTAGAAAGTTTTTCATTCTTAAGACCATTTATTGAAAATACAGAAAAAATAAATAAAGAATTGAAAGATTATATTGATAATAATTACAAGTTACATAGGTTTGTTGAAGAATTTGGTAAAATAATTCCCGAATTAGGAAATTTTGTTGTTTTTTATGCATTTTCTATTTGGTTAAATAGTGAAAAATTAGGAGGGGACTATATTAATAAAAAATATTTATCCTTAAGCTTATTAAATTTAGATGAAACAATTTCTGAGGATGAATGGACTGCCGTTTTAAAAAATCATGTTTTAGACTCTGAAATGATAGAAATCTTGAGGATTATCTATGAATTTAAAAATCATTCCGCAACTACTAGTGAAATAAGCGATAAAAGAGTTTCACTAGGATTTTCCAAAGAAAAATCTTATAATGAATTAATCATAAAAAATGCAAAAAAAGTTAAAGAATTTTTAAATGATAAAACTTCTTTTATTCATGAGGCGGATGAAAAATATTTATCATTATTTTTTAATGTAAATCCTTTAAATGAAGAATTACAATTCCAAATAAAAGGCGAATTAATTAAATCTTTAGAAAGTACTATGGGCCATATTTTTAAGAAAAAATTATTTTATAATTACATTTCAAATCAAGGATTTATCTTTGATATGGAAAACATGGAAAATTTCATCTTATCTCTAAAAACAAAACCTTTTGTGATTCTAACAGGTAATTCCGGAACTGGAAAAACTAAATTGGCTCAATTATTCGCACAATATTTGTATGAAAACAATGAAAGTTATTTGACTGATAAAAACTATGAAATAGTTCCTGTTGGTGCAAATTGGACTGATAATAAAAATGTTTTAGGATTTTATAATGTTTTAACAGAAGAGTATAATGAAACACAAACTTTTAAATTAATTAAAAGAGCTTTAAAAGATAAAGAAAACCCTTATTTCTTAATATTGGATGAGATGAATTTATCTCATGTCGAAAGATATTTTGCTGATTTCTTATCAGCAATGGAAAGTTCTGAATCAATTCCATTATACGTTAAAACCATCCATGAAGATGATTTTAAAGAATATTGCATAGAAATAGAAGAAGAATATTCATACAAATTAAGTGATGAAGACAGAGAAAGAATCCTTAAAGAATATTTTGCTCATGAAAGAACTGATATTCAAGTGATTTCTTCTGATAGCATAATGTCTATAAGCGAATCTATTTTCCTACCTGAGAATTTATTCGTTATAGGTACTGTCAATGTTGATGAAACTACTTATATGTTCTCCCCTAAGGTATTGGATAGAGCAAATGTTATTGAATTTGAAACAGAATATCCTAAGGATTTTATGAATCCTGTTGATTCTGAAGAAAAAATCAATATTCAAAAATTCAATGAATTAGCTAAATTTAATAGTTTTAAAAACGATTTCAATGACTTAGAATCAAAATTAAAATCTGTTGAATTAAATGAGAATAATTTATGGATAATTCTATCTGACGAGTTAAATAATCTATACACCATATTGAAAGATTCTGGATTTGATTTTGGATATCGTGTGATTAAAGAGATACTGCGCTTTATGTATGTTGCAGAGGATTATGATGACAATATTGAAGAAAATTGGTCCAGATATTTTGATGCTCAGATAAAACAAAAAATACTTCCTAAATTACATGGCTCTGAAAGCGTTTTAGATTCAACTCTTAAATACTTATTGAACTATTGTAAGGCGGAAAATATAGATTTTGATGCTTTTTCTAGAGATTTGGAAGATGAGTATACTAAACAATTATTCAGGGAAAATAATAACTTTAAGTACTATAATTCTGCTAAAAAACTTAGAGAGATGATTATTGTTCTTAATAAACAGAAATATGTGTCATTTATCAATTAGGCAGTCATATCTTAGGTTAAAACATGATAGATATTGAAATAGAAATTCGTGAAAAATTAAATGGGAATCCTATTGGACAGTTCAAAATTAGCAATTCAAAATGGTCATCTTCCAATAATAAAGAAAATTTTAATATAGTATCTGAGGATTACGATATCATTGCTAAAATTGAAAAAAGTTTGATAATTCATTCTCCAGATGAAATTGACAATAAAACTCCCATTCAATTTCTTATTAACCCCGAATGGAATTTATCACAAGTCTTACTTTTAGAAGAACAGGAATACACTGTTGAATATAAATCTGAAGTAGACACTGATGAAGAAAATATCTTTTTTTCTTTTAAGAAATATAATTCCACTTCTTTTAAAAATATTTATAACGATTTCAGTTCTAAAAAGTACGTAGCTAGTTTATATTTTGCCAGTTATGCTGGAAAAGTTGATTTAGACATATTTTTCAATGGAAAACTGATAGATATTCCGATTGAAATAAGATCTAAAAAAATGAATTATTATGATGATTTTTATAAAATCATAGAAGATTTTAATGATTTTATTGGCTTGACTTTTGATAAAAATGCACCCACTAATTTAAATTTTAGTTCAGCCCCACAACAAACAACTCTTTTTGAAAAATATTTGTTTTTAAAATTCTTGTTTAAAAGTGAACATTTACCGTATACTGTAGAATACTTATCTCAAAACTTATATTCACGTCTTGAAGATTATCCAGAAACTGTTCCAACTCCTTTTGCTTCAAATATAGGAGCAAATGAACTTATGGATATTGCATCTAATTCCGCAAATTTTTTTGAAGTGAAAAATAAATTTAGGAACTCTATTAGAAAAAATGACAAAAATTATCTTCCTATTGAAATCATCGAGAAAAATTTTAAAGACAATATTGATATTCCTGAGAATCGATTTTATAAAAACTTCTTAGAATTAATATATGCAAGAATAGAAGAACTATTAATCGAAATTAAAAAATCTGATGATGAGATACAAAATAAAAATAGACATTTTGATATTACCAAGGATAGTTATGTGAAAAAAAACTTAAATGATTATAAGAATCAAACTATAAATTTTTTATCAAAAGATTATTTTCAAGAGATTTCAAAAATGGATTATCCTCCTTTAAACTCCCAAACCCTTCAAAAAAGAGAAGGGTATAGAGATATTCTAAAATATTTTTTAATGTTGGATATCGGTTTTCAAATCAACTGGTTAAATAGTGATACAGAAGGTTCTCAAAAGAAATTAAGCAGATTATATGAATATTGGTGTTACTTCAAGCTTATAGATATATTAGAAGAAATTACAAATGATGAAAAAGGATTAGGGAATATACTGGAGATTAGTGAAGATAACTGGTCTATTAGTTTAGATGTTGATAAAAGATCTCATTTATATTTTGATTATGATGGTTGTTGTATTGAATTGATGTATAACCAAGAATTTACTCAAACCTTGAAATCAGATTTTTATTCCTATTCTCAAATATATAAACCTGATTATACTCTAGCAATCCATATAAATAAGAAGTGTTACTTTTTACATTTTGATGCGAAATATAAAGTTTCTGAAGGAGAAGGGCCTAAAAAAGAGGACATTGATAAAATGCATACTTATAAGGATGCTATTAAGCATACAAAATGCGCTTATGTTTTATATCCTGGAAAAAATAAAGAGACAGAACATCCTGAAAAAACAAAAATGATAACATATCTAGAAGAAAAAGAAAGTTTATTGAATTCTGTAGGCGCTTGCCCACTAAAACCAGGTAATTTGCAAGCAGATAAAGAATGTTTAAAAAATTTTATTGAAAATGTTATTAATGAAATAATAGAAGAACAAAATGCTTCTTTAATATATAAACTAATAGATATTAAAACTTGATTGTGCTATTTTTAATTAATTTAACAACATCATTTGTTCAAATATATTTATTAACTGTTAATTAATTAATTAATGTTATAATTATATGCCATAATTTAATATATTAAATCAAACATAGTTATATATATTAAATTAAGGGGAGTTTATATGTCTGAATTAATTTATGAAAGATATGGAAAAATTCTTTCAAACGATGTAATTCAAAAATTAGTTGGTGCACATGATGATTTTAAAATCACTAAACATCACTCATTACCATCTAAAAATATATTGATTGGAGCTTTATTACCAAAACCAGTTGAATCTGATGATTTTAATAAAAATTCAAAAGATTTAAATTCTATTTCTGTAAAATGTCTGTTTCAAGAAGATATTTCTCCAATAACTATTGATATTTCATTTTCTGTTTTTTATAGGATTTTTCCATCATTTGAACAACAATCAGCAGCAGTTAATAAGCAAGGAAATAAAAAAAATTATGCAATTGAAAGAGTCTGGAAAAGAAAAGATTTTACTATTCCTAATGTCTCATTCAATCCATTGAATTCTAATGAAGTTAAATTGGATTTATCCCAATTATTTAAAGAAATTAAAGAAGATTCTGACATAGTTCTATCTGAGAAAAAAATTCCTGCAGAAATTATGCAAACTAAAGATAAATTTAATGAATTTTTAGATAAAGTGCGTAAAGAAAAATCTGAATTTAATTTCTCATGGGATTTATCATTAAAATATAAATTAAGAAATTTTGTCCAAGACGATAAAGAATATAGGTTATTTGAATTATTTTTAGTCAATAATACTCTTGATTTATCTAAGGAAGACAAAAATTATAATCTTTATGATAGGACTGTTTTTAACCCAATAATGAAAATTTCCTTGAATGAAAATGATTTAGTACCGTTCCATTATACTTACATTTATGATAAACAATTAAAAGATTACTACGGAGACATCCGTGCTTTGAATTGTCATGCTTTTTTCAATAAGAAAACTAATATTATAAAAACTAAAAACTATGTCACATTCGATCAAGAAAAAATTGCACCGAAATCTGATGTAGATTTTGCTGATATTTCTTTTAAGACACTATCCTCAAAAAAAGGATTTTTAGAATTAGAAAAAATTTATCTTAAAATGAATGAATTTTTTGATAATGCAAAAAATTCAGAATCATCAAAAAGAACCTCTGAATTGAGAGATTTCTGGGACATGAAAGAAAGATTTTCAGAAAATATAAACATTTTACGAGATAATCCAAATGCTGCTAAAGCATTCTTTTTAATGAATGAAACATTCAGCAGAAATTCAAAATATCCAACATGGAGATTGTTCCAAATTGTTTTTATTGTATTGCAAATTAGAGATATTGTTGAATCTGATTATCAAAGAGACATATGTGAATTGCTCCATGTTATGACTGGTGGAGGTAAATCAGAAGCATACTTCGGCATAGTGATATTTACTGCCTTTTGGGATAGGCTAAATGGAAAAGAATTTGGTGTGTCCGCTTGGACTAAATTCCCATTGAGAATGTTGTCCATACAACAATTGCAGAGAATAGCTAATATCTTTATCCATGCTGAAGAAGTAAGGAAAATTAATAATTTAGGTGGCGAACCATTTTCTATAGCTTATTTCGTGGGATCACAAGGCGGTGAATTCCCTGCGAGCAATTATAAAATAATTAATGAGATTTCATCTAAAAAAGAAAGAAACGAATTCGTTAAAGGAAAGATTATTGAAAAATGCCCATTATGTGGTGGTGAAGTATATTTAGATATTGAGGACTCTCAAAATTTAGTTGTTCATAAATGCCATAGTTGTGGGGAAATTTTTAGATTATTCTATTCAGATGATGAAATTTATAGAACTCTACCTACATTTATTGTATCTACTGTAGATAAATTAGCTTCAATTGCGACTAATCGTAGATTTAAAAACTTAATTGGGGGAAAATTAGATTATTGTAATGATGGACACGGATATATTCCTCATGAAGATAAATGTAATGTTAAATTTGGACCTAGAGAATTTTGTAAGGAAAAAGGGAGTGAAGTAAAAATTGATTTTTACACAGGCCCTACATTAATAATTCAAGATGAAATGCATTTAATTAGAGAAGGATTTGGAACTATAGATTCCCATTTTGAATCATTAATAGAATCTATGAAAAGTGAATTTTCCAATGGCTCAAATTTCAAGAATATTGTCATGACTGCGACAGTTACTGGAGCAAAAACTCAAATAAGACATTTATACCATAAAGCTACAAGAATATTCCCTCCATTACTTGAAGATTCTAAGGGCAATAATTTCTTTTTTGAATTATTAACAGAAAATGATACAGTTGTTAATCAAAGACAAATCGTAGGTTTAAAACAAAACGCTTATTCAACTATGTTATTATTAGTTATCTTAAGGTATGTATCTGAATTTATTAAAAAGACCGAAGAAGATTTATCAAAATTTATAGAAGACAATGATTTGGATATAAGTGAGGAAGAGTTATCTGAAGTAATAAAATATTATAAAAATTTACTTACATATCATAATCGAAAACAAGACGTCCATAAGATGTCTTATAATGTTTTAGATTTGGTAAACTCTTATGAATCTACTTATGATTTGGTTTCCAATAATTTAACCGGTGACGATAACTTGGATAGCATTAAAGAAACTATCAATACAGTAGTATCTTTCCAGGAAAAAGAGGAGAATAAAGATAAATTATCATTAGTCAGTGCAACAAGCATTGTATCGCATGGTGTTGATATAGATACTTGGAATGTTATGGCTTTTGAAGGAATGCCAAGAAATACATCTGAATACATCCAAGCATTAAGTAGAGTCGGCAGAAAACATTTCGGTGTTGTTTTTGTACTTTATGACTACATGAAAATCAGAGATGTTAGTTTTTATCAAAATTTCAAAGAATATCATAAAATTTTAAATGATAAAGTTGAAACTGTTCCCCTATCCCGTTGGACAAAATTGGGTTTTAAACAGACATTTACTTCAATTTTCTGTGCAAGTGTTTTAAATTACATGGCTAACTATTTAGAAGAGCCTATTTACACAGTACAACAATTTAATAAAGTATTCTTAGAAGAAGAAAATAAGCAATCATTAATAGATTTCATTAAAAAAGCATATATTTCTAATTCTGAAATGTTGGGAGCAGATTTCTTCAATAAAAACATCGAAAAAGAAACCCTCGATAGAATAGAGTATCTTTCAGAATATAGTGGTAGTTATACAAATTATTTCCCATTTGCATTGAAAGATCAATCAAAAAACAAATATTATAAAACACAGTTTGGAATGAGGGGTATTCAAGAAGAAATTGCAGTTCATCCAGTTAATCAAGATGTGAAATTTAGAAGAAGTTTAGGGGGCAATTAAAATGGAAGATTTTAAAGTACCATTTGCAGCATATAGTGCATTATTTAGAGCCGTTAAAAACTCAATGTTTATTAATGATAAATTATCTAATAGAATTGTTTGGTTAAATAATAATAAAGATGGTAAAATACAAATTTTTAATCGAAAAAGAATAAAATCAATTCTTTTTGAAGAAATAAAATCTTTATATAATAATAGAATTAATTCTCATGAATTAAATTTAACCAGATTAAGTGAAACAGACATAAATAATTTTTCAATTGAAACTTTTTTTATTATTGAAGATGAAGACTCCTCCTCAGGATTGTATGAAATTTTTCCAAAAACCTTCCGATGCGACAAATGTGATGATTTAAGAATTTTTAGTGCTGGTGAGTGGGAAAACTTTGATGTGAATAAATGCAGAGTTCCCGGATGTAATGGTACATATACTCAAGTACCTTTTATCGGATTTTGTGAAACTTGTGGAGAGATTACAAATATTTTTCACAATTGTGAAGAACATGGACATGAATATTTGCAATTAGTTAGAAAAGATATCAATGCTCCCGCTACTTGGAAAATAAGATGTAGAAAATGTGGCAGAGAAATGGATATGATGAACTTTTGCAATCATAAAAATTTTACATTATCAAATAAGGATTTAAAAAAATTAAAACCAATAAATGTTAACCAGGGAGGAATATTTAGATCTATTGTTAAAACTACAATAGACATACCTGAATTTGAAGAATCTGAAAATATTGACATTATTTTATTTGGAATTTACATTAATTACTGGGATAAATATTTTGATGATGATGAAGAATTAACTGAAGAAGATATAATAGAGGATATTATTGTTTATTTAAATAAATTAGAAGAGTACCCAACTGAAAAAGAAAGAAAAAAAGCCATTCGACGAGGATTTGCTACAGAAAGAACTTTTGAGATTGGTGAACAAATAAATAAGGATATAGTTGAATTAAAAGACAGATATCCGTTTAATTACTCTGACTTAAACGATTATTTTATTCTGAAACAAAGATTTTCATCTGATGAAGAAAATAAAAATTTGAATTATGAGGATATTGTTAAAGATGATAAAAATTTATTAAATAAATATAATAAATTTAAAAAAGATATTGGAATAGAAGATGTGACATATATTCCTGATATTCATATGATTTCATCATCTATTGGAGTAATTAAAGGAATTAATTCTGAAGATAAACCGCCTCATTTTGAGCCCCATTGGAAAAATTCAAGTGAAAAAGATAAATTTCAAACTTTCTCATATCCTTTCGAAACTGAAGGAATCCTATTTGATTTAGATAAAGAAAAGTTGGTTGATTGGATTTTATCAAACTCTGATAATCCTATAAATGAGTACGAGTCCGCTGAAGAGTATTTATTTAATTTGGACGAGACTAGCAAAGAATATGAAAATTTAAAAACATTAATTCATACATTTGCACATATTTTAATAAGTAGATCTTCACTTTATACCGGATTAAACTCAGATTCTTGCGGGGAACTGTTATTTCCAAAAGCAGGTTCCTTTTTAATATATTCTACATCAAATATTAATATCGGTGGATTTTCATTTGTTTTTGAAAATTCTTTATTAAAATGGTTTAACAATGTTAAATTAGAGATTAGAGATTGTGTATTTGATCCAACATGTATAGATGAAAAGGGAGCTTGTTTTTCATGTGTTTATCTTCCAGAATTTGTGTGTTCTCATTTTAACGATTTCTTAGATAGGGATGTATTTTTAGGAGAAGTAAGATTCAAAAAAGGATACTGGAAATATTAAGAAGGGGTTTTATGGAAAATTGGAGAGAATTATTTGATTATTCATTAATTGCTATGTCTAGTGACAGGGATTTGAAAGAGTCAAAATTAGTAAGTTATCCAGATTCATCAGAAAATGTTTTAAGTCCCGTTACTAATTTACTTTTAAATACAATAGTTAAATTTTTTGATTCTGATCAACAAAGTTTAATTATCAATTTTCCTAAAAAAATTCTAAAGCCAATTCCATTGATTTCATATATTTATTCTGAAATGAAATCCAAAAGCGTACTGATTTTTACTGCGGGAAATATAAATAATAAAAATGATTTAATTAGAATTCATAATGATAATTATTATTTATTAACAGTCCGCAATCAATGGGGAGGTAGTTTTAATGTCTTAGAAAATTGCTCCATTGGTTATCTAAAAAATCAGACAGAATTGGCATTTAAATTTTTCCTACCTTATGCAACATCAGAGTATAAAAAAAATTTAAATAAGAATCTGAATAAAATTTTAGGAAATCCTGAGAAGCCTAAAATTGTTTTAATGGGGAATTCTAGTTTAACTAGCTTGATTAATACAATTAACAATATATCTATTGATAATGATGAATTAGATGATGTAAATATAAAAAATAATATTGATTTGGATATAGGTTGTATCATTTTTGAAAATGCAGATAGATATTTTAGTTCCAAATATTCAGCAGAATTTTTTGTTAAATGGTTAAAGAAGAATGTTAATCAGAATATTAAAATTTTACTCCACTTTTCGAACCATGATTTGCAAATTTTAGATAAGGTTAAAGAATCTTTAAATGCCAAAGTTCTATCATTTAATGGAGGAATAATTAAAAATAATGATATCTTAATAGAATCCTCTTTATCCTATTTTGAAAAAATTAATGATTTGGATATTGTTGGAAAATATAATTTGGATGATGAAAATGATTATCTTAATTCTAAAATTATTTTAGATGATGAAAAATTAAATAATGGAAATATGGATTATTTTACTTATAGCGCTAAACAACTTACTAAATATATTAAAGATGAGGAAATAGGCAGAAATTCCTTATACTACAATGCCCAAAAATTATTTTTAGATTTGAATAATTTAACAATTAATCCTTCTTTTTTAAAATTCCAGATAAAATATAAAGATGGATTTTCTTATGTTACAGTTCCACAATTTATTGACTTATTTAATCAAAGTTTAGAACAAGAGTCTCCAGATAATCAACTCTATTTAAGAAAATATATCATATTACTTAACCAATTTTATCAAGATCTTTGCAAAAGAAAACGTTACTTTGAAGATGATTCTTATAACAATATAGGTAAGGATTATCGGGTTTTTGAAATAATTGAAAATCAAGAAAAAATCTTTAATAATGATAATGATTTAATAATAGGTACTTTTTTAAATACTGAACCTGGAATTTTATACAGTAAATTAAAAGACTACAAAAATGTAGAAGTAAAATTTTTAGGAAATTTAATTAAGGAATATTCTAATTCAAAAGAGTTTAACTTATTATTACCTGGTTTTGTCCCTCCTAGATTTCTAGCCGAACTATATAAAGATTACTCAAAGATATTTATATTGAATTATGATGGATTTAATCGAAAAAATATAATTAAACAGATTGAATCTATTGAAAAGCCGCCAATAAGTGATGAAACCAAAGTAATGAATTATTTTTTAGAATTATATGACTATCTTGGAATGAGTAAAGAGAATGCATTTGTGAAAAATTATAATAAAAGACTTGAAATAGAAAATAGAAATAGCGAAAAAATAATTGATG
>AUXO011066082.1_pt1 | contig 11315 bp, 9 predicted proteins | sample 768731 | NCBI WGS metagenome assembly AUXO01 (sample SAMN02715735, study PRJNA202380) | gut metagenome | biome: sheep rumen | host: Ovis aries | place: New Zealand: Palmerston North | reverse complement strand
CTGGCCTTTGCACTGAAAGGCGTTCCGGTAGCGTTTATTGTCATTTCAGAACTCATGATAATGACAGTCTTCATCGTAACGTATATACTCATAGCAAATCTGTCAAAAGCCTTAGCCGGCGCAGCAGAGCGCAATGCTCAAAGAAATGAGCAGGAAGAAAAGCCTGATGACAAAGAGTAAGACAGTTTCAAGAGTACCCAGATTCATCAGCGGCTTCATGACCGCTTTGGCGGGTGTGTTCTTTTTCCTGTTCCCGGAGACGGTATCCGGCGTGCTTGGCATACTCTGGGGCATCGTTCTCGTAGTAGCGGGAATCGCAGGTGCGGTAGATTATGTACTATGCATCAAGCAGTTCAAGGAAGAGAACTACGGTAATGCCGCAGGTGCCGAGATAGTCCTCGTTTATTCGATTATCATCACGGTGCTTGGAATAATCTTCATGATCAGGCCGACCCTCGTAATGCAGCTCCTGTCATTTGTCATCGGTGTGTATTTCCTCATTGACGGTGTCGTAAAGCTAAGGAACTGCACGCTGGTACCCAGGATCAAAGACATACTGTGGTGTGTCATGCTGATGCTCTCGCTGGCTCTTATAGCCGCGGGCATCGCGCTCCTCGTAAACCCGTTCGGCGGGACCATTACGGTCATACGGTTCTCTGGTATAGCGTTCATCATAAGCGGCATCGAGAGTATCGCCGAGGAATCCTTTAAAAAGAGCAAATAATAAGAGTGCACATTGAAGTGCACTCTTTGTTTTAGCGTTATGGTCTTGTCAGACGTTGAACCTGAAGACTACGACGTCACCGTCATGCATGACGTATTCCTTGCCTTCGGATCTTACGAGTCCCTTTTCCTTGGCTGCATTATATGAGCCGCATGCCATGAGGTCATCGTATGCAACGACTTCGGCGCGGATGAATCCTCTTTCAAAGTCAGAGTGGATCTTGCCTGCGGCCTGGGGAGCCTTTGTTCCGTTCTTGATGGTCCATGCGCGGACTTCCTTGGGGCCTGCTGTAAGGAATGAGATGAGGCCGAGGAGCTTGTATGAAGCCTGGATCATCTTGTCGAGGCCGGCGCTCTCGATACCGAGATCATCAAGGAATACCTGACGGTCTTCGGGATCAAGCTGTCCTAATTCTTCCTCGATCTTTGCAGAGATGACAACTACGCCGGAACCTTCGTTCTTTGCGATCTCTTCGACTGTATGAACATAGGGAATGTCAGGATTCTTGATATCGTCCTCTGCAATGTTTGCGCAGTAGAGGACAGGCTTCATGGAGATGAGCTGGAGATCGGATGTGAATTCAAGCTCGTCTTCAGTGAACTCGATCGTTCTGGCGCTCTTGCCCTCGGCAAGGACTTCAACGATCTTCTCGTAGCAGTCAAGCTCGGCCTGGAGTTTCTTGTCACCGCCTCTTAAGAGCTTCTTTGTTCTTTCGACTCTCTTTTCCATGATCTCGAGGTCGGAGAGGATGAGCTCCACGTCGATCGTCTCGATGTCGCGTGCAGGGTCAGCGCTTCCGTTTACGTGTACGACGTTGGAATCGTCAAAGCAGCGTACTACGTGAACGATGGCATCGCACTCCCTGATATTGGAAAGGAACTTGTTTCCGAGACCTTCACCCTTGGAGGCTCCTGCTACGAGACCTGCGATGTCAACGAATTCAACAACTGCAGGAGTGTACTTCTCGGGGTTATATATCTCAGCGAGCTTATCAAGTCTCTCGTCAGGAACGGAAACGACGCCTACGTTCGGCTCGATGGTGCAGAAGGGATAGTTTGCAGCTTCAGCTCCTGCTCTCGTGATGGCATTGAACAATGTGCTCTTTCCGACGTTAGGTAGTCCGACGATTCCTAATTTCATAAATAGGTACCTCTTTTAATAATATTACCCGAGCATTATATCACACTTGTCTTTGTCGGTTTTTGTCGGTTTTTGTATGGTTTTTCGGGGCCTTTCAGGCTGTATTCTGAACGAAAGTATACAAAGGAGGTCTGCCAATGTCAGGAAAACCGTCGATCGCAAGGATATATTCGGGTTTTACCAGAGGAACCGAATGTGTCATTTCGGAACTGGAGATATCGGTCACTCCCGGTATCCCGACGTTCTCGGTGATAGGTCTGTGCGATTCATCAATAAGGGAATCGCACGGAAGGCTCATATCAGCTCTGGGGTCAGCGGGCTTTAAGATGCCCAAGGGCCATGTAACCGTAAATATAAGTCCCGCATATATGAAGAAGTCAGGCTCCGGTTTTGATCTTGCCATGGCTTTGGGGATACTGTTTGCATCGGGCCAGATGAAGTATCCGTCAGAGAAAAGGATATACGCGGAAGGGGAATTAAGTCTCGACGGGAGCGTAAAGGGCACACCTGGCGCTGCGCTGAGGCTTAACAGAGCCGGAATGGCCGGGTTTGAATTTGTACTGTTCCCGGAAGATGAACGCGACAGCGCACGCTGTACGGGCTCAGAAGGACAATGCGTGGAAAGTCTTTCAGATGCCTGTGCGGTATTCGGGTTTACGGGTTACAGGCCCGAACATTTTGATATAGGAGATGTAGAGGTACCTGCTTCTCAAAGGATAGACATATCGATGCTCAAGGGTCAGGAAAAGACTAAGAGGGCGTTGATCTTATCTGCCGCAGGATTTCATAACATGCTCCTCCTCGGAAGTCCCGGTTCAGGCAAGACAATGGCTGCAGGAATCCTGGCGGGAATTCTTCCGCCGATGGATCCCGAAGAGACCGGGGAAGTATATGCGATGTATGAAGCGCTCGAAGGAGCTTCAGCGAAGATAAGCACCGAACGCCCTGTCAGGATGATCAGTCCTGACATTACTCCCGGAAAGCTCCTCGGGAATGCGGTAAGCATGACACCCGGTGAGATGGCTCTTTCGGATCACGGGGTTCTTTTCGCTGATGAGATAATGCAGTTTCCGTCCCAGGTCCTGGACCTTATGAGAAAGCCGCTGGAGGAACGGGAAGTCAGGCTTTTCCATAACGGATCGGTATGTTCTTATCCTGCGAGGATCCTTTTCGTCGGCGCGGGCAATCCCTGCAGATGCGGGATGTTCTATGAACCGGGTTCCAGATGCAGATGTTCGCCGGGGGCGAGGAGAAGGTACATGAGCAAACTCTCGGGACCTTTCCTTGAGAGGATAGACATCTTCAGTGAGATGCGTTCGATCGGGAAGAACGACATGGCTCTCATGTACGCGGACGGGAGTGATGCACAGAGTCCGGAGATAAAAGAGAAGGTTGCAACATGCTGGGCAATGCAAAGGGAACGCTATGGAGCAAAGACATTCAACTCCTGTGTGCCGTCTTCAAACATTGCCGAAACGATGAGGCTTACGAAAGACATTCTGGAATACTGTTCTGAACTGGCATCCAAGGGGCTTTTCTCTGCCAGAGGATATCAGAAGACATTAAGGCTTGCGAGGACCATAGCAGACTATGAAGGACGCCCGGACGTCACCAGGGCAGACGTATCGGAAGCTGCGATGTTCCGTGCACATGAACTGTGAGGTTAGGTTATGGATTATACGGAAGAAGAGATGAGGGATTTCTACTATACGGCGGTAAGGATGAATACGCCTGTGGATTATAAGACCATGCGTGAGATGAGGGACAGCGGCCTTATAGAGTCACACAGGGATCTGTATGGACTTTCGCACATGCCCGAGAGCCACATAAAAGAATACGGCCTGAGCAACGTCAGCATGAGAAAGATAACCGAGTGGCTTGACCGGAAAGACAAGGTTGAAAAAGCCTGCGGCATGTATATGAGTACCGCGGCTCAGAATGATATAAAGGTCATTTCGGCGCACAGCTTCGATTACCCCGTGAACTTCAGATTGCTCGGAGGTATGCCCGAGGTCATATACTGCAAAGGACGGACTGAGCTCCTGAAGCGCAGCTCAAAGAACGGGTCAGTCGCCGTCGTGGGCTCAAGGGAAGCGGGAAGCTATGCGCTGTGCGCTACGGAAAGCTATTCAAGAGATCTTTCCGATAAAGGCATAACCATCGTATCGGGCATGGCGCTCGGAGTGGACGGGATGGCTCACAGGGCTGCTCTGGAAGGAAAAGCGAGCACGATAGCAATAGTCGCAGGAGGCCCCGACAACATCTATCCGTCAGAGAACAGGGAGCTCTATAAGCAGATTGCGTCAAAAGGACTGATCTTATCTGAGATGCCGCCCGGCCAGCAGCCGCTCCGGCAATACTTTCCTTCAAGGAACAGACTGATCGCGGGAATTTCAGACTGTACGCTTGTAATGGAGGCCGGAGCAAAGTCGGGAACGCTCCATACGGCATCCTTTGCTGCCGCACAGGGAAAGGAAGTATTCGTTCTGCCGAACAACATATACAGCGAGAACGCTGTCGGAGGGTTAAGGCTCCTGGAAGACGGCTGCTGTGTATTGTATTCGATAGAAAACGTGATCGATTCGGTCTCGCAGGCTATCTTATGCAGGAGGATGGAGTACCCGGATCTTATGGATGCAGATGAGACGGACTGCGGACCGTCGGATATGCGTTCCGGGGATAAGGACAGACTTGCCTTGCTGAAGATAAAGGCAGACAAAACACCTGAAGAATTAACCGACGATGAATGGAAAGCACTGATCGAGGATAAGCTGTCGGTTAAGCCTCTTGATATAGACAGCCTTTCAGGATTTCTCGGACTGCCGTTCTACCGGCTTTCGGAACTCCTGGTCGGGCTTCAGCTCTCCGGAAAGGTTGTCCTTGAAAACGGAAAATATGCGTTGACATTTATTTAGGTTTGTATAATGATGAATATCATTTATATAATATAAAGGAATGTTGAAATGGCTAAGAAGTTAGTAATCGTTGAGTCTCCTGCAAAATCGAAGACCATCAGCAGATATCTGGGAAGTGATTACCAGATAACGGCATCTTTGGGACACATCCGTGATCTCCCGTCAAACAATCTGGGCGTAGACGTCAAGAACGGTTTTAAGCCTCTTTACATAACCATGAAGGGAAAGGAGAAGGTGGTCCGCGACCTCAAGGAACTGTCAGCAGGCTGTGACGAGATACTGCTCGCAACGGACCCTGACCGCGAGGGAGAAGCAATTGCATGGCACCTTGCCAAGGTCCTTAAGATCGATCCTGATTCAAAGTGCAGGATCACTTTCAATGAGATCACCAAGTCTGCAGTCCAGGAAGCTATCAAGAATCCCAGGGCCATCGACATGAACCTTGCCAATGCTCAGCAGGCAAGACGTGTATTGGACAGACTCGTAGGTTATGAATTGAGCCCTCTGCTCTGGCAGAAGGTCAGAAAGGGCCTTTCGGCAGGACGAGTTCAGTCCGTTGCCACAAAGATCGTAATGGACCGCGATGCTGAGATCGATGCTTTCGTTCCCGAAGAATACTGGCTCATCAAGGCACTTGCCACACCAGGCAAGCAGTCCGATAAGTTCCTTCTCGGTTACTACGGGTATTCTGAAGGCGGCAAGGCCGTTAAGGATGAACTAAGGAACGAGGAAGATGCCCAGCGCGTATTGAAGGACGTCGGAAGCGGTCCGCTGGTAGTTGATTCAGTCAAGAAGGGCAAGAAGGAGAGGAATCCTTATCCTCCGTTTACCACATCAACACTCCAGCAGGAAGCTTCAAAGAGACTCGGCTTCTCATCCAAGAAGACCATGTCCATCGCTCAGCAGCTCTACGAAGGTGTTGAGATCTCAGGCGCAGGTCAGACGGCTCTCGTATCCTATATCAGAACTGACTCCGTAAGGATCTCAGAAGAGGCCGTTGCGGCAGCCAAGGACCTTATCAAGAAGAGATTCGGCGAAGAATATTGCTCACGCTACAAGAGAGAATACAAGAACAAGAATTCCGCTCAGGACGCTCACGAGGCTATCAGGCCTACGCATTTCGACATGGATCCTGAGACGATCAGGTCATCCCTGACGAACGACCAGTATAAGCTCTATTCGCTTATCTGGGACCGTTTCCTCGCAACTCAGATGGCTTCCGCAAAGCTCGATACTGTTACCGTTCAGGCTTCATGCAACGGCAGGATCTTCAGAGCAGCAGGCGAGACCGTTATCTTCAAGGGTTATCTCGTTCTTTATGCTGACATCGCCGAAGATACACCCAAGGGTGAAGAGGGCGAGTCAAAGGCAAAGATCCCCGTTCTCGAAGACGGCATGAAGCTTGAAGTCCTCGATTTCAATGCATCACAGAAGTTTACGACTCCGCCTCCGCACTATACGGAAGCTACGCTTATCAAGGCGATGGAGGATAACGGAATCGGACGTCCTTCCACATATGCTCCTACGATCACAACGATCCTCGACAGGAACTACATCGAGAAGAACGGCAGGATGCTCCTTATCACGGACCTTGGTAAGATCGTTACCAATCTCCTTAACGAAAACTTCAAGGAGATCGTTGACGTATCCTTTACCGCAGACATGGAAGACCGTCTCGATAAGGTCGAAGAAGGCAAGGAACAGTGGGACAAGGTATTAGAGGACTTCTATCCCGAGTTCGACTCACAGATCAAGAGCGCAAAGGATTCCATCGAGAAGGTTACTTTTGAACCTGAGAAGACCGGTGAGACATGCCCGCTGTGCGGCGGAGAACTGCTCTTCAAAGAGGGAAGATACGGCAAGTTCATTGCCTGCGAGAATTTCCCCGAGTGCAAGTTTACTAAGAACATTGAAGTAGCTGCAAAGGGTAAGTGCCCTCAATGCGGTTCAGGCCTGCTCTCACACAGATCCAAGAAGTATAAGGGCAAGGTTTTCTATACATGCGATAAGAAGGGGTCTGATCCCAACTGCGGATTCATCTCATGGGATCTCCCGATCGAAGGAAGAGTATGTTCTGAATGCGGTTCTTATATGGTCCTGAAGCACTATGGAAAGAAAGTATATCCCAAGTGTGCAAATAAGGACTGCCCTACAAATGCAAAGAGGGGTAAGGGCGGCGGAGGACGCGGCAATGACGGCAACGTTGAGTAATGCTCCGGCGGTAACCGTCGTAGGAGCAGGACTCGCCGGCTGTGAAGCTGCCAATTTCCTTGCTTCCATGGGCGTCAAGGTAAGGCTTTGCGAGATGAAGCCTCTTAAGATGACGCCTGCCCATCACAGTGAGAATTTTGCGGAACTCGTCTGCAGCAATTCTTTGAGAGCTGCATCACCCGAGAATGCGATAGGTCTTTTGAAAGAGGAATTGAGGCGCCTGGGGTCGCTTATCATGGAAGCGGCAGACAAAGCCCAGGTTCCTGCAGGCGGCGCGCTTGCAGTAGACAGGACTGAGTTCTCCTCATACATTACATCGAAGATCAGGAACAATCCGCTGATCGAGATCGTTGACGGCGAGATCAACAGGATACCCGATGAGGGGATAGTTATAATTGCCACCGGTCCGCTTACCGCAGGGCCTCTCTATGAGGACATCATAAGGGTAACGGGAGATGACGGCATGCATTTCTTTGATGCGGCCGCACCGATCGTTTCAGCTGATTCGATCGACATGAACAAGGCTTTCAGGGCCTCAAGATACGGCAAGGGCGGAGACGACTACATCAACTGCCCCATGACGAAAGAAGAGTACATTGCTTTCAGGACTGAGCTTGTCACGGCTGAACGTGCTGAAGTCAAGGATTTCGATAAAGAGATCGTATTCGAAGGCTGCATGCCTATAGAGACAATGGCTTCCAGAGGCGAGGACACGATGAGATTCGGACCGTTAAAGCCCGTAGGACTCGTTGATCCCAAGACAGGAAGAGAGCCTTATGCGTGCCTCCAGCTCCGTCAGGACGACCGTGAGAGCACCATGTACAATCTCGTCGGATTCCAGACAAGACTTAAGTTCCCCGAACAGAAGAGAGTCTTCGGCATGATACCCGGACTTGAGAACGCAGAGTATATGAGATACGGCGTAATGCATCGTAATTCTTATCTGAATTCACCTAAGTGCCTGAGCTCGCATTATTCGCTCAGAGAGCGTCCACAGGTCTTTTTCGCAGGACAGATAACGGGAGTTGAGGGTTATATCGAATCAACTGCTTCAGGATTCCTTGCGGGTTACTATGCCGCGCTCATGGCTTTGGGCAAAGAGGAAGTTTTCGAGCCTACTGCGGATACTGCGATAGGTTCCATGGCACTCTACGTTTCTGATCCGACCGTCAAACATTTCCAGCCGATGAACGCAAATCACGGAATAATGTCACCGATAGCAGGCAGATTCAAAGGCAAGACCGGAAAGAAAGACAGAAACCGAGCTATAGCCGACAGGGCACTTGAAGAGATAGCGAAGATGAAGGAATATTTGGATTCCGTGCGTTCCGGGGATAACGGATAAGGAACTCACAGAAGCTTTAGGGAAGAATGCCGGGAAAGGAGACGGAGAATGCCTGATTTTACTCTATTGTCAGATCAGTCAATACTGCTCATCCAGATAGCGGCAGCGCTTTTCGTCGCGGCATTCCTGTCATTCATCTATGTCGCGCTGACGACCATTCAGAGCATCCTTAAGCTTAGAAAAAACGCAGGGCCTGATACCGACAATCTCCTGGTCTGTGATGTCGCGTATTTCCACTGCCGCGGCAACCGCGAAAACCAGGAAGACTCCGTCTATATCTCGCATCTTGAGGATGCTAACACGAACGGCGTGATCGCTGCCTGCTCCGACGGAATGGGCGGACTTCTTTACGGAGAGGTTGTTTCCCAGTATGTGGTTGAACGCTTGAGCGAAGCATATCCGATGAAGTTCGATGATCAGGAAGGGATCTCCGAGACCATAAGAAAGATCTCTGCAGAAGTTTATGAGCAGTACCGCCTGGGCGCGGGCGCAACGCTCGTTATGACACACATCCTGAAGAACATGATGAACTTCTACAGCGTAGGCGACAGCAACATAATCCTGATAAGGAAGGGCAGGGCAACACTCCTGAATCCGAAGCAGAACTATGTGTCGCTCCTTATAAGAAAACTCGCGGAAGGCGGCAATGACACTACTGAGGCATACCGCAACTCAAGAGCAAAGGCGCTTATCGATTTTGTCGGAAACATCGAGACGAATGTAATTCACACATCCAAACCCATCCAGCTTTATGAAGACGATATAATCGTTGTAAGTACTGACGGTGTTACCGATGCGATCTCGCTTCACAGGATGTCCAATATCCTTTTGCCCGATTACGGCGCAAAGCAGCTCGCGAGGATAATGAAGAGCGGAGTTAAGAACAAGAAACTGCCTAAGCAGGATAATTTCTCCGCGATAATCATAAAGATGGACAGGAGCCTTATATGATCGAATATCATACCTTCAAACACCGCGGTGATAGCGATTCTTATAAGGACGAGGTGTATCTGACCGTCGTTCCGTCTGTTACTGTTGCTGTGTTTTACGGAAGTGCTTTGAAGTCTCAGTCCAAGGTATCGCCGCAGATGTTTTCAGGACTTCTGGCCGAAGTCAGCAAAGACAGTGATTTTATCCGTATGTGCGAAGTCCTGGATAACAGGCTCCCCGGAAATGCCGAGTATCTTGTTCTGCGTATAGAGGGCAATCAGATCGCATGCTTCAGAAGAGGCGGCGTCTCGGCAAAGATCGTAATTAACGGAGACTTAAGACTTCTGCCAAACGGTATTTTCGGCCTTAACACCGGAGACCGGATCCTTGTAGCGACAGACAATTTCTATTCATGCCTGTCAGACGAGGGGATACTCGCGGATGCCCTGGTAACCGATTCATGTACCGAATGGATGAATCTGCTTGTAAGACGCATATCGGACGTCAATCAGCTCAAGTGCGGAAACCTTTCGGCTGTTACGCTTCTTGTGAGATAGTCCTGTAGTATTCGTCCCTGAAATCACCCAGAGAGTCGTTCATTATGGCTTCTCTTACGCGCTCCATAAGCTTCAGGAGATAGTGGATGTTGTGATAGGTGCAAAGCCTTAATCCGAACATCTCGTTTGCCTTGATCAGGTGTCTTACGTAAGCTGCCGAATAGTTCCTGCATGCATAGCAGTCACAGCCGGGATCCATAGGACCGAAATCTCTTGCGTATTTCTTGTCTCTGATTATCTTTCTGCCGTGGTCAGTGAGGATCGTTCCGTGACGTCCCATTCTTGTCGGGAGGACGCAGTCGAACATGTCTACGCCTCTGCATGAACCTTCGATGAGGTAATCTGGAGTTCCGACGCCCATGAGATATCTTGGCTTGTCCTCGGGCATGAGGGGAACCGTGCAGTCGATCATCTTGAGGAAGAGCTCCTTGGGCTCGCCGACGGAGATGCCGCCGATGGCGTATCCGGGGAGGTTGCGTGCAGTGATCTGCTCGGCGCTGATCTTCCTTAAGTCTTCATACATTGAACCCTGGATGATACCGAAAAGAGCCTGCTCATCAGGCCTTTTGTGCGCTTCGATGCAGCGGTCGAGCCACCTTGTCGTGCGTTCCAGGGATCTTTGCGCATAAGCGTGATCGCAGGGGTAGGGGCAGCACTCGTCAAATGCCATCATGATGTCCGAACCGAGATCGTTCTGTACGTGCATGGATTCTTCCGGTGTCAGGAAGAGTTTTCTGCCGTCGATATGTGATGAGAACTTAACGCCTTCTTCTTTGATGTCCTTCGGCTTTGCGAGAGAGAATACCTGGAATCCGCCGCTGTCTGTGAGGACTGCGCCTTTCCAGTTCATGAACTTGTGAAGACCGCCTGCTTCGGCAACGATGTCGCTGCCTGGACGGAGCCAGAGGTGATATGTGTTCGAAAGGATGATGCCTGCGCCCATTTCAGAGACTTCTTCGGGAGACATGCCCTTAACGGAAGCACATGTTCCTACGGGCATAAAAGCCGGTGTCATGAAAGTTCCGTGAGGAGTGTGGACCTTGCCGACTCTCGCTCCGGTCTGCTTGCATGTGTGGATATGTTCGTACCAAACCGGAAATTCAGGCATTGTTTTCCTCCAGATCTGTAATGAACATTGCGTCGCCGAATGAGAAGAATCTGTATTCCTCTTCAACGGCGTGCTTATATGCTTCAAGAACGTGCTCTCTTCCTGCGAGTGCTGAAACGAGCATTATCAGCGTCGATTCCGGCAGGTGGAAGTTCGTAATGAGCGAATTGACGCATTTGAACTCATAGCCGGGATAGATGAATATGTTTGTGTAGCCGGACTGGGGAAACATTTCGGGATCTTTTGATGCAACTGCTTCAAGCGTTCTTGTGGAAGTGGTGCCGACAGAGATGATGCGGCGGCCCTCAGCTCTTGCTTTGCGGATGATGTCAGATGCTTCCTTGGGGAAGTCATACCATTCCGAATGCATCTCGTGGTCCTTGAT
>AUXO017225333.1_pt1 | contig 11316 bp, 18 predicted proteins | sample 768731 | NCBI WGS metagenome assembly AUXO01 (sample SAMN02715735, study PRJNA202380) | gut metagenome | biome: sheep rumen | host: Ovis aries | place: New Zealand: Palmerston North | reverse complement strand
ATCAATTTTTATATGAACATTTAAAAGAAAATCAGTAGTGAGCGGATTTGCATTATGTTCAGTTTCATTAAACAATAAAACCCGTTCTTCATCAATAAGACCATAATTATAAGTTGCTTCCATATTATTTTAAAATTTATTGGGTTATAGATATTGATAATTCTGAATCAGAAAATTCTGTACAAAAACTAATATTTGTTACTTTATAATTTAAATATTGTATAAGCTCTTTATCATTCTTAAAATCACTTAACCAAAAATTATGATATATATAATCGTCTTCATATGGTTCATCAATTTCTAATTCAAGCATTACATCTTCATCAGAAATGAGATTTAAAAAATTTTTTAATGTTATTGTCATTATTTATAATATTATTTTTTATTTCTAATGCAAAGATAATACTTTTATTTTAATATAAAAAATATTTTTATAATTTTTAACATAATTTAAAATTCATTATTATTTAATTATTTTAATTTAAATATAAAATTTAAAATAAAAAATAGATAATAACTAAAAAATTAATTATTATCTATTTTTACTATTTAAATAACTGTACCTTCTGTACCTGTTGTAGAATATTCATTATCTTCTTTTGCTCTTTTCTATGCTTTTATTGCTCTGTTTTTTGCTTGTTGATCAACATCATTAATTTTATCAACCATAAATTGATTTCGTTCTGGCTATTGAATTCTTGTCATTTTCATATGAACATGTTTAGGTATTTTAGGTTGATTATCTGTCATTTTCATTTTATGTTTTTTAATTTCATTAACTGTTGTTTCTATTAAATCTGCTAACGATATTAATTCTTTTATATCTGTTTTCTTTATTTCATTTACATCTATACTTGTTAATGCCTATAATTTCTAAACCAATGATGTATCATCTGTTATGTTTATCATTTTCATATCTACTTGATATTTTGTATTATCTATATTATGTTGTAAATCCATAACAGGTAAACTTGTATCTAAATTAACAGTTGACATTTCCATCTATTTTAGCTTTTTATCTTTTACTTTATTAGATATAAAAGACATATCATTTACTTTTTCATTATATATAGGTTTAATCATTTCCATATCTGGTAAACTTGTATCTATATTATTTCTTATCATTGACATAGATTGCTTATCAGATTTTACATTATTTGATACCATTTCCATATTCATATGATATTCTGACATATCAGGCATTATCATTTCCATATCAGATATACTTGTATCCATTATTGGTTTAACCATCATCATTCCATTAATACTTGTATCCATATTTGGCTTAATCATTTTCATTTCAGGAATACTTGTATTCATATCAGGATAAATCATTTCCATATCTGATATACTTGTATTTATAACAGGGTGTATCATAATCATATCATTAATACTTGTATTCATATCAGGTCTAATCATATCCATTTCTGGAATACTTGAATTCATATTTGGATATATCATATCCATTTCCGGTTTAAATACAGACATATCAGGTGTAATCATATCCATATTGGTTTTAACAACAGATATATCTAATTTAATCATATCCATTTCAGGAATACTTGAATTCATATCTGGCTTTATCATATCCATACTCATTTTACTTGAATCCATATCAGGTATAACCATATTCATATCCATTTTATATGCAGCCATATCAGGACGTGTCATATTCATATTTGGAATACTTGCATTTATAAGATTTGGAACCATTGGATTATAAACAGGTGGTAACATTACAGATGAATTTGGTAACATATCTATTTCTGGTTTATGATTATCAGATATATTATCAAACATTTTCATTTTATATTTTCTATCATCATGTTCGTCTTCCAATAAATTCATTTCAGCTTTATGTTCATCTTGTTCATCTGATAATAAATTCATTTTTGCTTTATGAATATCTTGATTATCCGGTATTAAATTCATTTCCGGTTTATATGTATCTTGACTATCAGGTAATAAATTCATGTTTGCTTTATGAATATCTTGATTATCCGGTAATAAATTCATTTTTGCTTTATGAATATCTTGATTATCCGGTAGCATATTCATGTTTGATTTATGAGTATCTTGACTATCAGGAAGCATATTCATGTTTGCTTTATGAGTATCTTGATTATCAGAAAGCATATTCATTCTTGATTTATGAGTATCTTGACTATCAGGTAATAAATTCATTTCAGCTTTATGTTCATCTTGTTCATCTGGTAATAAATTCATTTCAGCTTTATGAGTATCTTGATTATCTGGAAGCATATTCATTTCAGCTTTATGAGTATCTTGATTATCAGATAGCATATTCATTTTTATTTTATGTTCATCCTATTCATCTGGTAATAAATCTATATGATGTTTATGTTCATCAAATTCAGGTACAACATAAGATGTACCATGTTTATGAATATCAAATTCCGGATATATATAATTTAAGTTAACTGTATAATCATCTAATGGATTATTTAATAAATTTTGTTTTATTTTATGATCATCAAATTCAGGACTAATCATATCCATTTTATTTTTATGATTATCAAATATTGGTTTTATCATATCCATTTCCTGTATTTTACTTTCATCAAATACAGGACGTTGCATATTATCCATATCTATTTTACTTTCATCATATAACGGGCTAACCATGTTCATATCTGTTTTACCTTCATTAAAAACAGGTCTTATCATATTCATATCTGCTTTATCATCATTGAATATGGGTTTTGTCATATTCATATTTGTTTTACCTTCATTATAAATAGGTTCTACCATTTCCATTGTTGATTTACCTTCATTAAAAACAGGTTTTACCATTTCCATTGTTGATTTACCTTCATTATAAATAGGCTGAATTAATTCCATTTCTGTTTTATCATCATTGAATAGGGGTTCTATCATATCCATAGATGTTTTACCTTCATTAAAAATCGGTCTTATATTTGGAATTATAAATGGTTTTGATGAATCTAATAAACCAGGGTCTACTAAATTATAATAAACTTCATTGTCTATTAAATATGTACTGTTTAACATATGCTATATCATTTGATTGATATAATCTCTCATGAGGTCTACAGCTGATCTTGTATTTAAACCTTGTAATATCATATCATGTTCATAAATATACGAATATTCATACGGTCTCATAAGATCATTTTCCATTACAAATTTATCAGCATGTCTTGAATCTCTTATAAGAACTGTTCTTGATAATAACAGTTTTTTCATATATTTTTTTAATCCACCCCAAGATCTTATAGAAAATATAGGGTCTGTTACAACAGCTTCATGCCATGTATTATCGGGTTCTGGTAGTTTATATACATTATATGTTGCCAATAATTTTTGTTCATCACTGTTTTCTTCATATGGTCTATCATGTGTTATTGCTGTTTCAAAATCGTGTTTACTGCCATATTTATGAGCTATATTTTTATAATATGCTTTATATTCGCTTGGCATCATAAACATACGATTTAACCATCTTGTTCGGAAATTCATATGTTTATTTTGATCTGCAGCTTCAAATTCTTGACGTTCTCTGACAGAATCAAAATCGCTAATCCAGTTAACATGTGAAACAAGTGAATCTATTTTTGTTAATAATTTATTTGAATAATATGTTTTTACGTTTTTTATTGTTATAACTATTTGACTGGTTGCATCTTTATGTTCATTATATGCGGTTGAATATTCACCGTCAAATATAGATTGTATATCTATTTCGCAAGGGCTGCATTCTAAAGCATATATTGGGAAATAATCTTGATCTGTGCTATATGTTCCAACACCTGTTTGTAATATACGTCTGTCAAATATATAGATAATCATTTTAAAATATCTATATATATCTGGTAAAATCCATCTTTGCCATACTTCATCATATGCAGCTTTTCTATATAATTGTAATAAAGTTTTTATTTTCATATCTATACCTTCATAACACTCTATAGTTATTTTTGCATCTTTTAAACGTTTACCGGATGTTGTATTAAATTCCTATAATTTATCAATACCGGATATTTTATTAAAAATATATGGCATATCTTTTTGTATAGCATAAAGACCCAGTACAAATTGTTTTATATAATTTGCTCTTGCATCTTCATTATTATTCATTAAATAATTATATGCATTATATGAAGTTTGTGTATTCCAATCTCTTTCTGATCTAAAATCTTTAAAATCCAAATCTAATAAGCCCATGGGTAATTGATCATAATCTTCAAAATAAACATTTGAAAATTTACTTGTTACTTGTTGGTTTCTTATTGTTTCTACATCTAATAATGAGCTTCCCCAATCACCGAATTCAATTTTAAACATTAATCTGGTTGGATCCTCGAAACCGGATACAAAAACCTCATTATTTGAATTAGACTAAAATTCATTTCCAAAATGAAATCTTCTTACAACATCATTTTGTGAAATGAATCGTCCAGAATCCAAATACTTATTAGAATCTGTAATTTCTTTACTTTGTTTTTTCTATGATAAATTGGTGTTTCCTTCTAATATATCTTCTGCATCACTTAACCATGTATATGCTTGATTTGCACCATTTATTATACTATCCCAATCCATGTTTTATTTAAATTATTTTATTGGAGAAACAAATATATTTTTATTAGGTATATTTGGTGTATCTACTAATATCAGTTTACTTGCATTCCTTGTAACTGGTGAGTACATATCCTAAATATATAAATCTTTCATTTCATATTCATTTTCATATAATCTTATATTACAAATCTAAAAATCATTACCCATATTTTCTATTGTAAATTCATGAATATTAAAATCTTTTAAGTTTATATCTATATTATTATCTATAACTAAATAATCTTCTAATCTGTTATATTCTGATTTTTTAAGTCTTGATATGACTATTCTTATATTTTTGGGTGATATATCAAACATAAAATAATGCCAGTCTTCAAATACAAGATTTACATTTAAGTTCTTTTTAACATTTCCTATTAATAAAAGTAAATCACTCATTTTATAAGAAATATCAAATATTATTTTATTATTTTCATCATATCCTTTTAACAGATTAATTATAGTTGTTTTATATATTTTTAATAATGAAGGATTTTTATCCCAGTTAGTAAGTTTTTTATTTGTTTTTATTATATCTGAATTTGATATGGCTATACCGAATCCTTCTGTACAAGGTAAATCTACAACAGTACCGGATAATTTTATTAAATTACCTCTTGTTATAGTTATAATATCACCTAAATTTAATTTTAATGTAGAACCAATTCTATAATAATGATAATTATTATCTTTAGAAAACAATACAAATGATTTTATAATTCCTCTTTTTATGTTTTCTGATTTAAGTTTACACCAACATGAATATATAAGATGATTTCTTTCTGCAGATGTTTCATATATAAGATCTGTATGATATGTTATATTTCTAATAGCATTCTTAAAATTATAAAAAGCATTTGTTATTAATTTTTCTTGACTTCCCTTGATTTGTAATACATCTATACAATCTATATCAAAATCTTTTAACGGATCAACATATGTTGTCGTATTATAACCGGTTTCAACAGTTACATTATTATCTGCAACTTCTTGTGATATAGCATCGCCGAATAAATCTTCTTGTGTAACAGTAAGATCTTCTATAGACTATCTGAATTCCTCTGTTTCTTTTCTTGATGATGTAGGATTATATTTGGATAATGTACATTTATAATATGTAGGCATAGCCGCTAATGAATATATAACCTATGAGGTTTTTACTTCAAATAATTTATGAAATATTTGGAAATAAACTATATCATCTTTTTGTGGCATTGTTCCTTCTCCAAAATTAGCTTTCCAATCTGCTAATGTTATATTTAATTCAAGTGGAGAATCATAATTAAGACCAAAAAGATCTATAGTATAATTTCCTGGATTATAATCACCATTAACAATAATAACATTTAATGGTTTCGGGCATTCAAGTCCTACATTTGTTAATGTATATTCTTGCATAACAACATCTTCACTGTTAATAACCGGTGTTGCTCTTGCCCATAGACAAGTTGTGCCAACTGTTTCGACTGCAGCCTGCTACATTTCCATTATAGTATTATATGTTGAAGCTATTATTTTATTAATATCTATATTACCCATATATAATCTTAAATTATTTCTAATTCATCATTTATTTTATTATTAATTTCATCTATAGATGTCAATATATTATTTTTTAATTCATCAATTAAAATATTTAAACGTGATATACCCTATTGTATAGTATTAATATATTGTTTTTTAGAATATTCATCATCAGATAATATTTTATTTTTATTATTGGTTTTATATAGGTTTATGTCTTTAATTCTAAGAATTATTTTTGAATATTGATCCATCGCTACATTTAATGTTTTTGTATAAACACCATATAATAAAATTAATTCTTTAAATTTATCTACATCTTTTCTGTATACAAGTTTTATATTATCAGATAAAATTTTATTATTACCTATATAAGTTTTTATTTTTGATACTATAGGAATTATATCATTTTCAACATCTTTAATTTTATTAATCGCTTTATTTTCTTGTATAATAGATTTATATTTTAAATAATTAGCATACGCTAATTTACTACAATACTTATCATTACCATATAATTTTTCATAATCATAGTCTTCTAACTTATTACCAAATGCAAATATATCTTCTTTTTCTTTATTTCCATATGGTAAATATTTACCTAATATATCTTTAACCCATTTATATTGTTTTTCTTTTAATTCTTCTACATCTTTTTTATGTTGTTGTACTACATTATTTCTCTCCGAGTTCTTTAAATCATTATATCCTTCTATATAATTACCGCCGGGGTATGTATTTACTTTATTATATTTAGAAACATACTTATAATCAGGAGATATATATATAGATTGTGGAACATATATAAGTATATAATCATTATTAGAATTTCCCCATCCAGTTTCTTTATATATATTTGAGCTTTTTGTATAAAATGCACCGACTTTATGACTATAAGGTTTTCCAAATGAACTCTCAGAAATATTAAATTTCTATACAAAATCATATAAATTATAATCAGGAACATTAAATTCTAATTCTTTTCCTATATCTATTAAATCAATTTTAGGTGTTTCTTCTAATTTATTATACTTATAATAATTATTTAATATATCATCTATATCAGTAGTACGATATTTATGTTCTAATTCTGTCATAGGATTAAGTAACATAATATTATTTTCTTTTGAAACTGCTAAAATTTCATCATTTTCAGAAAACCAAAAAATTAAATATTGTTCAATATCTTTTTTTATCTGTTGCTTATTCTTTTTCATTTCAGCATATGTATAAGAAACAAAATTTGTATCTGTTATATTTTGTATATCTATAGATGTTTCTTTATATGCTGAAAATCTATTACTATATGTACTATATTTTAAAAATGCTGTTAATAATTGTGGTTCTGGTTTCTTAAATAAATTATTTTCTAATTTTTTAAATTTATTATATAATTGTTCATATTGATTATGAAACTAAATAATTTTTTCTGGAGTATCTAAGTTATAATAATCACATTTGCCTTCATCTACAGTATACTTATATCTTCCACCCCCTAAATAATTTTTACGAAATACTTTATCTAATAATTTTAATAATTCTGAATATAGTTTTTTATAATTATAAAATAAAGTATTTTTATATTCAATTTTATAATATTTAAATAAATTACTTTTATTATTTAATAATTTATTAATGAAAATATTTGACTGAATACTTTCATTTAATACATATTTGTTCTATATATAATCTTTTAAATTAAATTCCATAATGTTAAAATAAAATCAATTTTTATATTTATTTTAATAAATATAAAAATCAATTTTTAAATATAATAATAAAATGGATTGGTCTGCTATAAAAGATGATATTGTATTAGGACTTACAAGTACAGCAAATATTCCAACAGATAATATAGATGATGCTATTAGATCTTTAACGTCACCTGTATATAGTCCTATATATGATGTTTATGACAAAGTAACACAAGATCATATAACAGGAAGTAATCAAGACACATATCCAACAGATTAGACCTCAGAAAAATCAGGAACACTTGAATATGTTGCTTGGGATCCAAGACTTAGTAGAGTTGACGGTTTTTTATCTAAAAACGGTTCAAATACAAGTGAAGCTAATGAACATCCTATAATTGTTCCGTTTTCATCTGCATCTGCTGCCGGTGCTTTTTATGATTTGGTTTTTCATATTGAATATGCTGTTGATAAGAAATTAGCAGAAGAAGATAAATCATTTTCAAATAATACAGAATCAAGTTATACAACAAATCCTGCTGCTGGTGTTGACGACAGTGGAATTTCTAATAATGATGAAGGTTATTCAGCAACAGAAAAAGTATATAGAGGACAAAAAGCTGTAATAGATAATATAAAGTCAAGTTCTGAATCGTATGGTATAGCTTCATTAGTTAATCCATATACATTAACAAAATTATGCGGCGGTTTAACTATAAGAAATAGTTCTGAAGATAAAACAGTAGAAACACATCTTTATGATATAAGAGATGTGAGACGTTTTTATGATCGTTCTGTACAAACAGAAAATGATAAATTATCTATAACAAATCCTACTACAACAAATATTATAACATTCAGTAATCGTGATCCATGGGGCAGAACTCCTTATTGTTTTCAAGATTTTGTTTTTTGTAAATATTGGAATATTATTCCAAATAACAGACTTATAACATTTAGAAAATATCATGCCCCTGTTTATGATAATTTACAATTCTATGATATGTATGAAAAAAATAATGAACCAAAAAATATACCTTTTGCACCAATAGCAACAGTTGTAACATATTTTGGCGATGAAACAGGAAATACATTATAGAATTTAACATCATTTACAACCGGTACAAAATGGCGTGATATTTCTGCAGATATACATCAGGTGACAGGTGAACAGGGATCAGATCCAAGAGCAACTATAGAAGAAATGTTTAGCGGTAACGGTGGATTTAATACTGGTGAATCCAGATTAATGCAAAGTATTATAGGAAAAGCTAATTTATTAACCGGAAAAATGTTTTCATTTGGTAAATTTGTTGGTTTATTAAGTCCAGATGGTTATAATATTAATAAAGATCAAGGTTATTTTGATAAAGTATCACAAGCTAATATAGATCCTACAGAATAGTTATATTCAAATAAAATAATAGGACCTGTAAACAGAATACAATCTACTAAAGCAAGAGATGCCGGTATAGTTTTTGATCATAAATTATCATTAACATGTGAATATGTTGCAAGACCAATAGGTGGTGTAAATACAAAAGCAGCTATGTTAGATATATTAGCAAACTGCATGGAAATAGCATCTGTTGATGCAGCTTTCTGGGGTGGCGGTTATAGATTTAATATAAAACCAAGTTTATATCCATTTAAAAATACGGCATTTAAAAATACTATTATGGATGATTTATATGCTGGTAGAATTTTTGGTAAAAACGGAGCATTAGCACATTCAGTAGAAGGTTTAAAATCATTTGGTACCAAAGGTGGAAAAGAAGGATTTGATTGGAGTAACGTTACAAATTCTATAGCAAGTGTTATTGGTGAAACATTAGGAGCTATTGGTGAAATGTTAAATTCTATATCAAATACAATATTTGGAAGTGCAACTTCTTTGGGTGATTGGTTAAAAGGAAATAATTTAGGTAATGATACAAGTACAGGAGAAACAACAGGTGAAAAAGGTGCAAAAAAATTAAATAGTTTATTTTAGAATTTAAATCAAATGTGGAGATCATAGGTTGTACAACATAGTGTTATGCCGAGTGTTAACGGTATGAGAGCCTTATTAACTGGTGAACCAGTCGGTAACTGGCATTTAGTTATAGGAAATCCTTTAAATCCTATTATGACAATTGGTAATTTAATATGTACTGATATGAAATTTGAATTCTCTGATGAATTAGGACCTGATGATTTCCCAATGGAATTAAAAGTAACATATTCTATTGATCACGGTATGGCAAGAGATAAATCCGGTATACAATCTATATTTAACAGAGGTAATGGAAAAATATATGATTTACCAGACTTTATTAAAGCATCATCAGATTATGAAACAAAAGTGGATAATTATACTGGACCACATACTAATGGTAAAAACGGTTGGTATACACCCAAATATATGAATGTAGGTAATTTAGGTGCATCAGGTTTCCAAACATATAAAATATCACCACCAAAAACGTTGGCTATGAATGCACATACTGATAATATTTTTATTGCTAAATTTACACCTGTAGATGTTGATGCTGCGGTTAGTAATATTAAAGATCATACAACGTTCTTCGGTGCAAATCCAGGTTCAAGAGCATGGATAAGAGGAACTTCTATAACAAGAAAACTTATGAATTAATGATATGTTTTTATATACTATAGATAAAAAACCTGAAATAACAGATCCAAATAATAATACAATAATAGATTTTGTTAAACCATTATTTAATAAAAATGCAACAGGTGTTTAGGATTATAAAATAAGAAAAGTAAATTCAAAAAAATATGTAATGAGGCCAGATCTTGTTGCATTTGCTATGTATGGTGATATAGATGGTGCAGAATATATATTAAAATTTTCTGGTATTTCAAATCCGTTTACTTTAAGTGATGAAGATATATTAAAAATTCCTAATAATCAAGAAGTTTATGGAATGATGACTGCAAATACACCGACAGAACAAGATAATTTGGTTTCACAAGAAGCACAAATCAGAAATAATTTTAAATATTATGATCCATCATTAAACCGATATACAAAAGACGGACAATCATATAGAGATTTAAAAAATATGAAAATTCCATCTGGCATTATAGATGCAGGTAAAATCAGAAATAGAACAGGAAATATAATGGTTCCTTATATATCAGAAGACGGTAGAACTGCTGTTACTATTAGAAATGGCTATATGTATTTTGGAGAAGACACGGGGTTAAATATAGCATCATCAAATCCTGTATAGCAAGCTGCAAATATAACATCTGCTATACAAAATGCTATAAATAATACAGCTACAAAATTATCAGATTCTAATTGTTTATATAATGGTACAAATCTTGCTGATTTTGTCAGATCTAATTTTAATCAACAAAAATAAAATTATTTTAAATATTATTAAATGAATACTAAATTTCCATTAAATGGTAGATATACAATGCTTGGTGATCTTGTTCATGAATATGCTTCAATTTCAACATGGCCAAAAAATATAGTTCCAGA
>AUXO012276194.1_pt1 | contig 11316 bp, 15 predicted proteins | sample 768731 | NCBI WGS metagenome assembly AUXO01 (sample SAMN02715735, study PRJNA202380) | gut metagenome | biome: sheep rumen | host: Ovis aries | place: New Zealand: Palmerston North | reverse complement strand
GGGGTTATAGATACAACGCGCTGTGGCATGTTCCCCTACTAACAGGCCACAACACGTTGCATCATGCGGTGATGACCATTAAATTGATAACCATTGCAAAAAAGGTTGTATGGCTTCATACGTTTGTGCACTATCATAAAATACACGGTTGTCAGCAAGTGCATTTATAAAGGCCACAAAGAAGCGTTTTTGCTTCCTTACAAGTAACAATTCATTTTTATACTTATGTTGCAAGGCATCACAGTATATGCGCCTTGTATTATCAACTTTCATATTAACGTAAAATAGACCATTATTGACACTTATTTTTAAAGGTTGTGTTTCCATGACTAATTGACAATAAATTAAAGCACTTGAAGGTGTTTTACGTTGTTTAAAACCTGTTTCATTTTTATAAGCACTATTATAAATATAATTGCCGTATGCTGTGCCATTTAAAAGCGCGTTCATCTTCATGCCGTATTCACTTTGTGTTTCTTCTTTATTATTTATTTGTTGCAACACAAAACTTCCTTTTCTAAAAACTTTTATACCTTCCCACTGTGTAGGCATAGGTTTAATATTGAAATAAGTGAAAATGGGGTTGTTCACACTTTCTTTATTACCTATTAAAATGCATCTAACTTGATGCTCACGCTTGCTTGAAAATAAAATGTCAATAAAATCATTTGTTATGTTTCCATTATAACGTCTATATTTTTGCACCGGCTTTGTAAACTCATCAAAAATAATTGTGTCAACGTCAACGTCATCAGCACTTCTTACAGCACCGGCATCACTTAAAGCATATACCTTTAAAAACCATGTCCATTTTGTCCACTTGCCTTTAATCTTTTTCCTATAATAAAAGGTGCTTCCTAATTGCTTTAAATTACCTTGTGGGTTGGTGTCTTTATCATAAATGGATATGCCACAATACTTTTGAAGGTCTTTTGAATTATAAAATGTATTAACCGCTTCTTTAACTTCTTTCTTAAATAAACGTAGCCATAATGTCTTTTTACCATGCTTTAAAGCGCGCTTAAAAGCGCGCTTCTTAAAGGTCCATGTTTTGCCATAATTTCTATTTGATAATATAGCGGTTATGATGCCATTATAAGATAATGCATGTAAACCGTCTTTATCACCATAGTGTGTTTTTGTTATTTTCATATCATGTTCCAACTTTCTTAATATAAATACCTGTTCTTAATTTATTTACAATATAGTCACACGCGGTTTTATTAACACCGTATGGCTCAATAACATTTGCCATGATGAAAGGTCTATAATATTTTTGGTCAACTGTGTTTGTAACACTTATATATGATGCACTTAATAAAGTGTTAAAACTATCAATAACTACGTTATAGTTTACACCATAAATAATTGCTTTTTCACTTTCATTTACAATGCTTTTGTATTTTATGCAATAAAATGGGTTTCTTACTTCCATATTGCCTAAAACATTTAATGCAATTCTAAACCACCCTTCAAAACGGTATGTGTCAACAGCGTTTCCGCTTCCAACTAAATTACCTGTGGGTGTATCACCATTAAAAAACTTTGTATTACTTAAAACACCATTTGCAAAACCATAAGCAAGGTCACCATAGTTTTTGCTTCCCATTATACTTTTTGCATTTGATAATACACTTTCAATACCGTCGCACCAATAAGCAATTTTATGTAATACGTCTTGTGTTGTGGCATTACCTAACAAAGCAAATGAAAATGCGCTTGTAATATCTTTTTCATTATCATTTTGTGCAACAATAACTTGTAGCCCTTCATTGTTAAACTTCATCTTATAATATACTTCGCATGGGGTTGTAGTTTTTGAAAGTGGTATTCCACCACCTGTTAAAGTGCCGGCATAGTATTTATAATTTTCATCTAACAATAATTGACACCATACTTCAAAGTCATGTGGCTCAACAAATGATGCATTAAAAGTCAATTCAGTATTGCCTGTAATAGCGGTTTTGCATTTAAAAACCATGCCACTTTTTTCATATTGCCTTACATAATCATAAGGCATGATATATGCTTTTAATACCTTACACTCATTATTAACAAATGGTGTTGTTGTTTGAAGTCCTGTTATTCCACTTATAACATAACTTGCAAGGTCAACACCACTATATTGACTTTGCACTTGTGAAGAAAATAACCCAACAAGGTCACTAATATTTGCGCAAAACATAAATGTAGCGTTTACACTTTCGGTGTTTGATAGGTTGCGCACTGTAACAACATTTGCAATGAACAATACACAATAATTGCCAACAGGATATTTTGATATAAAGTTATTAAAAGTTTCATATTCAGTGGCATTTTCGTCCGGCAAAAATCTTGCATAAGCAATTTCATCAAAGATGCCTACATTATCACCTAATTGTTTATTTGTTCTCAATATTTGTAGGCCATTATATTTAAAATCTTGTATATATGTTTGCCAAAGGTCTAATTCAACGGTGAAAACAACAAAGCCACTTTGAATAATATAATCACGTATGTAATAGCATCTAAAATAAGAATAATCATCATCTTCGGTGTCAATAATATATGTTGCTTGTTTATAAATATCTTCATCAAAGTTTTCATCTAATGCAATTTTAACAATGTTTGTATTTATACGGTAGTTATTTAAACCAACGGCTTGAAGGACTTTCGGTGACATTTCAAGCATAAAAAGCATTTTGCTTTCAATAATCAAATGGTCATTATTTTCATAGTTAGGCAAAAAGTCCTTATAAATATATAACTTTCTCATACTAATACACCACCATAAAACAAGGTTTAAACTCATATAATAGGTCAATAATTAAGTTTTTAACACTTTCATTTAAAAATGTGACCCTTCTTAATGCTTCATCAAAGGTTGCACCACTTTCACGTTTTTCAAGTGTTCTTTCATTTTCATCATTGTATGCATCACTTTCATTTATCAATGATGCTTCCGCTGTTGCACTATCAAATGGCAATTCAGTGGTATTTGTTTTACGTTTTCCACCGGCAAAAGCGGTTGTGTCAGTTTCATAAATAACCTTTGCCGGTGCATCAAACTCTAACCATGCACTTGCCAAACGTGCTATTTTGTCCGCATATTTTTGCATATATAAAGTGGCATACATATCCAACTTCATATAAAAAATCAATTCAGTTTCAAAACCTATTTCTTTATCAAAATAGTATTTTTTAAAAATATCTTCAAAGCCGTCAATTAAGGCAAAAGAAGCGGGCAATTGCCCGCCCTTTGCTAAATATTCGGCAAACAATTCAGTATATTTTGCCATAATGTTTAATTTCCTTTCGTGTTGTCATCTTCGTCTTTTAAGTCTTTTGTTTTCTTTTGAAAATAAGCAACAAGCCATTTAATAACTTCACCGCCAACAATTGTGACAATTGAAATGCCAAAACTAATTAAAGCGGTTAGAAGTGGCGAAGCGTCCACGTTTAAGCATACAACACTTGATGCTGTAACACTTGTTGCTAATTCTATGCTTGCGACTAAACCATTATTCATAAGTATCACCTTTATGATATTTCAGTTACCACGTCATTACTTATTGTGAGTGTGCTACTACTAACCGAAGTAATTGCGCCACTATCAGTAACATAATAAATTGTTTGTGTTCCACCCAACGCCGCGAAGTTCCATGATACCATTTGACCAAAACCGGCAACAACAGTGGATAAAATACCATTTCTTGTATTATTATCTAAGATTATATTACTAATGCTTTTAAATGCTGTGCTTTTAATAGACACAACTTTAAATTGTTTTGATGCCCATGTAAACGTGTGCAAATATAACACAGCACTACCGGCCGGTCCTTGTGGGCCTTGTTCACCTTGCTCACCTTGCTCACCTTGTGGTCCTTGTGGACCTGTTGCACCGGTATCACCCTTTGGTCCTTGTGGGCCGGTGTCACCTTTATCACCCTTTGGACCTTGTGGACCTTGTGGGCCTGTCGGTCCTTGTTCACCTTGTGGCCCTTCTTCACCTTGTGGTCCTGTATCACCGGTATCACCCTTTGGTCCTTGTGGGCCTTGTGGTCCTGTATCACCGGTATCACCCTTTGGACCTTGTGGGCCGGTTTCACCTGTGTCACCTTTAAGGCCTTGTGGGCCTTGTGGGCCGGTTTCACCTTGTGGACCGGTTGGTCCTTCTTCTCCTTGTGGTCCTTGAATACCTTGAATACCTTGCGGACCTTGAATACCTTGCGGACCTTGTGGTCCTTGTAATTGACCTTGATTTACCCATTGCTTAACACCTTCAATACTTAAAACAACGTAAACATTTTTTGGGTTATTTGTTCCAACAAAGTATGCTGTTCCAACGGGCATACTTGTCGCAAGTGGCAATTCACTTACGCTTGCAACTTCACTTGTAATAACAAATGATGCACCATCTTCACCTTTTGCACCGGTGTCACCTTTAAGTCCTTGCGGACCTTGTGGACCTTGTAGGCCTTGAATACCTTGCGGTCCTTGTGGGCCTGTCGCACCGGTTGCGCCTGTTTCACCTTGCGGACCTGTCGCACCGGTGTCACCTTTGATGCCTTGCGGACCTTGTGGTCCTGTTGCACCGGTTGCGCCTGTTGCGCCTTGTGGGCCGGTGTCACCCTTATCACCTTTTGCGCCCTTATCACCTTTGTCACCTTTTGGTCCTTGTATTCCTTGTGGACCTTGTGGACCAATAGGCATTGTAATAACAGGTGAAATGATGCTTGTGCCGTCAGCAAAGACAAAGGACAATTTAAAACTTCTATTGTCAACTTCAATGCTTTCAACACTTGATAATGATGCATTATGTAAAGCATCTTCAACTTTTTTAAGCCATTGTAATAAAGTGATTTTATCATCAAATGCACTTAATATTGTTTCATAATCAATATCTTCAAGGTTTAAAACACTATCATCATTTATCATAAATCTTGTCCTTTCTCAACGTCATTAACGTCAAAATCATCTTCTTCATCATTATTGTTTCCAATATAGATTTCTTCCATGCTTCCGTTAAACTTCATCTTATAAGGGATACCGTAACTTTCACATTGTTTATTGAAGGTATCAATTAACAAATAAATGTAGTCACTTGCTTGACCTAATGATGCATTAACTTCCGCACTTTGCACGCGTTCTTTTTTATCAGTGTTTGCGGTCAAAATACCTAATTTTGTCAAAAGTGTATCACGTTCAGTGTCGCGTGCTTCGGCAAACTTGTCAACAAGGTAGTTAACACCAATGTCAACGGCTTTCAAGCCGTCACCTAAATCTTCACTTACAACAATGCATGCTTGTCCTAAAATCTTTTGTTGTAATGCTTGTTCAAATGACAAGCGCATATCTTCATTTTTGCAAACAACAATATATGGTGTTTTGCATGCTTCAAGGTTTTGGCGCATGGCAAGGTCACAATTTGTCATAAAGTCGGTACATTCTTTAATCAATTGTGCCATGCTCATTGTAACAGGCAATGCATCAACTTTGTATGCACCTTCTTCAACGTTTTCATAATATGCCGGTCTTGTAAATGTTTTACCATTTGCTGTTACCATAATAAAGGCCGTTGGGTTGCCATATTCATTAAGGCCTTGACCGTAAACATAATACCATTGTGAAGTTAGTTTATCATAACCCATTGCACCGTTTTCAAATAAACCGCGTTTAATAAATGTTTCAACTTCATAGTTTATTGCTTCATCTTGTGCACTAACCACTTTGACAGCATTGACTAACAAGTTAAAATATTCTTCAAAACGGCTATAAACCCCATAAGGTTTTTCACTCATGGGGTTAAGGTCTTTAATTTTCTTTCGTGCCATATTAAAGCCCTTGCCTTTCTAACTATTCAACTTCTTTAAGAATAGTTGCTTTTTCGGCTTCAATAGCACTGTTTGCATTTAATGTAATGCATTTGAATAATTTATTATAGAAATAGCATCTTTCGGTTGTTAAGTAATGATTTGTATATAAACCTTTACCAATAACGTCTTGTGAATATTCAAATAAGCGTGTGCCACGTCCTAATGCTTTGCGGTCATAAACAACAATACGGCCGGCATCATAGTCACTTGCACTTGCTTCAAATGGGATAACAACTAACTTTCCAAATAATTCTTCTTTTGTTAAGTTAAAGACGTTTGCTAATTCAACAACGTCAATTAAGTTTAATAAACTTTCACTTACGGCAATTCTAATGTCTTCAACAGGTGTTGCTTGTAAAATACCGTCACTTGCTAAACCAACTTTATTTGTTGCTTTCAAAGCGTTATACATTTCGCGCATGCAATAAATAACGCCCTTCATGTTCTTTGGCTCAAAACCGGCAAAAATACCGCCTTCGGCACTCATGTCATAACCAACATTTGTTGCATCATTTAAAATGTCGCGCATTGCTTTGTAGTCATCATATCCTTCACCTTCACTTAATGTGGCAAGAATACCGCTAACTACTTCGTCAAAACCTGTGCCCTTGTCGGCAATGATTTTGCGAATATCACTACGTCTAATTGTTGTTTGAAATTGTTTTGCTTCCCAATTATTGAAGTATTTAACGTCAAGTGTAGGGTCTTTTGGTGATAAGTCAGGCGCGCCTGTCTTAACAAAGTTTTGTTTTTCCGCCATAGCAATAATTGCTTCTTCAATGACAGCGCCATTGTCAACAACGTAGTCATAAAAAGCATCTTCAATACGGTTAGAAGATTTGACGGCTCTAATGTTTTGTACTGCTAATGTTTCAACTAAACCATAAACGTCATTTGCATTAACAGGAAATGTGTCACTACCAATTAAGGTTGTAACGTCAACTGTAATTACTTGTGCCATAATTTAATTAAATAGTCCTTTCGTGTGGGTTTACCACTTTTTATTTTGCGCGGTCCTTCGCGCGTTTATCTTATCAATTATTACGTTTTCATGTGGCTTGTTAGTGTCACCACTTCCACTTAATAATTGTTTGATAACAGCATCACGTTCTTTAATACGTTTATCATAAGTGTCACGTTGTTTAAGCATCTTTTCTTCATATTCATCTTTAACTTGTTTCACTATGGTGGCGGTATCATCTTTTTCCGCTTGCATGTTTTCTTCACGTTCCTTAATATCATTTTCACGTGCATCAAGGTCTTTTTCTTTTTGTTTTAAACTTTCTTCAAGTTTCAATAATTCTTCTTCGTTCATGTGTTTATCCTTTCAAAAAATAAACACTTAAACCGCACTTTGTGGTGTGTTTAAGTGTTCAACTATACATAGACGTTTGATAATGTTATGGGCCAAAAGACAGTATAACAGGTGCATTTTCATAGCATTATTCCTGTTAGCGCATAAGTGACTATCAACTCATAGTATCTTAAAATGGTGTTTCATCACTTGATTTTTTGTCAAGCATGACAACTTTGATGACCGCATGCTTACCGTCTTTTTCAACTTTTGCATGTGTCTTTTGTGTGTTGTCTAATTTGATGCACGCGCTGTAAAACTTTCTTCCTTCACCGTCACCACTAACTAATGTGAGAAGAAGTTTACTTCCGTCTTTGCTTAATCTTGCACCAAATACGTTTAACATTTCAGTTTCCATGTGTTTGTCCTTTCTATGTGTTTAAATATTGCCCACAACTTGAAATTATTGTGAAAGGTTGTTGCTCACTGTATAAACACACAAATACCCCCACCCATATATTATTCTACACTATCATATTACGATAAGTAATCACTTATGTCAAAGTCAATATCATCTTCACTTCCAAATCTTTCACCGTTTGGTATTGCTTCATTTTCACTTGCTTTTCCTTGTTCATCAATTTTTGCTTTTATTTTATCAGCATAATCACTTAATGCTTTTTCACGTTTTACAGGGTCATCAATACTTTCATAAATAACCCTTGCAAAATCATTTTTTTCAATTAACGCTTCAAATGCTCTATATGTAGCATCTTCATAAGTCCTTGTTCTACGTTTTTGATAAAGTTTACCCTGTAATGCTTTTTGGCCGGCTTTTCCACTACTAACGCTTGTAAATGACCTAATACGTTGCATTTGTATTGAAGGTGTATATTCATCACCATACTTTTCTTTTGTTTTTGCTTCCTTAAAAAGTAAACTTCTAACACTTTGTGTATCAACACTTCTACCCCTTTGACGTGAATACGCTTCATAACTTCTTAACTTATTGCGCAAAATATCATACTGTTTGTTATATTGTTCACTTGTCCAATTATTAACTTTCATAATATAGGCCTTAACACCTTTACTTGTCAATTGAACACGTTTCCCTTTTTTATAAATATAAAAAGTTTCTTTTTCCATATTATTCACCTTTCATTAACTTCTTTAAAGCATCTTTAACAAATGCTTGAAAGTTTATTTTATTTGCTATACTTAACAGCATAGCATCTTTTTTGTAAAAGGTCACAACTTTGCTTTTACATGATTTTTGATATTTTCTTTTACTTTCTTTCATAATAGTCCTTTCTATATTTCGGTGAACATGCCACCTTCATAATTTGTATAAATAATTTTTTCATCATCTTTTGGTCTTAATTCTTCACGTGCAATATATTTTATTGTAGGCAACAAAACCTTACCGCCTTTTACGTTCATGGCCACTAAACATATATATTGTGCACCATATTCAATTTTTCTATCAATTAAGTCAATTGTAGGCAAGCCATGTTTTTTGCCTTTTTGTTTCTTTTTAAGGTCATTTTCCACCGCTTTTACATTGATGCCTTTGCTGTGTATTTCAAATTGCTTGAAGTCCACTGTGTCATCTTTATTTACCTTCATTATGTCAATATAAGACTTTGGTGCAATATATTTGACCGCTTCACAAGTGGCTTCAAGTTTTAAACCCCCTAATGAAAACGGGTCCGCTTTTTCATAAGGCATAAAAGCATGTATGCTGTCGGTATCAATATAAACAAAGTTATGTTTCACGTCACCCTTGCATACTTCTCTTATTTTACTTAATATATAACAACGCGCATAACTTGTTATCAATGCACCTAATGCAACGTTCATACTTGATGCCATGCTTATTTCAACTTCATCAATTACAAAGTGAATTGCACCGGTTTCTTCATTTAATTCATAATGGCCTATGTTACGTTCAACACGTTCCGCTAATTTACCATAACTACTATTTAAAATAAGTTTTGACACTTTTTCCAAAACAACATTTTTGTTTTGCTTTGCTTCACGTTTGTTTTTATAATTTTCATTTATAAAAGGTGCATATATTCTTTTGCCACGCTTCCATAAAATAACTTCATCACAACTAAATGTAAAATCATCATACCATTGCGCCATTTCATCAATTTCGCGTTCAAACATAAGGTGTATGCCGGTTTCGTTTATTGTGTCAACAAAATCTTTTCTAAATGGGTCATACCATAAACCTAAATAATTTTTCTTAACTGTTCCATAAGCACTTTTAAGAATAAAAACCGCTTCATAATTTTCTTTATTCTTCATAGCATCATATTCACTTAATTTAATTTTAAATGGCTGTCCTTTTAAGTCATATATTTCACTCATTGAATATGGATATTCACTATTCACGTCATACCTATACATTAAACGGTCCTTAATCATCTTGCCTTTAAATAAAGGGTTAACGTATGTTATTCCACCCCTATAAAGATGATTTTTTCTAAAATATTCATCTTGTGCTTGTGTTAGTGGGTGGTCCTTTTGAAATGCTTTAATACGTGCACGTTTATCTTTTTTGTTAGGATATAAACTTCTTAATAATTCATGCTTTGCAAAACCGCCAGCGGTCATTACATTTGTTTTTGGCCCAAAAATATGCAACTCATTATTGCTTTGTTTTTCAATTGTGTCATTAAACATTTTAATGGCAAAATATAAACCCTTAACGTCATTTTCACAATAAGCAATGTCATCATCATTTATTTCTTCAATGGTAGTGTTTACCGCTTGATATTCCATTGTTAGTTTTCTTATATCATTGCCTTCATTGTCCTTAACGTTCATACCTTTTAAAATGTTTGCAAGTCCACCGGTCACTAATTTCATAAAGTCCCTGTATTCAACAGCATGTACATAGTCATGTCTATTTGAATTATGATATTTAATCCATAACTTATAAGCATAACGTGCACCCATATCATTATGCACACTTTCATAGGTCCATGCTTGACCTTTGTTATATGCTTCACCACTACCACGTTTTACATGCTCATGTGGCTTCCATTTGTCTTTACCTTTTGCTAATATTTCATAGTCAATTTGTGCAAAGTCAAATGTGCTGTTATAACACCACCCAAACATATAACCGCAACGCGCTTGATAATCTAACCATATATTAAAGTCATTTGTCATAAAGAAGCCGTTAACTTCGTCATAACATTGCCATGCCCATGTAACGTTTTCTAAATGTGCGCGCTTTTGTTCATTATTTAAGTTTTTGATTTTCTTAAATAACTTTTTAGTTTCTAAAAGTTTACCGTCAAAATATGTTTGTGTTTCGGTATCAAATGCAAAAGTGAAGGCCTTTTGTGGCCTTTTATAATCATGTCCAAAGGTTGTAATAACCCATGACTTATTATCAATTTTCACTTTTGTGTATTTCATATAATAGCGTATTGTCCAAACATTTCACCCACTTGATGATGCTTAACAAAATTGACTTCATCAATTGCATCAATAGGGTTAAAGCAATAATCATACATGTGTGTATATCCATTATGCACCCAAAACCACTGTGCTTGTTTAACACTTTTTGCAATTATGTAAACGTATTCGGTTGGTGCTAATTCGTCACACTTATACCAAAATAAATATGCTTTCATGTGTGTTTAATTCCTTTCTATGCTCTTTCACTTAATTGCTTAATGTAGTCGCATTGTCTTTTGTAATATTCTTCGCAAATCTTATTTGCATTGTGTTTTGTCTTACGTGTCTTTTGGACAACAACACCTTGAATATTATTATATAGGTTTTTCGCAAGTGCCCATGTAATGAAAAGGTCACCGGCTTCTTGTTTTGTATAAGCAATGACAACAATGCTTCTTAAAACATCAACAGGGTCACCTATTTTGCAAAACGTAACTATATAAGCATGTAATGCCTTTTTCATAAACTACCCCCTTCCACTTCTTCTAATGCTTCAACAATTTCCAATGATGATTTGAAAGCATCAACAAGGCCACGCGCATATGCGCTGTCTTGTCCTTGAAAATCTTTAATCATCTTAATGAAAAATGCTTTTAATGAATTGACTTTTTCTTGTGTCATAATATGGTCCTTTCTTGCTCAACCTTTTACAACACGGCTTGCAACGTGCTTTGGCGGTTTTAAGAAAGG
>AUXO016732075.1_pt1 | contig 11317 bp, 11 predicted proteins | sample 768731 | NCBI WGS metagenome assembly AUXO01 (sample SAMN02715735, study PRJNA202380) | gut metagenome | biome: sheep rumen | host: Ovis aries | place: New Zealand: Palmerston North | reverse complement strand
TTACGAATCGTTTCAATATCCACAATAGCACGCTCTGATTCTTCAGCAATTTTAATTGATCCTTGTTTTAAAGTTTCACTATTTTTCTTTAACATATCATTAGTAAGTTTGGAAACAGCTTGTTGATTTTTAAGAGCTTTTTGGGCATTATTAATGCCAAGAGCAAGAACCATTTGATTCTTCCATAAAGGAATCGTATTTGTAATTGAACTTTGTATTTTTTCTACTAATTCTGCATCATTATTTTGTAAAAGTCTTATTTGTGGTGCCATTTGAATAGAAATCATTCTAGTCGTTTTTAAATCATATATTTTCTTTTCTAAACGATTAATAATTGCTTCCATATCTTGAACCTTTTGTATATCTAAATGTTCTCCTGATTCTTCAGCTATCTTTTTTAATTTAGGTAGTTCAACTTCATTAAGTTCTTCTATCTTCTTTTCACCAGCAATAATATATAAAGATATTTCTTTAAAATATTCTAAGTTTTTTTCATACATAGTATCAAATAAATTAATATCTTTTAACATTTGTAACTTATCTTTTTCAAGACCATTTTCTATTGTGCCAATATTTTTTTCAATTTTATTATATTTGGCAATTAATTTATCAAACTCTCTTTTAGCAGTGGAAAATAGTTTTTCTAATAAAGATCTCCTTTGATTATCATCAATAGCTTTATCAAAAGATTTAATTTCAGCAACTAAACTACCTAATAACTCTCCAACTTCACCAGTATCTTTTGTACGAACACTTTCTAAAACAGTATCTGAAAATTTAGAGATTTTTTCTTGTGCAGGAGCACCAAATTGTAATATCTGAGTTTGATCATAAACATTAATCTCATTATTGAACTTTTCAATTGCTTTTTTTTCTTCTTCGCTTAAATTATCATAATTAAGTGATTTTTCAATTTTAGCATCTGTTACTTTCTTTTCATCTACTAACTTTTCTAAATCTTCCTTTTCTTGATTACTCGTTTTAACTAATTTTAATTCCATTTTTTTCCTCCTATTTAAGACCATTAATTAAAGCATTATATTCATTCATTTTAAGTCCTGATATTGTACTTGTTATTTCTTGTGGTACTGGAATACCTATTTTAGATACATCATATTTACCACCTGTTACACCCGTTCTAAATCCATATTTTTCCCAAGCAATTTGCTGAATACGATCATTTTCTTCAAAAGCTTTATAAAGAATTTCACCTTCTTCAGTAAAATACATATAGCAGTGATTATTCCATGATGTTGGTTTTGGATAAAGAATCCTGATTCGATCTTTTACTTGTTCAAATCCCTTTGGATTTGAATTAGAAAAATCAATAATACTCTTTTCATAATCAACAATTATTTTTTGAGTTCCCATACCAGCTCGTAAATATTCTTGAAATAAATCGGCTGGTGTAAAACGCATATTACCAGATTTAATATACAACTCTTTTAGTTTTGGCATATTTGCCTTTACATTAGCTTCAGTTATTTCACCATGAGATAAAATACCAAGTAATAATCCATAGTAAGTAGCTCCTGGACTAGATTTTACTGGATCAATTGATGAAATACCAACATTACCATATATATCATCAGAAACCCCAAGTTCGCTCCATTTTTTACCATTTAAGATATAACTTACTAATTTTTCCATATCTTTGACATAATAAATTCCATCTTTTTCTTCCGCTAAATTATTAGCAATTAAGGCATCAACAATTTTATCCCAACTATAAAAAACAATTGGCGTATTTAGAGTTAATCCTCCACCTAAAACAGTATATCTTTCAGCCTCTCCTTCTAGTGGACGTTGTTTATAATAGTCATAATATCGAATATCCGAAGTAAACAAAGCATCATATTTTGTAACATCTGGACTATTAATAGTAAATTTTTCTCCATTACTCATACGATTAATTATACTTTGATTACCTAATCCAATAGTTTCACGAATTAAAGGACTAGATACTGTTTTACTATTACTCCAAGTATCAAAAACAACATTAAGTTTATATTCTTTTCGTAAAATTTCTAATACTTCCTCATCTTTTAGAAAATCTTCTTTTCCACCACCAGTAGCAACATATATTGTTGTTAAATTACTATTTAATACTTCATTACCAAAATTCTTATATAAAATAATTGCCAGAATTAAAACAATTAATATAACAATACCAATTATTCGCTTTTTATTCATCTTCATCACCACTTTCCAATATACTCTCATCATATCCATCAGATTTAAGTATAGCATTATATACTTTCATTTCTGCTTCAGCATTAGCTATGTCACTTTGATATAAACTATTTAAAATTTTTTTAAAAGACTTATCGGTATCTTTGATAATCCGTTGGCCATCTTCCATAAACTTTTTACTATCATGACTAGTTAATTTTTGATTTTCGATTTCATCATATCCATCAATAATTTTTACACAAACCGGTAAATAATAATCTAAGAATTTATTCGATGTTTTATTTTTCAAACCATTCTTTTCAATAAAATCAATTATTTTAGTAGTAGATTTATTAATCTCTTCTAAATTCTTTTGAACTTCACTACTCTCAATTTTATTAATCATTTCCTTTATATGTTTATTATTTTTTCTAGATACTTCAATTCTTTCTTTAAACGACAATTCTTTTTTTTCTTCAACAATCTTAGTTCCGCCACTAACAATTAATTCGGATGCCGCAAAAGATGCAACTCCCATTAATAGAGCGGGTGGAAGAGCAAGAGATAATCCAAGATAGCCAACAGCAAAAAAGCTAGCGCCAACAATACTTGATATTATATTTTTATTCTTCATACTAATTATAACCTCTTACCGTTTTAAAGGCATCTAATAAACTATTCCGTCCATCAAATACTTTTCCATTCGATAATGAAGACATATCATTCAATTGGCTATAACTAGCATCACCAAAAGTAATAGAATAAATAGGTATTTCTTTTTTTAGCTCATTATATCCTTTTTCTAAATCACTAAAAGAACCAATATTACCAACACCATCTGTCATAATAATAACTGATGAATTATAATTATCATTTTCTTCTTGTAGTATCTTCATTGCTTCTAAAGCTGCTGGAAATAAAGATGTTGCTCCCATTAACGATTGTTTATTAATTTCATCTAATAAATACTTCGTATTATTTCCTTTTGCACTCCAAGGCTTATTAACAGATGATCCAAATGCAATAACATCTATTTTATCTTCTTCCGTAAATTGAATCATACTACTATTAGCTTGATCACTAAATAAATAAGCCATAGCATCTTTTAAATCATTAATTCCCTTTCCAGACATACTACCAGAATAATCTAAACAAAAAACAACATGAACTGGTTTTTTTAATTTAGTTTGATATAAAAGCAACGCCTCTTTAATAACCTCATCACTAGGATACTTCACTGGAGAAATATACTTTGTTGTATCAATTCCCCAATCTTTATTAAAAATATCACTTGGAGCATTGGTGGTTGTTCCACCATACCAAGTACGTCGTCCTAATTTTAATAAAGTTTCCTGTCCTTCACCACTTAAAATAAAATCTTGAAGTTTTAAGAAAGCTTCTTTTTTCTTAGCATTTTTATTATCTATATATACTAAAGGTGAATCAGAAATAGTAACACCATCAATAGGATATATAGCATATAATATATCTTTATTTTGTTTTGTTAATTCCTTATTAATATTAATTATTGATGCCTCATATGTAAAAGCTGCATCATAGTCACCATTGATAAAAGATTTTTCAAGAAAGTCTTCATCTCCGCTTGTTCTCTTAAGACCAGAGAAAAAACTTTTCAAATCATTTTGTAGTGCAATACTTTTTAAATCTTTACTAGTTAATACATCTGGATTACCCGCTAAAGTACTTAAAATATTTAAATAACTAGAGGCTCCACTATTAGTTGTTACAGGATTAGCCATACTAAAGGTTAATTTACCAGATTTAATTAATTCTAGTAATTCCTTCATAGTAACATTTTTACCAATTAAACCTAACTCTTTAGCCTTAGCTTTTTTTATTCCAAAAGTAACAGGTGTAATACTTGTTGACTTTAATTCACTTGTAGAAACATTTTTAATCATATTTAACCAAATAGAATTACTAGCCCAAATAGCATCATACTTTTCACCAGTATTAATCTTATCAACTATTTCTAAATTATCTGCATAAACAACTTGAACCTTAATACCATTTTCAGATAAATACTTTTTCATTGTTTCTTCTAATACTTTATTTTCAGGAGTTGTTATTAAACTAAACGTATTATCACTATAGACATATTCATCATTATTTTCATATTTATTAATTATTTTATTAATTGTTTTTAAGATAAATGATGATCCAAAATAAATAATAACAATTACTATTAAAATTGACCAAAAATTAAACTTACTTTTATCCATACTTTATCCTTTCATTATATATGTAACGTAATATTCTTCATACGTAATACCTAGCTTATTAATTTCAGTAGCTACTTTTTCACCAACGTAACGAAAATGCCATGGTTCATATTTATAACCAGTTATAAAGGTTTTTCCTTCCAAATACCTTAATATAAACCCATATTTATATGAATTCTTTATAAGCCAAGCATATTCTTTCGTTCTTTCAAAATGAGCTTTAGAACTTGCTGTATTAATATCGCTTGCTAACCCAGTTTGATGTTCAGAGGTTCCAGGACGAGCCGAATATGTATCAGCTTTACTAACACCATCACGACTAACATAACTATTATATAAATACTTTTGAGTAGCATAACTACGATACCCTGAAACGTTTCGAAGAGATATTCCATCTTTTTTAGCAGCATCAACCATTTTCATAAAGAAAGAAGCAGCTTCTTTTTGCATTTGCCCACCACCATATTTTCCCGGCAAATTTACTAAGTTTGGAACATAATTACTTTTTAAAGTGTGATACTTATTACATAAAACAAGTATTCCATCACTCATATCAGTATTCTCCATATTAGTATAAAAACTATGATCTAATCCAATATTAACATAAGTAATAATGGTATCATCATTGTAATCACTATGAAGCTTTTTATAGGCCAAATATCGATCATAATATTTTTCAATATAATTAGCATTAACGATATTAAACTCATTACTATGTTCTAAATAAACTGGTTCAGCATTATATTGCATATTTACCTTTGTTTCTAATTGATGATATACTAAAAATTTCTTCCAAACAAAAATACTAATGAAGATAATAATTAAATATAACAACAATAATAATATTTTTTTCATTTTTCTTTCCTTGAAACAACTTCACTATATATTATACAGAAATTTAGCATTTTTAACAATAGTTAAGGGTACAAAAAAAGAAGTATTAATATACTCCTATTTTGTATAAGGTAAAAGAGCAATAGAACGTGCTTTCTTAACTTGTTCAGCAATATGTCTTTGATGTTTTGCACATGCACCAGTTACACGTCTTGGTAATATTTTACCTTTATCATTAACATACTTTTTTAATGTTTCAATATCTTTATAATCAATATCTTTTCCAGTACACATATAGCATACTTTCTTTTTCTTTCTAAAAAACTCTGCCATTATATCCTCCTTTTCTAGAATGGTAATTCACTATCACTAACTTCAATTTTTGCACCAAAGTCAGCAAAAGGATCACTTCCATCACTAGCTCCTACGCTAGTATTTCCATCATTAGGAAATTCATAAGGGGTAGAATTATTGGAATTATCAAAATCTGTAGCAATACTATTGTCTTGATTTCTACTTCCACGTGTATCTAAAAATTGAAAGTTTTCAATAATAACATCAGTGGTATATACTTTTTTACCATCAGCGCCATCATAACTACCAGTTTGAATTCTTCCATCAACGGCAATCTGACTTCCTTTAGTTAAATATTTTTTCATTGTTTCAGCGCGGTTTCCAAAAGCAACAATATTAATAAAATCCGCTCCTCTTTCTTCACCTTCTCGTTGATATGTTCTATCAACGGCAATACTTGTACGCATCGTAGCAAGATTACTACTAGTATAACGAAGTTCTGGATCTCTCGTTAATCTACCTATTAAAAATACCTTATTCATATCCTTCTCCTAATTCTTTAATCTTCTTTTCTTACAACAATATGTCGAATAATATCTTCTGAAATATTAGCAATACGATCAAATTCTTTAACAGCTTCCTTATCACAAGTAACTTTAAATAAGAAATAACAGCCATTATTGAATTTTTTTACTTCATATGCTAATTCACGTCTACCCATATTAACAACTTCATTAATAGTAGCACCAGCAGCTTCTAAAACCTTCTTCATATTTTCGCATACAGCATTAGTAGCTTCATCTTCTAAATTAGGTCTTACAATAAACATAACTTCATAGTTTCTCATTATTTACACCTCCTTTTGGACTAAACGGGCTTATCGCCAAGGAGTAATTTCTTACTCGCCAAATAATATAACATAAATTACTTTTTTATTCAATAGTTTTAAAAAAATTCACAATAAATCTATTTTTAAACTAATTAAAAAAGTAATGCCAGATAATATAACATTACTTTCTTTATTTTTATTTTCCTCTTCCTTTTTCAACAATATTATCTAAAATAACCATTTGAGCTTCAACAAGAGAATTAATTTTTTCTTTCTTTAAAAATTCACGTAATTCTTCTAAATCACTTAATTGTACTTTTAATAATGGACGAACTCTTCCTTCCCCACGTATTCCACGTATTCCTCTAGGAAAATCACGAAGAGATATTTCTGCCTCAATACCTTTAAAAACCCCTTTATCATATTGTTCAACTGCTTTAACTACTATAATAGCATGATTAGAAATAGTAAAAGATGGCAAGTATTCACTATAAACAATAATGTTTCCCGTTCCTTCATAGTCAAAATCTCCTTCAGCGCGAATTTTCATATCACTGTATGTTTTTTCAGCACCATCCAACTTTTCAGATTGAAAAGTAGAAAAATATGTATCTAAAGAGAAACGGCAAGCTCCTTTATATTCACTATCACTTTTATAGCTACTATCTTCAAGGCGGGTTACGGTTAATCCTTCACCATCAAAACTTGTTTCATTAACTTCGTTATATACTTCACCCCAATGATCAGAATTAAAGTGTCTTTTTCCTCCTGATACTGTCATTTGTAAACGTCGATGAGCAATAATGGCATCTTTAACAAATTCAGGTATTTCTAAACTATTATCATCAACGACAGTATTAACTCTTAATAATTTCTCTAATCTTGCAAGTTCATTTTCAACATTCATAAAATACATCATCCTCTCTACTTATAGGATACAATACATAAATGTTTTAGTCAATTATTATTCTGCTATTTAACATATTAAATAAATTATTCTAAAATACTTCGACCAACTTGATATTTCTTATCATAAATAGTAACTTTTCCACTATTATTACAGATTAAAAGTAAAATATCTTTAACATCTTGATAGCCATTATCCTTTATTTGTTTCATTAACCATTTCTTATCTTTACCAAAGGCTTTTAAATTGTTTTCCATAATATTTCCATCAATAATTAAATTAGCTGTTAAACCGTTTTCTTTAATTTTTATATCTATATCATTAACTTTTACTGGAGCATATATTGATTTTGGTAAAAAAGTTACTTTACCACTTACTTCCATAATTGCATAATCTATTTCAGATAGATCAAAATAGCCATCTTCTCTAGCATCTTGTAATAAATCATTTAAATCAAGTTTTACTCTTTTTAACTGTCCCATACTAATTTTTCCATGTTCCATTAATACAATTGGAACCCCAGAGATAAATCTACGAGCTATAATACTTTTAGTTGTAATAAATGAAACTAATAGCGAAACAAGCCCATATATACTCATAGCAATAAAAGCATTAAGCATTGTAATATCCTTATTTATAGTCATTTCCGCCGCTATATTACCAAGACTAATCCCAATAACATAATCAAAAATATTTAATTGACTAATTTGCTTTTTTCCCATTATTTTAATAACAAAAAACAAAAATATTAATGAAGTAAATCCTTTAATAATAACATCAATTGTTCCATTAAACATAATATCACCAATATTATTTTGGAATTAATACAATTAATTATACAAAAAAATTCCTATATTAATAGGAATTTTTTATAAATAAACTTTTATCATAATCAAAAGTAACTACTTCACCATATTTTATTTCACCAGATATTATTTTTTCCGCAATCATATTCTCAATTGTTTGAGATACAACTCTTTTAAGTGGTCTTGCTCCATAGTTAACATCGTAACCAATATCCACTAAATAATCTTTTGCTTTATCTGTTAATTTAATACGAATATTTTTATCATGTAACCATTCTTCAAGTTCTTTAATAATCTTATCTAATATTTGATATATTGTTTCTTTACTTAATGGTTTGAAGACAACTATCTCATCTATACGATTAATAAACTCTGGTCTAAAAGTATGTTGAAGTTCTTCTATTACTTTAGCAGTATTGCCATTAATAGCATATTCACTACCTAAATTACTTGTCATAATAATAATTGTATTTTTAAAATCAACTGTTCGACCATTGGAATCCGTTATACGTCCATCATCCAATATTTGTAATAATAAGTTTAATACTTCTGGATGAGCCTTTTCTATTTCATCAAATAAAACAATACTATAAGGATTACGTCTTACAGCTTCTGTAAGTTGTCCACCTTCCTCATATCCTACATATCCTGGAGGCGAACCAATAAGACGTGATACACTAAATTTTTCCATATACTCAGACATATCAATTCTTACCATATGAGTTTTATCATCAAACAATTCATAAGCAAGTGTTTTAGCTACTTCTGTTTTACCAACACCTGTTGGTCCTAAAAAGATAAATGATCCAATAGGACGATTAGGATCCTTAATACCAGCTCGTGATTTAATAATAGCTTGACTAACTAGTTTTAAAGCTTCATCTTGCCCCATTACATTTTCTTTCATTTTATCAAACAAATGTAACAATTTTTCTCTTTCACCACTCATTAATTTAGAAATAGGAATATTTGTCCATTTTGATATAACTTGAGCGATATCTTCTTCATTAACTGTATCACTTAATAAACGATTTTCAGAATTATGTTTTAACTCTTCCAATTCCTTTTCAAGTCTTGGTATTTCACCATGACGATATCTAGCAGCCGTTTCTAAATCATAATTATTTTCTGCTGTTTCTAAAGTAAATTTAGCTTTTTCCAATTCGCTCTTTTTAGCTTTTATTTTATCATTAATACCCTTTTCTTTTTCCCATGATTCTTTAAGTTTTGCTTCATCTTGTTTTAAAGTATATAGTTTATCTTCAATTTGTTGTAAACGCTTTTTACTAAATTCATCTGTCTCTTTTTTTATTGCTTGTCTTTCAATTTCAAGAGATAATATCTCTCTTGTTAAAGTATCAAGTTCAATAGGAACAGAATCCATTTGTACTCTTATTGTGGCACAAGCCTCATCAACTAAATCAATCGCTTTATCAGGTAAATAACGATCGGTTATATAACGGTTAGATAAAGTAGCTGCACTAATTAAAGCTTTATCGGTAATGCTTACCCCATGATGAATTTCAAATCTTTCTTTTAATCCACGAAGAATAGTTATAGTATCTTCAACCGTTGGTTCACTAACTTTAATCTTTTGAAAACGACGCTCTAAAGCACCATCTTTTTCAATATATTTACGATATTCATTTAAAGTAGTTGCTCCAATAACATGTATTTCTCCTCTAGCTAACATCGGCTTTAAAATATTACCAGTATCCATCGCTCCTTCAGCAGAATTACCCACAATCATGTGAATTTCATCAATAAACATGATGATATTACCTTCACTTTTCTTTATTTCATTTAAAACATTTTTAAGTCGCTCTTCAAATTCACCACGATATTTAGCTCCAGCAACTAAAGCTGCTAAATCCAATTCCCAAATAGTTTTATTCTTCAAAGAATTAGGAACATCTCCTTTGGTTATACGATTAGCAAGTCCTTCTACTATAGCGGTTTTACCAACACCAGGTTCTCCAATTAAAACCGGATTGTTTTTAGTTTTTCTTGATAAAATACGTGTGATACTTCTTATTTCTTCATCTCGCCCAATTACTGGATCAATTTTGCCATCGCGTGATGCTTTTGTTACATCACGGCCATATTTTTCAAGAACATTTTCTTCTTTTTGATTTTCTTGATTATACATACATATCACCTCACCAATTACATTATACACTATTTTTAGCACTTGTCAAGTAGGAGTGCTAATTATATTATATTAAAAAAATACCTATTTTATAACAGGTATTCTATTTATACTTTCAAATATTTTTTTACAGCTGATGATGAACCTATCATACCAACAACCGCTCCAATTAAAAGAATAAATAATGATATTTTAAAAACTATTTCACGAGGAGGAACTAGTGTAACTATTTCAGTTAATAGTTTACCACCTAAAACATCATAAATATAATAATATCCATAAACAACTGATGCAATAGGAATAATTGATCCTATTACGCCAATTAACATTCCTTCAAAAACAAAAGGCATTTTAATTGAAAAATTACTTGCCCCAACAAGACGCATAATTGATATTTCTCTTTTTCGAGAAAAGATAGTTAACTTAATAGTATTAATAATTAAAAATACTGTGACAATAATCAATAACACTGCTACAATGAATGAAAATCTTTGAATTCCATCTCCAGCTGCTAATAATTGTTCAATAACACCTTCACCATACTTAACGAGTGTTACCTTAGATAAATTTTGAATAGATTTAGCAGTTTCCTTTAATTTATGAGAATCTTTAACTTTAACAATATAAATATTCTGTAGGGGATTCTCTTCTTCATCCCACTCACTCATAATATTATTAAATGTTTCACTGCCATCCATCATTTCTTTTTTTATTTCTGCCTTACTTTTAAAAGTTACATAATCTGGATCAACATTATCAATTCCTTTTATCTGTGTTTCTAACGACGTAATATCAAAATTATCAGCATCATTACTAATAAAAATATACATAGATAAATCACTTTCTATTTTATCAGTTGTCTCATTAACATTATAAAAGATAATTAATGATACACCAACAATTAATAAAGTAATTAGAACACACGTAATAGATGCAATTGATAAGGAAAAATTTCGCCCAACGCTTTTGAAAGCATCACGAATACTTCTTCCTATAACTCTAAAGAACTTCATCAACATATTCCCCTTTCTTATAATCTTTAAATAAATGTCCATCTTTAAGGGCAATAACATGTTTTTTCAT
>AUXO016123911.1_pt1 | contig 11317 bp, 8 predicted proteins | sample 768731 | NCBI WGS metagenome assembly AUXO01 (sample SAMN02715735, study PRJNA202380) | gut metagenome | biome: sheep rumen | host: Ovis aries | place: New Zealand: Palmerston North | reverse complement strand
GCCGAATTAACCGCATTTGCCAGCTGCATTTCGTTTGTTGCCGCTGTTCCCCACTGCTGTGTTACCTGGGCAGTCGTGTACAGATTTGATATCCTTGCGGCATCAAGACCTGCCTGCGCCGAACCAAGTGATGCCCTGCTTGAGTCAAGTGCGGCCTGTGCCTGCTTCATTGATATCCTGACCGAAGTATCATCTATCGTAAACATCAGATCTCCGGCGTTTACATAGTCCCCTACTTCAAAATATGCATTTGTAACATCACCTGAAAGCTTTGAGACAACATTTACGGTTGAATCGGCAGACACGGTTCCGATAAAATCACCCGTGATCTCAATATCGGACCTTACCGGATTAGCGACTGATACTTGTATCTTCTTGGTCTCCTGCTCACTGTCTTCATCTTTGGAGCCGGTATTCTGACAGCCTGCAAGTACAGAAGCAACAAGTACCACAGGAAACAGATATTTTATAATTAATGATTTTCTCATAATAACTCCCGGATTCACTTAATATGTACAAAAAGCGAGAACAAAGTATAGCATGACATAAGTAGGTATGTAAATTCATTTCACAAAGAATTCATATATTATCTGTGTATGTAACTTATAAGGCCCTTTATTACCTTCCGGTTAACGGCAAACAGCAGCAGTATAAGAATACATCCCGCAACAATGTTCGTCCATTCGGTTTGGCATAATGTCGCATAAACCGCATATACAATATATACCGCAAGCATCAGGATAAAGTTACCGTAGTTATATCCTACCGGATAACACTTATTGGCAAAATAAGTCCCTATCGCAAAATATACTATATAAGTGACTGCCGTTGCCACGGCCGCTCCGACACCTTTGTACCTCGGTACAAGCAGAAGATTTCCCGCAAGATTACAACATATCGCAGCAGCGGAAGCATAATTGAAATAAACCGGTTTCTTCTTGAACTTAATACCCTGTCCGGTCATTTCGAATAATATCGACAAAACCGGCATAAGGGACAAAAACGGGATGATCTTCGAGGCACCCCTGTATTTTTCGCCGAGTATCAGGACTATAATGCTGCGAAAAGCCGTGATGGAGAATGCAGCAAACAGGCAAAGAAACTGAACCTTTTGGAACATATCCGCAAAGAATGGCTTAACTTCACTCTCATCCTCCTGTTCATACTTCTTCATCGCTATCGGTGCCCAGAATGCAACATAAGTTATCTTAAGAGTCATAAGTATCGTCATTATCTGCATTGCGGATGAATACACTCCGGTCTCCGAAAAATCATTCATAAAGCGTATTGACCACTTATCCATTGAGGACAGGAGCCACTCCATAAGAAGCATCGGTACAAAAGGAATGCCGTACCTTAACAGCTCTTTTTCGGTAAGGCTGTGTGGCCCGGCCTTATATCCTCTCCCCTCAAATGCATACATTATAAGCAGCATAACCGTGACAACAACAAGAGGCAAAGTCTGCGCATACAGGCCAACCCTGAAGTCGTCACCGAGAATATAAGCAAACAGCATAATGAACAGAATATTCAGTAATTTACTTAATATGTTCAGGTTGGAATACAGTTTTCCGCGCTGCTGCATCCTTATGTTAAGAAACAGGAATCTTTCGAACACGGAAGTCAGTGTATACGCTATTACAAGAAGCGTAACGTCAATTCCTCCTTTTCCGAATAAAAGCCTGTTGAAGAATTCCGAAAAAGCAACATACACTCCCGACAGAACCACTATCAGTACAAGAGGTCCCCTAAGGCACTGTGAGAACAGTTTTCTCTCATCAACTCCTTCACTGTAAAAGTACCTTATATACGACTGATCAAGTCCGAGTATTGCAAAGATATATATTATGGAAACAGCCGACAGAAACAGCGACGACCTGCCGTACTCTTCGGTAGACAGTATCCTCGTAAACATCGGCAGGGAAATGAACCCCAACAGCAGGACAACAAAATTCCCGTAGAAGAATTCAAGAAAGCCGGTCAGGATATTCGGTTTTTTATCCGTTTTTTCGTTATCGTTCATTTTAAGATTGCTGTTATTTTCCAAGAATCTCCCGGTATACTTTCAGATGTCCTTCAATATTTTTATCTGGAGTATAGTTATCCCTATAGCGGTTATAAAACATCTCCCGCTCCCGCCCGGCGACATCGGGATTGTCTGTAAGAAACCTGATCCTTGAAGCAAGTTTTGACAGATCACCCATTTCATACAGATCCTCCCTGTTCCCTATAACCTCGGGAAGACCTCCTACCGCAGTGGAAAGCACTATGCATTTTCTGCTCATTGCCTCAACGGCTGCCTTTCCGAATGATTCAAAGCAGCTTGTCATTATAAAGAAATCCACAAGATAGTAATAATCCGAAATCTCCTTCTGAGTCAGATCCTGCATATAGATCAGATTATCTTCTCCTATGATGTTTATGATACCTTCCTTTACTTCTTTTACGATTTCGGCATCCCTGTCTTCGTATACCGACATAACAAGGGCTACCTTAAACCTGATCCCGGCATTTGCGATCTCTTCCACTACCTTTGCCGCCTTGCCCCAGTCTTTTTCCTCGGATATACGCCCCGCAAATCCGATAACCGGCATCCCCTCAGGAATTTTATACACATCTCTTGCCTTCTTTCGCCCGTTTTCATCATATTCGGAAAACGCGCCGCTGATCGTATTCGGTATAACGGTAACCGGAACTGCAATCTCGCCTTCCCACAAACCGGCATTGTATTTCGTGGTTGTAAGCATTCTGCTTGCATGCTTCATAGTTGATTTAATACATATGAGTGAATGCTTTCTGTATCCCGTACGCAGGCCCCTGTCGGTATACACAAACGGGATGTTTTTAAACAATCCGGGGATACGCAAAAACCCGTATGTAATAAGTGATTCCGACATTGAAACATGTATAAGATCGGGCTGTACTTCTCCTATTATCTGCTTAAAATACCGGATTCTCCGTATAAAGTTTGCTATCCTTCGAAGCTTTGACAGCTCCCTGTTTTCGTCCGAAGGATATGTTATAACTTTGTAATCGTAGTCTTTCGGAGAAGTCGAAAGAAGAGCCGGGCATGCAACTATCGGCTCATACTCTCCGCTCTTTTTGACTCCCTCACAAAGCGTCTTGGTGGACTCCTGTCCTCCTCCGGGCAGATCTATCGGATATTCCATTAAATACAGGATTGTTTTCTTGTCTGTCTTCATGGAGCTACTCCCGAAACCAGTTATTCTTAATGATCTGCGCTTTTGACAAAGGACCCTCCTCAAATGGAGTATCTTCACCTTTCGATAGCGCATTATACAGTTCTATGACCCGCGAAGCCGCAACCTGCGGATTCCACAGATCATGCATCTGCTTATATGCTGCAAGACCAAGATTACGGCGAAGATTTTCATCCCGCAGCAAATTTCTCAGCTTATCCGCGAGGCTGTCTACGCTCCCCGATCTGAATACTTCCCCGGTCCTGCCGGATCTAACAAGCCACGGGGTCGCTCCGCAGGCAGAACTTGCAATTACCGCACAGCCGGCATTTAAAGCCTCATATATTACCGATCCCCAGCCTTCAAGCTTGTTGCTCGTCATAACATATATTTCGGCATTTGCCATCTTCTGTCTGGCTTCATCCGGTTTTTGAAATCCTTCAAATTCCGTGATGCCGGATATCCCCAGCCGTTCCGCGAGGGCTATGAGCTTTTCCTTCTCATCACCGTCACCTACCATTTTAAGACGCAGATCATATCCTTCGTTATGAAGCTTTGCGGCCGCCCTGATCAGCAGGTCGGCCCTCTTTAATCTGATCATCCGGCCTTCCCATAAGACGGTTACGGCACCGGCTTTACGCTCTTCCTTCTCCTTGCGCTCAAACAGCTCATCGGTTTCATAAACATAATGTTTGGGAAAATATGCGAATTTGTAACATTTGTCCGGATAGCTTCCGAACATCTTTTTAAAATCATATGATGTAAATGCACTCGCAGCCAGAATATATACATTCTTTTTTCTGTTGCGGACGTGCAGGTGAATATACTTTTTGGTAAGTCTCGGAATAAAAAACTTGATAAAGCCTTCCTTGAGCGGTCTTTCCGAATACCTGAACACTATTTTGTTCTCAGCAATTCTCGGCTCGATATAGTATTCCGGTGCCGTTCCCATTATGACAAGATCCGATGAGAGAGCAAGTTTTCTGGCCTTCTCCTCGTTTTCTTCACTCTCATATGTTTTGATCACGTATCGGGGATAATCCTCACCCCATCCCATTCCGGAGCGGAATTCTTCCATTGGCATTGTTTCAACAAAAGTAAATCCCTCTCCCAAAAGGTCATGGAATGCATCGCAAAGAGCTTTCTGATGATGATTATAATAATTTGAGTAAAAAGTCAGTGTATTCATCCGATAATCAATTTCCCGACCTCTTCGAGAAGCGGTTCTATAATATACAGACGGCTGTAGCCGTTACGTCTGTATATCCTGTATTTTTCCTTAATACTTGATACGGCAGCAGTAATTGACCTTTTATGACTGACCCCTGCCATTCTGAAATTGGCAAGGACCTTACGTACAACCGTTGTTCTTATTCCCTCTTTTTTCAGTCGCAGTATAAGATCATAGTCATCATGAATGCTGTCGTTTAAATACAGGTTTTTTTCATAAATGCTCCTGGCTATAAATGTCGTGGGGTGGTTCCAGTCACGGCTTGTGGCATATTTGCGATTCCTTGAATGCTTGATAAAACTCCTGCCGTCAGGTCTTACAAGACGAAGATCGGCATAGAAAAGCTCAAAGGGCTCTTTTTCATAAGCAGAGGCAACCGTCATAAGGGCATCCGGTTCATACCAGTCATCACTGTTTATTATGCCGATAATATCTCCCGAACACATTTTTATGCCTTTGTTCATGGCATCATACATTCCGTCATCTTTCTCGGAAACAACAGTATACTTAATACCCCGGGATTCAAATTCGGGGGCAAAGCGCTCTATAACTCCAAGCGTATCATCTGTAGACAACCCGTCAACGATCACGTATTCAAATGCCGGATAGGTCTGGTTAAGCACGGAACTAACCGTATCCGAAACAGTTGCGGCAGAGTTAAACGTTGCCGTTACTATTGATATCTTTACGTTACTGTGAACCATCTTCAACTATTCCTTCTTGGATTCGGTCTCAAAAGCACTTGTACTGTCTTCGGCCCTGAACAGGACAAGTATTGTCTGGAACAGCATCTGTATGTCCCTGATCAGGCTGTAATTTTCAATATACATAAGATCAAGCATCAGTTTATCACGTGATGATGTATTATATTTACCGTAAATCTGGGCCAGACCGGTAAGTCCGGCTTTCATTCTGAGCCTGTAGCGGAATTCGGGAAGATCCTTTTCGTAATCCTCTACATTTTCAAGCATCTCCGGCCGGGGACCGACCAGACTCATATCCCCTTTAAGTATATTCACGAACTGCGGAAGCTCATCTATTCTGTATTTCCTTAATACCTTTCCTACCTTTGTGATACGGTCATCACCCTCGGTTGAAGAGAAATTCTCAACATTTTCCTTCATAGTCCGAAACTTGATTATCTCAAACACTCTTCCGTGTACGGTTGCCCTTTTTTGTTTAAAGAATACACTCCCTCCGTCGCATTTTTTAATGCAGACAGCCGACAGAAGCAAAACAGGACTTGTGATCACAAGCGCAACAAGTGATATAAAAACATCCATAAAGCGCTTTACAAGTCTTTCTTCGAACGTGATCATATGGTATCTTGTCGAAAACAGGGAAATATCATCCATTATCACGGAGTGTGAATTCTGCTCAAGAATGTCGGCAATCCCCGGATTAAAATAAATATTTTTCAGGTTCTGATAGCAGAAATCAACAATATCCTTTCTCTCCTTAACGGGAAGATCATACAGGACTATAGTATCCGCAGCTACCATCGCACTCTCAAGTCCCGGATCGGTGTACCGGATAATGCCGGTAACTTCGTACTTTTTCTCAAACGATGCCATCGCTGCAGCGATACGTCCTGCACCTGTTTCTTCGTCCGTAACTATAAGGCACTTTTCTTTCGGATTGATCCAGAAATAGAAAGACTCCCCCGCATATGACAGAAGCATGATGACAAGGATCTGGATCACGAAGACCAGAAACAGTATCCCGAAATTCTCCAGCCTGAACGTTGTATTGTTTGCCTCATTGGTCTTCATTATGGACAACTCAAGATATGTAATAAGATCTGTAAATATAACGGTTATTGATACTGCCAGAGCGACCTGTCCCCACCTGCGCCTTCCGGCATCATATTTTCCGTACATAAATGTAAGAAGAACAAGCATGATCACAAATGTAGACAGTGTAACGGCCGCTGTTCTTGACATAACTATGATCTCCGGGTTGTCGATTGCAAACAGTAAAAAGAACGTCGCAAGGCAGGCAACGTACAATATCACTTCGATCATAAAAACTATGGAATGTTGAAATTTAGTGCAAAACTCATGTAATTTCATTTACATTCCCTCATATACTTCCCTGATATATTCCTCAAATCTCACTTCACGGTCAAAAAGGGCGGCACGTCTCAGACAGTCTTCCTTTGTATATGCGATGCCTTTTTGTGCCAGTATTGTATCTATTGCGGCAACAACACCCTGCACCGAATTCCTCTCGACCGAAATACCGCACGTATCGTCTATTGTTTCCGCACTTCCACCGGAACGGTAAGTTATAACCGGGGTTCCGCAAGCGATTGCTTCAATATTTGTTGTCGGAAAAGTATCCTCAAGAGTAAGATTAACGTATATGTCCGCCATCGAATAAAGTGCAGCAAGTTCCTCGGGGCTGTCCGTATGTCCTATTCCTATTATCGAATCAGGAAGTGACGAAAGCTGATCGTCATTGAGTCCGACAAGAACTATCACACATCTTTCATTAATCAGCTTGGACAGGTTTACGAACTGCATCAGTCCTTTTCTTGTACGCCACGGGTTTGCTACGCCGAGAAGAACATTTTTATTGCGAAGGTTCAGGCTGTTTCTGAGTCTGAATACCAGATTGTCATCACGTCTTTCTTCCGTGACCGGATGGAAAATATCCGTATTGATCCCGGTGGGCACGACTACCGTATGATACTCTCCCATAAATGACTGCTCTACTCTTGCCTTAAGCCACTGCGAAGGTGTAACAAGAGTCAGATTTTCAAACCCTGTGAACAGCTCCCTCTTGTCATTCCAGTTTCTGGTCGAATTATCCTTTCCCACGGATTTGGGGTATTCAGCCAGCTGCTCGCAGGAATAGCATCCGTTAATCCACTTTGTACATCCTATATACTCAAAATGCGAGCAGTGTCCCGTAAATGTCCAGCAATCATGAAGCGTCCAGATTATCCTTATATCGGTGGTCTTCAGGTACTCGAAAAGAACACGGATATTCAAATAATACCCATGTACATTATGGAGATGGATTATATCGGGCTTAAACTCCTCTATAACATTAATAAACTGGACCGTTGCCCTTTTGGAATAGAACCCGTGCCTGTCGGTCAGTCTTGACAGGCCGCCATGGATGTATACGTCCAGATCCTGTCCGATCCTGTATGCATTCATTCCCTCCGGATGGGTATCCCTTCCGTATGCCACCATGCACTCATACCCGTTTGCGGATAAAGTTTCATACAGGCCCTGAACAAGCCTTCCTACGGACCCGGTTCCCACCACGGTATTAACGAGCATGACCCGTCTTGTCTCAAGGTTGTTTAATGATCTAACAACCTTTCTTGCCTCTTTGGTATACAGAACCTCCGGTTCCGGCTCTTTCATCCCCTGTCCTATATATGTATTTTCTATGTTACCGTCGAGGGATACGACCGAAATGTCATTTTGTGCCATGATCATTTCCTGCCGCTCTCTCTCCAGTCTCTCCTGCTCAAGCGCTCTTGCTTCGGCAAGAGGATCGTAAGAATTTCTTTTTTTCATCAGTTATCTTCACTGTCATCATCATCAGTGTCATCAAGTATCAGCTTAATAACACGCTCATGACCTTTTGAAAAATCTTTTTGAAGTTGAAGTTTACGCATTTCACGTCTCACATTGGGAGTCGACAGAAGCCACTCTATTGTCGATATGACCGTAGCATCATCCGTCTCGGTTCCAATACCAAGATTAATGAATCCGTTCTGTATACCGGCAAAGACATGTTTTGCCTCCCGATCGTTCTGTGCCAGGACGATTGCCGGCACGCCCATACTTGCCAGCTCGTATACTGTCCGGCCCTGGCTCGTCACGGCTAGATCCATCCTGCTCATGTATGAGCTGACCCTTTTTACATCTTTATATACAAATATGTTGTCGGACTCACTCGTCACTATCCTGTCGGCATTCGGGTATGCGAATCCAAGCAGAAAGTGGAATTTCACATCCGGATTGTTCACATGGAGCCGCTTGCATATTCCATACAGTCTTCCTGTAAGATCCGAAGGATCCGCTCCTCCGAAAAGGATAAGTATGTTTTCTGCTTTTTCGCTAAACTCCTTCGGATGCTCCTCCAGGAATTCATCTCTTATACAGAAATACCTGCTTCCGTAATACTCATTGTGAAGTTTGTCACCTTTTTCATACAGCGCATTAATAACCGCATCCGCATATTTGGCACCACTCCCGACATCTTCAAAATTGATGACACGTTTAACATGCTTTGTAACCATCTGCATGTACTCTCTTGTCGTATCAAGAATGTCATTTATCAGTATATCGGGCTTCTCTTCAATAAGAACCTGCTCAAAATGCTTATCGTCTTTTATCCTGATAACACCGAAATTGGAATCCTCGATCTTCTCTATTCCGATATCGGAATCATCAGATGCCGCAAAGATAACATCATGTCCTGTAAGCTTATATGCAAGCGTAAGACACCTGTATACATGGCCCATGCCGACGGATCTTTTTCCTACCGTCCTGAACATTATCTTTTTCCTGCGCAGTATGTTCTCACACAATACCCAGTCCGAATATGTGTCTATATCAACCGATTCGTCTTCGGGTATCTCAAATATACTGACTTTATCCCCTATCCTCTGGTTCTCGCTTACGCAATCCCTTTTTGTTATCAGAAAACCTCCTGTTTCCAGATAATTAGGCGGAAGTTCCTGGGAGTTAAGTCTTTTTTCGTAATTCTTCACATATTCCCCATTACTTCCTATGCCCCAGGACAGGTGAGGCTTGTTTGTAGCCGAAAGAACCGTGTCATAATCATGAGATTCAAAATACTCTATAGCATCTTTAATCGTCTCCATTTTCAGGGTCGGACTCGTTGCCTGCATTGTTATAACAACGTCATATCTGATGCCCTGCTTCTCTTCCATATAATTGACCGCATGGTATATTACAGGGTCAAGTGTAACGCGGTCGGTTGCCAGTTCCGCAGGTCTTGCTATAACCTCTACTCCCCGGCTTCTGACAATTCCGCCAAGTTCTTCATCATCGGTGGATACAGCAACATCCACATCCATATGCATCTTGTCTTTAAGTGCTTTGGCATTTTCTATAGAATAGACTATGAGCGGTTTACCGCACATGATCCTCACATTTTTTCTCGGTATTCTCTTTGATCCTCCCCTTGCGGGTATAACAATAAGTGTTTTCATTGATTTTTCCCTAAAAACCGCTTTTTAACGTAATTTATCAGCGTAATTATATCACGTCTTTTGGCAATTGCAAAAACGGCTGCTATCGCCGCGGTAACGGCATAACGTGTTATGATCGCAACGATCCCTTCCTTATACATGAAAAGATATGCTATTCCCAATACTGTCATAATAAGCATCGCCGCAAACATATACCGGTCATCATATACATTTTCCTTCAGAACGAACCTGACCATAACAAAATGCATGACCATAAGCACAAGATAACTTGCCAGAGTAGTATAGGCGGCGGCAATGTAACCGAAACCCGGGATAAAAGCGTAATTCAGAAGATAATTGATAAGCGCCGCAATACACGACCCCACTGCAATGATCGATGTTTTCTTGCAGAATATCTCGACGTTTACGTAGTTTGTGTAAAAATACTGTGCGAGTGTTCCGAGAACGATGGGAGGAACAACATATTTGGCTATCCAGTACGAATTATTCGATACCGACAGGATCATTAATGCCTCCGGTGCCACAGCGATAAATGCAAGCGAAAGAAAACATCCGAGCAGTACGAGTTTCTTTTGTATCTGCCTGATCCTTTCGCGCTTACCATCAAAAAGCGTTTCGTTGAACCACGGAAGATATGCCTGTCCGATTGCATTGGTGAATATCATAAGAAGTGTTGCGAAAGAATATCCGAAAATATACAATCCGGCATCACCGTCTCCGCATATCCCTTTTATCATGATCCTGTCCATCTGTCCGAGGAGTATGAGTGCAAGAGCATGCGGTATCATCGGAAGGCCGATCTTAAGGGCATATGTCCAGTATTCCCTGTTATAGAACACTTTTCCCTTAACGATAAACCGGATATAGAATATAATGCCCATTATTGCGGTAGGAAGTAATACGCCCAGGATCTTTCCGATGTACCTTCTGTCATTAAACAAAAGCATCAGTATGATCGACAGCGCCACCTGTCCGATACAGGTGATGACCGAAATAAGGATATTTTCCTTATATCTGTATTCATACCTGCATTTCTGCATCATATACTCAACCGACGGCGATACACACAGATACGCAAAAAGACCCACTGCAAGCGGAACTTCGTAGTGGATCCAACCCGAGAGGGATTCTCGAAAAATAAATGCCAGGATCAGCAGTATAAAGCCGAAGGAGCTTGACAGACTCTGAAGAGAGGACATATACTCGTCAAATCTGTCACGAAAATCAAGTTTTGCCCGGCCGATAGAATACACAACACACAGACAGGCAAATACATTGAAAACATCTATCCAGGAATTGTATGTATTGGCCTTTCCGTAATCCGCTGTTGTGAGCATTCCGGTGTATATCGGGGTTGTTATTATGGCAACGGCTCTTATCGAAACATTGGCGACGGTATACCATATGCTTGATTTTACGACTTTACTGCCTTTTTCATTATCATCAGTCATTAATAAGCATGCTCTCCTGTATTATTGTATCGTCATCTATATCTGTCGCCGCCCTTTTTCCGATCACCTTTTCAATATTATCCGGTGATATCCCCGTTCCGGGCCGTTTAAATGTAAGCATCTTTCGGGTGATCGTCTCTCCCTTTGATATATGTCCCGATGAGACTATGGATCTTCTGGCATTTAACCTTGCCGCACCTTCCGAATCAAGGCACTTTAGATCACCATTTCC
>AUXO012012413.1_pt1 | contig 11317 bp, 11 predicted proteins | sample 768731 | NCBI WGS metagenome assembly AUXO01 (sample SAMN02715735, study PRJNA202380) | gut metagenome | biome: sheep rumen | host: Ovis aries | place: New Zealand: Palmerston North | reverse complement strand
TACGACCAATACTTCAATCCTTGGGCGCCGGTTCTCAACAAGGAATATATCCCCGAACATTTCCCCGAATACAAATACTCGGCGATCGTACAGTATAAATATCTGGACATTTTACCGTATTTGCGCATTTACGAGCAGTACCCCGAGGCAGAGTATTTCGTAAAAGCGGGACTCGACTACCTCGCCACTTGTAAAAGCATACTTAGACAGGCGAAGAAGGACAAGCGTTTCCGCTCTTGGATCTTTCAACATAGGACCGAACTATGGGAAAGCGTATATGCCGACACGGTTTTAGAAGCGTACAAGACGGGTAAGCCCATCCGCGACACGCAAAACTACTTGGCTCGCAAAAAGTCTTTTATACGAGACGGCGCAAATAAGCCAATACGAGAACTGTTCAAAGGAAAAGCCCTTGAACGGTTCTTTTCTTATATCGACAAGCAGAATACCGATGAATGCTGCTATCGGGACTATTTGATGGCGTGCGAGTATTTGGGAATTGATATGACCGAGGAGAAGAACTTGCTTCCCCACGACTTTCAGCGTTGGCACGATATACGAATAGATGAGTACAGAACGAAGCGAGCGATGGAAGAAACCGAGAAGAAAAAGGCGCTGATGGAATCCTTCCGCAAGGTTGCCGAGCGATACCTCCCTTTGCAGTACGACAAGAAAAAAGACTATCTCGTTTTTATCGCTATGTCCCCCTTTGACTTGGTGCGAGAAGGAGAAGATCTACACCACTGTGTAGGGAAGATGGGCTACGACCAAAAAATGATACACGGCGAGTCCTTGATTTTCTTTATCCGAGCAAAAGAAGCCCCGGATAAACCGCTTGTGACGGTGGAGTATTCCCCGAAGATGAAACGCATACTTCAATGCTATGCCGACCACAACGCACGACCGAATGAACAAATCATGAACTTTGTAGAAAAACAATGGCTGCCGTTCGCCAATAAACAAATCAAAAAACTGGTAGCGTAAAGGAGGAAAATATGAACACTTATTTCAGAATAACCGCATATAGCCCCGAATATGACGCATCCATGATCTTGGATGCCTATGGTAGGTACGAGAAGAAATGGCAATTTGCCTCCGAGCTCGTAAAGTTAGGGATTAGAATACTGCAAGTCTGCGATATAGCGAACGTCATTGATACCGACATAAAGCCGGTACCGCATCCTATCACTAACAAAATATGTCTCCGTGCCGGGCAAGACGGCGAAGCGATTGCACAACAAACCACAAACGGAGTTTTGGTTTTCGTTGGGGAAAAACATTATACAATAAAATTTGAATCTTAACAAGAAAAGAAAAAAACAATTCCCCGCCTCTATATAAAACAAATCTAAAAAATAAAACGCTTTATTTATTATAACTAGACTATTAACTTTTTAAAGCGTCAACAATATCGCTTGAAGAATAGTTTGTGTATTTAATTATGTATTTATTGTATGTTTGAGGCTCAACATCTTTCAAGAAGGACAAATAACCCATTATTTCCGATCCATCTCCGTTATTGTGAACCAATTTTTTGTAAATCATCTTCTTAATAGCTTTCTTTTTGGATGCACCAATAGATATGGCATCTTGTTGAAGAATCAAGCCAGTTACGGACATTCTGTTCTTTGTCGAGATGAATCTGGTTTTTTCACGATTGAGCTCAAATCCAATCTTTTTGAGTTCCTCTTTTGTTTTGGAATAAACAGCTTTGTCTATATAACTTTGAGATGAAATATAAATATCATCCGAATACCTGGAATACTTAAAATGATTAGATTTACAGTACTTTTCCATTTCATTATCAAAATCATACATGATAATATTGGAAATCATCGGAGAGGAAACAGTGCCCAAACATAATATGTTAGACCTAAAACAAATTTGGGCAATCACCGGAGCTGCTTCGTTAACATCCAAATCCATTGATGAAAAAATATCTTGATGCTTGATTAAAATGGAAATCAAATGTGCCGAACTAATAGAAGGGAAAAACTTGTGAACGTCGGCGTGAAAAAAATGCCTTGCTCCCATATGATGCTGTGCATGTTTCTTTATAGATGAGCCTTTTTGATAGGCAAAAGCCGCTTTCGAAATAGGAATCTTTGAAAGGATATGTTTCTTTACCCAATATTGCAACGTTTTCAGTTCGGGACTTGCTTGCGAAATCTCTCGCCAGCCTCCGTCCTTCTTTTTGATTCGATAATTCTTATAGCATATATCCGCTTTATTAACCAGATTAACGATATATGCCTCATCCAATCTCAAATCTACCGATATCTTTTGTAAAAGTTTCATTTTTACTCTCCGAATCGAAATCTTCTACAAAGGATCTTACTTCTTTCTTTGTAAAATGCTTTTCCGAAGTATTTAAACATAAACTCGTCAACTCGTTGCGGGTTTACAAGTGTAATCGCATTATCTTCTTTTTTTATAATTCTCGAAATAATAAGAAGTTTATATATGTGATCAACTGAAATGTCTATTTTTTTATCATTTTTGTTTGCGAATGAAAACGATTCTATGCCTTTTAATCTCTTGTATATTTCTATTAAATCTTTACTTTCAATAGGCTCCAATAGCTTGATTAATTCTAACAACTCAACAATAAAAGAATGAATGTTAAGTAAGGTCTTTCCGGAAGACGTATCATTCTTGGGCAATAACATTTTATCACCACTTTCTACTATTTGCTTTAGTTGTGATCTTAATTCTTTACTGGAAAGCAATGCGCCATTAAGGTCGGAATAAATGATTTTCGCTCCATTGCTTTCCGCTTTCTTTATGGCACCAGTACTAATAAAAGATTGAGAGTTACGATATTTTTCGTCATTAACGATAATAAGTTTTTTCCCAAATACATCGTCACCATATGAAAATGCGCCCAATTCACAAAACGAACCGGGACTTTCCGGGAATAAAATGATGTAATCGCTGATTTCTGCAAGAAAGATTTCAAAAGTCAACAAATCCGTTTTACTTGAAAAGGCATCCTCCCAAAGATTTTCCGAAAGAACGACAGTATATTTGTCTTTTCCATCTTTTTTGAAATAATTCTCAACAATTCCACGGTTTGTTTTATCGTAAGTATCAGACTTCTTTTCTTTCCCGCACAAAAATATAAATCTGGGGTACGAGATGGATTTTTTACTCATATCATCCAAATGTCGTTTTAAACTTCCGAACACTTTTTCTGAATAAATATGGCTATCCATTCCGCACCCCAAGTAAGAAAGTTTACCTCAAAAGCAGATTATTTGCTTTTGTTGAAATTGGAGATTGCAAGAAAAGCAAATAATCTGCTTTCAATGCATCCAATGTTACTGACCCTACTTAACATAAGGCACTATAACGCTTTTAGCGATATCTAAGACTAAACTTTCTTGTATTAATGATACCATATAATCTCTCCGAAAGCAATACAACATTATAATTCTTTGTTGAAGACAAATAGATTTAATCTATTTCAAAACACTATTAACCAGTTATTTGATTGATACAACAAATGGCGTACTTTGTCCAACACACTGATTCCCATTTTTTATAATAAAACATTGAACATAATGTGTTCCTGTATATGAGGTTGTCTCTTTTTTGCTATTTAGAATGCCATTGAACAGAACATCTCCGCTTTCAAAATCTTTCCCTCTAAGACAGCCTGCCCTTCTAGCTTCTTCCCCTGTATTTGTAATTTGCCATTTAACACGATAGGGAGGCTTTATTTGATGAATGGGCGTAAATAACAAATCCACCCCTTTAGGCAATGTTGTTCCGCTTACAATTTGTTTATAAGTTAGTCTGTTGTTGTAACTAACTTCCCCCTTTATTTTTACATTATACCCTTTTGGTAAACTCCAAGGAGGACGTACCCTGTGGGGTAATTTTTCTAGTGCAGCAACCTCTCGGGGAATCAAATCCATCGTTGTTGCGGCAACCTCTTTTTCTCGCTGTAATTCATTGCGATATTTAAGCATAAGTCGATCGACCGGCTTTTGAGAAAAGATTTCTTTGAATAGTTTTTCAAATTCAGAATAACTTTTTGCCGATGCCAGCCGCGCAAAGTCATTAATTGCTTTCCTTTTCCAATTAAAAAAAGCCGTCGCCTTTTGCGGTTTTTCTCTCCACTTATCTGCGAAATTTTCGTAGTTCATTACTGGATTTTTTATAACGTATTCTCCTGATGAGCCTCTTTCTATGTATTTATCAAGTGAACTCAATGCGTTGCAAATAAACTCAAAAATAGTGCGTTCGCCTGTATAACATTTTGCGATAAGTGTTGTTATAATCATAGAAATTGGTTTCAATTCGTCACTATCATTTGCAAACATAACATCTCTATGTCGCTTCAACAATTGAATTGCTTTCTGCAACACCGTTTTTTTAGGATATTGAGGAACCCGTTCAATGCTATCCGTTATTAAAGTAGGTCTCCCTATTTGCATCCTTTGTTTAAACCATTCCGCATATCCTCTCGGATTGGTTGGAATATACTTATACTGAAGTGTTTTTTTATTTCTATCAGTTGCTAACATGGCAAGATTCTTATAATCTGCCATACTATTAAATGCTTCTTGCAATTCACGCCTCTGTGCGTATGTTGCCGAATATGGAATTGCAGGCAAAATATCCATATGATAATTCAAAGAGTCACTGTATTGGAGCGTCCAGCAGCGTCTTCCTTCTTCTTGCATCATTTTTCTGTAATTATCGCTTTCCGAAAGACGTTTTCCGACGCTTTTCTTAACATACTCAGGCGCTAAAGCATTTATGCTTTTAGTAAATTCGCATACCAAATCAATATCATAATCAGCTTCATCAATTGGTTTTATTGCAGTTCCATACATCATGCTTCCTTGTGGGAATATATGTACTTCGTGTTTTGCAATGAATGTATCTTTTTGATTCAGCCACTCGGCAACTGAATTGTAAGCATGCCGTATTGCACCTTCTTGGCTTTCAGTAATGTCTATTTCATCCGCTAACTCAGACAAAAGTTTGTTTAATAACTCATTCATCTTTTTCTCCTATGATTATGGCTTTTTCATATTTGCCATTCGTGAAATTGTAAATCGCCATCGGCAAATCAACATTAGAATTCCAGTGCCTACCTATTTCAACTGCAACAGAAACCGGAACTGCTGCAAAAACATGAACCATTGATCTCTCTTCACACATTGCAAGCAGCTCTTCTTTCAATTGTCGATAACTTACAACAAATTTATTTAATTGCGCTTTCGTTCTTAATACGTCATCGTTTGGGGAACACGTTGTTTTTAGCTCTATAACAGTTGCGTCTTCCCATGAAAGATCGTTTTGAACCAAAGCCTTGTTTACGCTACCGCTTATGGAAAAAATTACGACGATTCTTTTCGGATTTGACACTTTCTGAAGAACCTCTATTTTATAATCGAAATCGTCTTTGCTAGATTCCCATTCCCATGTGGATGCAGGAGACTTTTTTAGTTGATAGACATCAATGCAAGTTTTGTTTGATAATAAAGTTCCCAACCTTACAAGCAATGGAATCGGTCCAATTGCGAAGACGGAAAGATCAAGGTTTTCATTCTTGTTATCTTCCAAAATTGGAGTGATCTTTTGATTAAAAATGCGTACCAAGTTCTTTTCTTCCGTTTTAAAAAATTCTTTATCCGCACTTTGGAATGCTGAATTTCTTAAAGTTAGATCAATTTGTTTGTCAATATACTTATCGGGGAACAACGCCAATTGAATTCCGGTAATTGTTTGTTGACGCCCGTGAAGATTGGGAGAATATGTAACTGCGATAGTTTGTTTTATACGCTCAATGTTTGTTGATTTTAAGATAAACTCTTCGAAATCATTTTTGATTTGTCGCAACAAATCAGGCGTGTAATCTTGAGGATTAATCTCATCAATTTCTTTATGGCAATCGTAACATAAAAGCAATAAATTATTTACATTATCCACATCGAGTTTTGGATCGATGATTTTATATTTCGCTTTAAATTCCGATCGGGGACCGAAATCGCTTACCGGTAAATTGTGAGCTATTTGCGAAAAGTTCCCAATTGTATTGGTCGCTGGATGTTTATATATCAAACGGCCACACTTCTCACATCTCCCTGCGCTCATTGCCCACAAGAGTCTTTCAACATTATGCTTGATGTTTTTACGATCCGACATTGGAGCCTCCTCCTTTGCTTATTATAAACAAATCGTCATATACGACGGAATGCAAAGGATTTCACCTTTTCTACAAAGGTTTTTCGTATGGATAATATAAGCCTGTCCGATTCGATTGTGATATTTCTCCACGAAACGGTCTAACGATATAGTCGTATACTTTACGCCGGATTTTACTTCAATCGGGAATATCTTTTGTTTTGTTTTACTGCCGTTTGAAAGAAGGAAATCGATCTCGATGTCATTATGCTTCTTCTCGGCATTATATTGCGTATAAAAGAACAGTCTGTATCCATTGGCAACGAGCAACTGCGCGATTGCATTTTCGAATAGCATTCCCTCGTTAATGGACAACTTGTCATGCAGAATCTGTTTATAGAGGTTCTCTTCAACGATTTCGTTTTCGTCAAAAGCATGGCTGACAAGCAGTCCGGTGTCACCCATATAACATTTCAGCGTCGTACGCTCTTCGTTCACCGAAAGTCCAACGTTCGGATCCGCGCTGTTAAAACACTCATTTACGATCATGGAATCTCCAAGCCAAAAGAATGTCTCTTCATACATCGGGAACGTGCTCTTCTCCTCAATGCTTGCCAATCGCACTCGCTTTTCGTGCTGCGAAAGAAAAGCCGGTATTTGATCAAAAACCGAGAGCACCCGCGCACGATATTTCCGATCGATTTTGTTAATATCGTCTCGATACAATGACAAGATGTCCCTTTTCTCCATATCCGCCGCAGCGAAGCTTCGATTTCCTTCCAAGAACTTTTCAACAGCCTTGGGCATTCCCCCGACCAAAATGTACTGTTTAAAGAGCATCATTGCCTTATGATGCATTGCGTCTTGAAGCGGAGTTTCTTCGGAAAAGCACTTGCGAATGTATTCCACCATTTTTGTTTCACCGAGCGCCCAACAAAACTCTTCAAAATCCATCGGATACATTTTGAGCTTTCTCTCTTCCGAGGGGATCGTAATATTTTTTACATTCTCTCGAATGGAAATCAATGACCCCGTTTCGATGTAATCATAGCGCCCGTCTTGTACCAGTTTCTTTATGGATTGTCTTGCTTTCGGATACTTTTGAATTTCATCAAATATGATAAGACTCTCTCTTGGATAAAGCATCGTAGTGTATTCCGCCGATAGAATCAAAAAGAACGTATCCAAATCGCCGAGATATTGATCGAAAGCATCTTTAACGACCTTACTTGCATCGTTAAAATCCACAACGATATAACTCCTATACTCCTTCTTTCCGAATTCCTCGGCAATAGTCGACTTCCCGATTCGACGAGCACCCTCTATTAACAAGGCTTTTTCACCGGCAGATTCTTTTTTCCAACTAAGTAATTTACCATATATCTTTCTATCAAACATAATCGTCACCTCTTTTTGAGCATAGTATACCATTGATCGCGACAAAACGCAAGATAGAAAATATAAGAACATCAGATAATACGCAATATTGTTGAACGGTTAATTATGGATATTACGCACGTTTTTGCAGTTTCTTGTTTCAGTTTCGATCTCGGATAGAGTTAAATCAATCATCCGTGACATTTGGATTGTTTGGACAACTATCGGTACAAAAGGTTGTCCCTAAATCGCTACAGTATCTCCCGGTAAAACTACAGATCCCACCAGCTGCCATAGATATAATCCTCCTTTCCATAAATAATATTTTTTTGTAATCAAAAAGCTTTTCTATAATCATAATTGATTCTTTTTTAGATATTCTATCAAGGTTTTTATTAGCTTGTCCCCATCCGTATCCTTAAATATTTTAGAAAAACAACCTTCAATTAACGGGTTCAAATCCACATCCAACTCCAAAGATCGCGTATCGGTTTTGAACCCATAACAACGCTTGCCGAGCGAATGAGCAATGCCCAATTCAACACAAGCGCCGGGGTCGGGGACGCAGCCATCCAAGATCATAAAAAAGATATCGCAGTCTTTTATCTCACTCGTGTCTTTGTTAAATATTTTATCGCAAACCTCTTTGGGCGAAAGTCCCTGAAGTTGCGCAGCCTCAAACCCATCTCTTTGGGGCAGAAAAACATCATAGCCGGCGTCTTCCAAAATAGCGGTCAACTGAGCGTTAAAATCTTTTTCGCTTTTACAAAAAAGCGGTCCTGCAAAATATATTCTACTCATAATTATACTCCTTGTTTAAATTGTGGTATAGAAGCAAAGAACTCGGCGAAATGGATCCTCTCGCATTTGAGATCATCAGGAAGCAAATCTTCTTGCTCTTCTTCCAAAGCATTAACCGTGTTTTTTATTCCTTCTTGTAAAGCTTTAGAGTCTACCCCTATTTCAACGGACATTTTGGCCTCCATAAACGCAGCCAATAGATCCATTTTTTTTACTAATTTCCCTAAAATCGCATCTCTATTTGAATCATAAGTAAATTTTTTTTCAGGAGTCAATCCCAATAACTTCAAAAGATCATCTTTCCACTTTTTTGATTCAATTCTACTAATATATCTTTTTTCTACCTCAGCATATTCATAACTAGACAACTTATCCTCAAACCCTTCGATATTTCTTTTTACTGGCGAAATTATATCACGCGTAAGACTTTCTGGCAAATCGTGGAAAAGCGCGCAATAAAAACTGTCGACCAAATACTTTTCAGCATCGCGTTGCTCCCCAAGATCCTTAATTGCAAAGTACGTTAACGTTGCAACATACATTGAGTGACCTAAAACTGTTGTCAATGGCAATCTACAAGTTTGTGACCAACGTATTTGCGGACGAAGTTTTTCTAAGTAAGAAACAAAAATTGCGATGTTTTCCGTTGAATCACCCAACTTATTAACAATATCCTTCAAAGTGGAATCTTTAACATGATCTTCAATTTTTACTATACTGAGATCTTTTCTTACACTATATAAATCCGGACTGAACCTGTTTAATGGTTCGATGTTGCGAAATTCAAAAAAAGTAGCCATCTTATGTGCAATATAACAAATCTGGTTTTCAACAAAATGAGGTGCTGAAGGATCCTCTTCAGGCGGGTTAAAATAGTCTTCCAACTTTTGCTTGTCAATACTTGCCTGATATTTTGAATTGCCATCTTTATCAAAATAAACATCGATAATAAACTCGGACAGCTTCTTTGAATGCTCTTTCTTAAGTTGTTTGCTGATTGTCGCTTTGATATCCGATGTCGCAAGCTTGCAAAGAAACGAATATATATTGTTATCTACGATGTATTCCCAATCGAGTGGTTTATCTTTATTTGCTTCTTCATATTCTTTCCCTATCAAATAAGTTAACATGGACTGCTCGGCACTTTTTTCTATTTGCACAAATTCGGTCGGACGAAAAAAATCCGTCCACCTTAAAATCATAAACCCATTGAATAACCATTTTGCAAAATCCCAATTAAACATGCTCTTCTCCTTTGTAAAAACAGTCCTGAACTTTTTTCATAGATGGAACAAAAAGCTATTTGTTTTTAACTATTAGATACATTGAGAGGATGAAATGTGACAAAAAATTATATTTTAACGTAATAAAAAAACTTCAAGCAGAAAAAGTCCGGTTTGATATAAAAGTGTAAATGCATTTATTTTCAGCCCGCCGAGATTGGAGTTACCGGCCTTAAAATGCTAACGCGAAAAGTTCAGCGAAACCCCCATTAGTTTAGTGGCATTTTATTTTTTACGCATCAATTTAAATCTTATCAATATACTCTTTCAATTTTACAATTCTGTTTTGAAGATAATATAATCTGATAAATCTTATATCCTTTGCTTTCAGTTTGTGAAGTTTTTTAATAAGCGAATCAAGGATATCATTAGGTGGAGGATAACTCCCCCTTGCTCCGCCTCCGGTATGTTGTCTTAATAATGGTGTTGGCAATTCGCTTCCGCCATAACGAATTCCATGCGCTGGTATCCTTCTAGATGCAACTTTTTCTGTTGATAGTTGCTGTGTTTTATGAATCAATGCCTTTTTCCTAGCATGGTAATTTTTATGTTTGATTCTGCCTCTATGCCGGTTTGGCGTTAGCGGTTGCTCTAAATCATAAGAAAGTGTTTTGCAAATGCCTTCTTGACTATCAAATTTAACCATTTATGTACTCCTTTAGCGCATCAAATGCGTTCTCGTCCATATTAATGTCTTTACATAAAGACTCATTGTTTTTAATTAAATCCAATTCGAATTTTATTACGCTTAAACATCTTTCTTTAATTAATTTACTATCTGCCAAGCAGAGTAATGCATTTACATACATAAGGAATTGATCCAATTGAATAAGATAATTATCGTCAGATAAGTTCTTTTCATGTTCGCCGTTTTCTATGATTCTAGAAGCTTTTTGAGCATTTTCATTTGCTACAAAATTTGCATACAAATTGAAAAAGTCTTCCTTTTTGCTACGCTGTAATTCTATAACAAAAATCATAATCGTGACAAAAACCGTAAGAAATGCGATAACCAATCTTAATATCTCCATACATCCCGCTTTTTCTACATGTCATAGAAGTGATTCACCCAATCACATTTAGGATCAATTATGATTTCCCCCAATTGTGTTCACACTTAAATGCCGCAAGTTCTTCTTGATATAACGTTAAATTGTTGATTTTTTGACTATATAGAAAATTCCCTATTATGAGCATTCGATAATTAAGAGAATGATCCGACTTTTCTCTTGCCAAATAAAGATACTTTCCTTTATCGTCCATTGATGCATATTCTATATAAATATACCCATCTGTTTCATATTCCCCAAATACTTCTTTATATACCTCATTTTTCTTTGTTCGATCTAAAGGGTCTTCTTTTCTTTGTGTCACAATTTGTTTAATGCATTTGTTAAAATCAAGTTCTTGATTCTAATCATTAGCCGCCTTCAATTTATCTATTTGATCTTCAGAAAAATTCATTTTCCACCTCTGATCTTTCTTTTCAATATACAAATCAGCGTCTGTTGTCTTACTCAAGTTTTGTGCAATTTCCTTTTCTCCAATTATAAAATTATAGTCTAAATAATAATAAACAACATCATCTTTTGTTTACAGATAGTAGATGGTTTCGGAGCCCTTGGTCTCTTTCAAGAGTTGCGTGCCGTTGTAGAGATATTCCGTCAATTCTACGATTTTGTTTTGAAGATAATATAATCTGATAAATCTTATAT
>AUXO016011293.1_pt1 | contig 11318 bp, 5 predicted proteins | sample 768731 | NCBI WGS metagenome assembly AUXO01 (sample SAMN02715735, study PRJNA202380) | gut metagenome | biome: sheep rumen | host: Ovis aries | place: New Zealand: Palmerston North | reverse complement strand
CGGTTGTCCCAAATAGCAAAATCCCACAACAGCAAACAAACAGCAGAAACGAGAACCAAAACAGCGTACATCTTCAACGAGCACTTTTCGTACAAGGCGACAAAAGCACTTACAAAAGCGAACGTAAATATTATAAACCACCCCCCAATTTCGGTATTCGTATCCGCGGAGCCAATCAATTCAATGAAAGAAACAGAGATAGCCAATGACAGCAGACTTTTTTTTACAATAACGCTGATGCTCCCGAACAAGCCAAAAACAATCGCAAACAAAGGTAATATTACAAGATGATTATTGCAGAAAGCCAGCCCGAATGCTATCGCCAACCAAAACTTTCTTTGATACAAAGAAGCAACCAACATTATCAACAAAACAAACATCCGAACGGGTTCTATGTACATCGGCATATTTATCATTTTTATTGCCAATGAAGTATAGAGGACCCCTTCTCCGAGAGAATAATGAATAAAGTTATTCAACGCTATTTCTAAAGCTACGACAATAAAACCTATTCCATAAATAGCCTTAATCAGCGTGCGATTTAAATACACCTTTTTTGTACTTCGAAAACATAAAGCAAGCAATAAAACAGACATCCCCAATATAATTGGATTTTGATAGTTCGTAAACATCGTCATGGCAATAAGCACAATGGAGTAATCACGAATTTCAAGCAAAACATCACTGTCATATCGTTCTTTTATATATATGCAAAAAACCGGCACGGCAGCCATCAATGCAATCCACCACACTCTAAATGGCTGTACTTGGTACAACAACATATGTTCAGTCCAGGTTCCTATATATTGAAGATACAACGCAAGAACAACAATGGCAAGCATACTTAACGAGAACTTAGATACAATCGCAATTTCAATCCTTTTCCACATGGAAAACCAAAACGCGGCCAATACCGCAAAATTGACAGAATTTTCTAATGATGGAGTGTATTCCAAGGGTCTATCCAACCAATCCATTGGATAAAAGTCTAGTTTCCCTATATGCAAAAAACCGCTCAAAGGAGATAGCAATGCCACTGTTACAACAGGAATTCGTATTTGGGGAAAGTGAAAAAAAATCCACAAAGCCAAGCCCCATCCTCCCATTAGAGGATGGAATAACGAAGCAATAAAGAAAAAAGCCAAGGAAACAACTTTTCTATTTGAGAGAAAAAAGGCTAACCCCAAAAAAACAAACGACAAAGAGAAAAAACGCGCAACAAGCAACGGTTCGATAAAGTAGAATCCAATATAGCCGCAATAGCACTGTTTTGCACAAAAGACGACCATAAAGGCCATATAAACAGGCAAGATGAATTCCTTTCCCACAAATTTCTCTATCCATCTTTCGAAAAACAGCAGTGATGCAAAGCACCATAATAACTGGCCTATCAATGTGGCAACTATTCCGCCTAAATTTACGCCCAAAAGTTTGAAGAAAACACTTATTACAGGAGAAAAAATGCTGAACGAATCCTGGTTACCGAACATGTAAGGCACGTCATTTTCAAACCGGGAGGGGTCTAAAAAATGAATCACCTGCAAAAGATAAAGAGAAGCATCACTAAAAAAACCATAATAATGGATTAACGCAAAAAAGAATGCCAATCCAATAAAATAAAAAAAGAACCTGTTTTTTAAGATATTTTCCATAGGTTTGCGCTAATTAAGACACTCATACAAATAAACATACTTCTTTTTCACTGTCAAATAAACCGAATCTTGCAAAGACAACGGCAAATTGCGGTAATCGGTTGCAAGATGGGATATTTCGCCAGCATTGCATAAATATCCAACCCTAGACATAAGCGTATCTAGATTCACATAGACATTTCTAATAGTTTCAGCGTAATTTGATGGCTCACACCAAACAAGCTTCTCTTCAAACAGGGCGGCTTTTCTATGTTGGGCCTCTTCAAATTGGCCCTTATAAAACACCCCACCAATATTTATCGTTTCGTCGGCATAGGTTCCCGTAAGAAACTTAAACCGAGATTGTAAAGGATATTCCGCATTTTCGACAAAAAGGATTCGCCCCCGATTTTTAATTTGAGGGAAAACCGGCTCCTGGAAGAATTGGTCCATTTGCATTTCATCCACAATCCAGTTTTCTGGCCGGGCATCCCAATGCCGAGCTCCATAAATAGAAAAGGCTATTACAAATGAGAAAAATACGATCCTTTGGCATGCAATGTTTTGGGCAAGCAAGGCAATTACCGAAAGAAGAAAGAAACAAAAAAGGAAAATGATGGATTCTAAAGCTGATTCTTGCAACGGCGAATTCTGTAACGACGAAAGGAATTCTGCCACAAGGCATGTCGCAGCGGCTGCAACGAGCCCCTCTTTCAATGGATTTCGTATTTTCGGGAACCAATAAAAAATCATCCCAAAGAGCGGGAAAATCGACATCCACTCATTAAAGAATGACAAAACAAAAACAGCAAATAGTGTTTTTTTATTTTCAAAAAAGCAAATTGCGCCCAAAACAGCCAACAAAACATTACGCAGCCAAGAAAAATGTTCTAAAGAGCTTTTTAAATCCAGCGCAAACTTTATGCTTCCCAAATCGTGCTCCAAACCCAGCTGCACAATATTTTCCAACATCAATAAAAAAACAAACAATAGAGAGGCGGCGAAAAAAAAGATTTTGACGCACATCTGTTTTTTTTGAAACAATGCCGTCACAGCATTTTGTTCGCCCCAGTAGTCCCGCAAAATAAGGTATGCCAGAGGGAACATCGGAACAAACCCAATCCAAAGAACTCTATATGGTTGAATCTGCACTAGGAATTCATGCCGCAAACCCGTTCCCACATATTGCCAATAAATACCAATAAGATAAAGCCAAAAAACACTTGCAGCGAACTTGCCCACATAAGAATTTTTGGAAAATTTTTTCACGGCAAGCCAAAGCAGCAATAAGCAAACAAAGGCCGCAGCATCTTCCACATTTGGTACATACGGAATAGCTCCGCCAAGCCACTCCTCTGGATAAAAGTCAAACCTTCCTACATGTAGGAATCCAGTCAAAGGGAAGAACAAAGCAAATAAAAAAAGAATAAATCGAGTCTTTGGGAAATGATAAAAAAGCCACAGGGGAATACCCCACCCGCCCATTAAGGGATGAAATAATGATGCAAGCAAAAACAAACCTAACGGAATGTACCTGTTTTTGTTCCAGAAAAAGGCGAGCCCATATAAAATGAATATTTCTGAAACAAATCTTGCTACAAAAATATGGTCCAGAATCGGAAAATACGCACCGGAACCATATAATTTATTGGTTAATGTTATAATACATACAATAAAAAGAGGCAACGAACAGAAGGAAGCCTTCCACTGGTCAAGCCACTTGACAAATAAAGTTATAGCACCAAGCCCCCAAAATAATTCCATCAAAAAGACAGCAATCATTCCTCCATAATTAATCCCGAACAACTTAAGAAACAACGACATAAAAGGGGAGAAAATAGTAAAATCATCTTGATTCCCAAACATAAATGGGACATCTTCGACAAACCGTCCCGGATACAAAAAATGTATAATTTGCAGAAGATAGCGGCCCGCATCTTCAAAATAGCCATAATACCTGAATGCGCAAAAGAAAACAGCCAAGGCCGCTAAATATACATAAGGCTTATTATTCAAAAAAACTTTCATTTGCTTGAATCTAACTTTTTAATGCTTCGGGTACAGGACTTTTCTCATTTCTGCCAATGTCCCAAAATATTTGTCTTTTTATGACTTTTGCAGGATTACCTGCTAAAACAACATTTCCCTCATTAAAAACCCCTGCAACCACAGATCCTGCTCCAACCACAGATCCATTGGCAATAATAGATCCTTTAAGGACTTTGCATCCAAGACCAAGCCATACATCTCGTCCAATGACGATGTCTTTGTCGGGATTAACACGTTCGCCCATTATATTGTAAATTCCATGATAATCAGAAGAATGAATCTCTATATTATTCGAAAAAAGCGATCCGCTTCCAACAGCGATATTAGTTCCACCAATCGCATTTATTACTGTCGGTTGAACAGAAGAGGCATTTACAGAAACATTGTCTCCAAACTCAATCGTATTTTTTTCTCCTTCAACCAAGATACACAAGCCATTCATGTCGCAGTCATTTCCAAAGGTTATCTTGTTCCCTTTTCCCAAAACAATCATCTTACAACACCTAAAACGGACGTTTTTTCCAAATACGACATCATTATCCTTTGATATCCTAAATTTATTGTGTCCAAAATAAAAATCAAATTTATTCCTGATTTGCTTAACGATGTTCTTTATTAGTTTTCGCATTTAATATTCCTCTATTATTTCAGTTTTGCGAATATATATTTTAACTATTTGGCATTTGAATAATCTTTACTCCGCAACGGGACACCCATAAAGGAATACTTTTTGTCCCCCAGGGATTAATACGGAATCTTTAACCGGGAAAGACATATCCGCTTTATCAGTCACTAAATACATAATCTCGTTATCTTTACAAAGGAATTGTACCCTATCTACAAGGCTATCCAAATCAGCGAATTTTTGTAAAATTTCTGTGTATTCATAATATTTATCTGACTGGGCATCCCGATCCTTTTTATACAACAAATGAGAACGTTCTAATGCAGTTCTATAATGCTCTTTGTTAAAAATTCCTCCAATTGAAACAGAACTGGTAAAATAGCTTCCTGTCATAAACTGCAGTCTAGGCTCACCGACATACTTGCCGGATACAAAAAATAGCATTCTTCCGCGTTCTTTAACCTGCGGAAACAAAACATTCCCCTGATAATAGTCCAACATTGTCTTAGATTCGAGCCAATTTGCCGAAGTACAAACATAATTCACTACAGCCACCACGCTGCACAAGACAAACCATATTGCCACCCCCCAATACGAGATCTTTTTTGACATAAAAATAGACATAAATGAAAGAAATGTGATAGCACAAAACCATAGGAAATACGAAGGTAATCCGCTAAACAAAAACTGCCGCCTCATTTCCACATCAAACAAGCCATCAAAAAAAACTATAAGCGCAATAAAGATCGTACCGCCCCAATATTTGATGCGGCTTTCTTTGGGATACATGAATAAGAATAACAGTAAAATCGGCAACAGCATAAACCGCGAAATAAATATCGACAGCACAAAAAGGCCCGCCAATACAAATCGTCGTTTTCTGCAGAAAAAAAATAGGAAACCAATCGTAAAAGCAAATTGGCAAACTAAAAAAGAATCCCTAAGATGATAAACCTCATAATAGTCATACCCCAAAAAGGACAGCCCTCCCTGTAAACACCATATATGATATTGTTGTACAATATACCCACCCAATAAAATACCTGCAAAAACAAGAGCAAAATCCTTAAAAAACACCGGCCGTTTCTGCCTCACTAAAAGTAATGTCGCTACAGCAGAAATCAGCATAATATTGCGGGGCGCAAAAAATGATGCAGCAAGCAAAACTAATCCCAAGCCATGCGTCGTAAACACCTTACTTTTAGAAAAATTTCTAAAAACATCCTTGATAGAACAAGCGACTAACGGAACGGAAACAATTGACGGAAGCCATATAGCTCGCCACGGTTGTACTTGATACAAGAAAATATGCTCACCGAAACCGCCCCACATATCCCAATAAAAGGCAATTATCGTAACCCAGCATAGTGAATGCGAAATTCGCCTAATTTGAGCATTTTTTGATTGACCAGTAAAAACGCCATAAAGGGCAATTAAGAACACGTATCTTGAAACAACCTCGTAGCCAGGAGCGAAAATTAGCGGGCGAGGAAGCCAATCGCCGGGCAACAAATCAAAAGGTCCCAAATGTAATAGAAAAGATAAAGGGAAGACAAACGAAAAAATAAAGATAGGAATTGTCGTTCTGGGAAAGAAATAGGAAAACCAAAATGGAAGGCACCACCCGGCAGTGAGTGGGTGAATAGCCGTTCCGGCCAAAATAAAGAATAAGCTCGGAAGCTTCTTTTGGTAAAACAGCAACGCTAGTGCAACCATACCTAATACAACAGACAGCGATCGCGAACAGGCGTATAATGGTGCGTACTGAAACCAGCCGATATGAGAGAATCCCATACCATTTGAAAAAACTAGAACAAAGAATATCGTTATCGGCAAAATCCACAATCGTTGTTCAGTCAATCGAAGCAACGCCTTTATCATAAATACAGCAGCCACTATCCAAGAAACTTGCATTACAAATGTATAGACAAATGCCCCTATAGTAATTCCTAGAGGATCAACGAAAAAACCGAAAATTGGCGAAAAAGAACCGAGAGCGCCCTGATTTCCGAACTCAAAGGCGGGGTCTCCTGCAAAACGAGTAGGAGCAACCGAATGTATATATTGCGTCACGTATAAAACCGCATCCATTACAATTCCGGCATAGCGATACGTACAGAAAAATAGAGGTATCGCAAAAAAGAATGGCAAGTGCTTATTTTTTAAAATTTGAATCATATACGCTTCAAACATTAATAGTATTTCAGACAATCATATTAAAAATAGTCAAAAAAAACAGTTCCCAAAAACGGGAAACACCTTTTTTTTTAGATTTCAACATAGACAAAAAGCCGTTGCCAAAGATTAATACATAAAACAAGCATGTTCTCCATTGATTTAAAACAATTCTATAGTTCCTCGATAGCCATACTAAAAAGCAAGTGGTTGCCTTTTGCTTTAGGAATACCTCTTTTTTTCTGTTTACACCATTACGAAGGCATAAAAGACGACGCCATCCTATACTTATTACAAGCCATTCATTCGATCTACCCAGAAAGATTTGTTAACGACGTGCCATTTATGTTCGGAAATCAGGACTCGCTGGGCTTGTTTACACCTCTATATCGATTGTTCATAACGAATTTCACCATTTCAAGTGGAACCAAGCTGGCAACATTTATTTTTCAGTTGATATGGATCGTTTCTTTTATTTTTATGGTGCGGGCAATCGGAATCTGTTTCAAAAACAGACTTTGGATTTCACCAATAACAATTCTTTTTCTTGGAATCTGCGCAGACAAAATGCCCCATTTTAAGATTCTGTTCGTTGAATTTGTCCATCACTACAATTGTTCCCGCCTTTTGTCAATAGCGTTGGGTTTAGCAGGACTTGCCTTTTTATTCTCAAAACGCAAATGGTTTAGTTTAATATTCTTTTTTATAGGAACTATAATACATCCTCTATCTGCAGGATGGGGCTTGCCCGTATGGTTTTTTGTTTTCTATCCAAAAACTAAACATGCTATTATTCTTTTTTCTGCATTAATGCCCCTTTCATTTTTATTTCATACCGGTTCCTTTGATATCATCCCCAACAACTGGTTCAAACGACCCCTTGTGTATGCAACCGATATATGGGACCTTTTTAGAATAACCTCGTATATCCTTTTTTTAGGGTATTACATTCCCCAAAAAGTAACAGGTCATCTCTTTCAAATATCAAAGGCAATTGCCATTACGTTATTCATTGCGTATTACTGGAATTTTTGGGGATTTTTTGGAAAGCACTCTTTACTCTATCAGCTTCAAACCTGGAGAGCAGAATGGCTTGCTTGGGCTGTTGTCACACCTTTTTTTCTAAACATTCTATTTAGTGAAATTAGAAAGAAGAAGCATTTATCATCTTTCATTACATCTCACTCTTGCTTTGTATTAAGCATGCTTTTTCTTTCTTTGTTCCCACCCCTCAACACCCCATTTTTTTTCCTTGTTGCATATATGGACCGAATCAAACCCTTTTCAAATTTTTTTCCAAAATGTTTAAGTTCTCTAAGATTGCCCAGATACAACAGAACACGTTGCGTCCTTGGATCCATTCTCTTCATTTTTTGCATTATATCGGCAGCTTACGCAAACATTGTCGAATTAGCCCTTAATGGTTCCTTACCAACCTTTTTCTTATGCGGAAATTTTCGAATCTCACAATTACTAACTAGAAGCTGCATGTTTGTTTGCACATTCGTATCGATTATATTCGCAATCTATTCTCTCTCCATAAAAAAAAGAATAGCGGCCATTTGCTTTGGCATCTATATTATTTTTCCAATGTTTTTATTTATTCCATTATTGGGACTATTCCTGCTATTCTTTGATATACAAAAAAAACGCACCATAGCAATTGGAACAGGATTATTATTGTTCAGTCTTATTGAAGGTTTTTCATCAACGCAGTTTCGCTGTCATGCTTTTTTTGATATATTTGCTGTTTACTTCAAGCCTGTACTTTTTTTCTGGCTATTTATCATCTCAGCTTGGTCTTTCTCGCTTATCACAAAAAAAACAATCATTATTCTTTTTTTGATTCTTTCAACATCATCGTACGCCTTTTGTTACTGGGACAGCCGGTCAGAAACAACAATAAGAACAGAAAGCGCCTTTGAACTTTTTAAAAAAGAAACCATTTTCCCCTATATCCGTGATAGAGGAAAAATCTTCTTTTATGTGACCGGTAATTTGGTAAATACACCTCGAATTCAATTTTTAACTGGGGCCTATTTAAGCGCGCTCACCCACATAGGAGAACCTTTCTATCCAAAACAATTCTTCGAAGCACAAAAAAGAGACAATTATCTTTTCTACAAAAAACAGTTAGGCATTGCAAATGAAAAACACGAATACATCACATTCGCGTCAACCTATTTATCCAACCCCGATACGCTTGTTGATAGGATAAACTTTCTTTGTAAAAATAAAGAGATCTCTCATTTAGTTTCGGACGTTCCTAATCTGCCCTATCATTCACAAGATTCATTGGCTTTGCATGTTTTAGATAAAGAAATTTATCTATATCAATGTCCTAACTAAGGAGACGGGCAACCGTACAAATAAACAAAAAGATCTCGTTTCTCTAGAAATGTAGAATCCTGTTTGGAAAGAGGATATCCATTAGAATCCGTCACAAAGTGAGTTATTTCTCCTCGTCGGCATAAAAACTCCACTCTAGCAAGTAACGTATCTGGATTTTGATAAATGTTGAGAATGTCTATTTTGAAAGATGACATATCCGCAAGAATCGTATCCCCTCTCAACAATGCGCTACGACGCCGGTTCGATTCCAGGTATTGTTCTTTATAAAGAACCTCTCCCACAAAAATAGACTCATCCGCATATGCTCCCGTCAAAAAATTTATCCTCGACTGAATCGGTCCCTCGTTTTCAACGGCGAATAGAATTTTCCCTCTGTTCGCAACTTGCGGAAACAAGGGCGTTTTAAAAAACGAATTCATTTCCTGTTCGCAAGCAACCTGAGCATCGGCACGAGCATCCCATTTGCAAATATTCCACCACCCAAAAAGTAAAAGCAACATCACAAGCGGAATAACAACTAATTTTTTCCGTTTCCCAGCAAGTATTTGCGTCAGCAAAAATGATAATATAAATACAGAAACAAGTAGTATAACGCTTTTTTCTGGTGTTCCCTGCAGAGGCCCTGCCTGTATAGAGTTAATCACATCCAGACTTGCAAGCAATTCTGCAAATGAAACCGTTGCCGTCAAAGCAAACAACAAATACCTTATAAAAGAGCTCATCTTTGGAACGAGATAGAATAATATTGCCGTCACCGGCAATATTTTCAGATCAGTGTTGCAAAAAGACATCGCAAGAGCAAGTGCAACCCCCAAACGACTCTGTTTGACACTGATGAAAAGCAATAGAGGCAACAAGATATATATGATATACTCTATTATAGCGGGAACATTAAGCCACGCAATTGCATGAGATGTATTTCCAAGGCCCTGTTCCAATGTCAATTGAACAAAATTTTCTAAAGCAGAAAAGGCCAACAACATTGCAAGACAAACAACAAATAACAGGTTTGTCCAAATCTGGTTGACTTTCAAATTCAATATTAAACGTCGCAAAACAGTTGCAACAGCAGCATACAGAACCAAAATCCAGAATTGTCCTGCAATGGCGCAAATCCCCAACAAAAGTCCCGCGTAGTCAACAAAGGAAAGCTCTTTTTCTTTCGCGAAAGTTTTGTTTACGTAGATAATAAATATTGGAATAGCGGGAATGGAGCTAAGCCACTGAACACGAAATGGCTGTGCTTGATAAAGCAGCAGGTGTGCAGATAAACATCCAGCAAATTGGAGATAAAATCCGATGAGCGAAACCCAAAATAAGCTTAGAGCAAACTTAGAAAGGATTGACTCCCCAATTTTTCGGTACATGAAAAACCAGAATAAAAGCAATCCCAAAAAAGAACAAAATTCACTTAATCCAGGCGTATAATACAGGGGACGCCAATCTGCGGGATAAAAATCCAACCTACCTATATGTATAAACCCCGATAGCGGTGCAAACAAAGACAAAGCTACAATTGGTAAGCGAATCTGGGGATAATAAAAAAACAGCCATAAAGGAAGGGCCCAACCACCCATCAAAGGGTGAAACAAAAACGCAAGTAAAAACAGAAAAAGAGAAACGTATTTGTTCTTATCGAATAAACAGGCCAAACCCGCAAGCACGAACACCTCAGAAAAGACTCGAGCGACTAGGTACGATTCCATCATCGGCAGGTAAAAAACACCCGAACCATAATCCTTATTTAGCAGAAGCACAAAAAATACGGGAACAACAAATACACACCATCGCGCAAGGCCAAACCGATCCATCCATTTATTTAAAAAAGCTACAGCGCAAAAAGCCCACGCGGTAAGCATTGCGAGCGTGGCGGCAATGCCACCCATATTCACTCCCAGTATTTTGTAGACCTGAGCAATAATAGGAGAAAAAATACTGAAGGAATCCTGGTTGCCGAACATGAACGGGACATCATTCAGGAAACGTTCCGGATACAAATGATTGACCACTTGCAAAAGATAAAGAGCGGCATCACTATCAAAGCCCTTGTAACGCACTAGAGTGAGAAAAAAAAGCACTCCTGCTACATAGATAAACCACTTTTTTTGATATATTTTAACCATAAAAATCGATACCAGTCTATTTAATACATAAAAAAAGCCGATTCAAAAAGAACCGGCTTTTTTACAAGATTCAAATCAGCTTAGAGTGTCTTGGACAGCTTCGTGATTGCCGGAGCGAGGCCTTCGCATACAGCAGAAGATGTCGTCACATCATAAGCCACGTTGCCCTGGTTGTTTCCGGTACCATTCGTAATTTTTATAGCCCACCAACCATTAATCCCGCAGTCATCCAATTTCACCTTGTTCGAAGCCTTCCAAGCGTCCGCGACATTAGTGGCATTGTTTGATGTAGTAACAGCAGTTCCAGTATAGGTGAAGTTATCGGACGCATAAGAAGATGCGTGAGCCTTCTTACCCGGAGCA
>AUXO010955114.1_pt1 | contig 11318 bp, 12 predicted proteins | sample 768731 | NCBI WGS metagenome assembly AUXO01 (sample SAMN02715735, study PRJNA202380) | gut metagenome | biome: sheep rumen | host: Ovis aries | place: New Zealand: Palmerston North | reverse complement strand
ACGGGCTTATAACGGCGGAAGAATCCCAAAGACTAATGGAAGCCCGCCGCAGAATATTAAAAAAATATAGAAATATATAGAAAGGGGGTAAACGTCTAATGGGAAGGGAAAACAAAGACGGCGTAACACTTATAGCGGAAGCAATAAGGAAGGAACGCAAGGAAAAAGCGGAAGCCGAAGCCAAAAAGCAGACAACCGCGCCGAACGTGTCCGAAGTAACGGCACAATTTGCAAACAACAAGGCTACACCTACACCCGCTTCTGTAACCGATACCGAAAAGGCTAAAAACGAAACGGGCGCGACAGATTCAACTAAACCAAACGCCGAAACGGGCAAAGAATCAACAGACAATAACAACGACGAAAAATAAGAAAGGAAGTAACAGACTATGTTAAAAATCACATTATTTGCAAAGAAAAGAAAAACAAAGGAAGGTAAAGAGTTCTATAATTTCTTTACTACATTAACAAGGAAGGACGGTTCGGAACTAGTAACAAGTGTTAAGTTTAACGGTTGTGAAGCCCCGAAGCCGTCGCAATGTCCACTTAATATTGAAGTGCCAAAAGAAAAGGCTAACTTATCACTCAAAACAGTAACGGCGGACGACGGCAACGTTTATGAGAATAACACTTTATGGGTTAAGGAATACGAAATAGGCGAACCGTACGTTGACCACTCGTTAGACGAATTTTAATTAAAGCGGATTAGGTTATAAATCGGGCGTAGTTTATGGCTACGCCCTTTTTATAGAAAGGTAAATAATGAAAATTGATTATTTTGTTAATTATAAAACAGATTCAATAACTTTTGGTTTTACTGATAAACTATTAAAGTTTATGTTTAGTAGCGTAGAAAATTTTAATTACTGTATTAACTATATGGTTTATTATTCCGCCTTGTATGACGTTTCTAACATTGCTATTATCTATGAAGACGAAAAAACGGGCGACGGTCAATATCATATTATAAACTTAAAGGGGGTATAAAATGAACGAAAAAGACATATACAATATTTGTAAAGCGTTAGTGTCAATTTGTTATAGTGAGTGTTCCCATTTTGGATTTTATGAAGAAGTAAACAAGGCGGAAAAATACATAAATACAACCGTATGTAAAATAGACAAGAAGGGGGACAACATGGAATATCCAAAACTTAAAGAAGCGTTATATATTTATAAGGACACCGATTCTATTAAAATAGACGAAAAATTATTAAACGAAATAGCACGGGTAATTGAAACAATAGGGCAGGGCGACTGTTACGGTTGTTATTGTAATAATTTTTGTAACGCAAATACTAGTTGTTTTAATGCTATCAAAAAGAGCATTATTGAAATAATAGAAAAGGGGTTAGGTTATGAAGATAGGTAAAAGAGTAAAAGCAAAGAAATATAAACCGTTACGCGAAAAGCAAGCAACCGCTAACGCTATGTTAAGAGAAGCAAAAGGCAGACTAAAAGAAGACCACCGAAACATAAAAAGCACTAAAAAGAAGATAGCGCAATTTTACCATAGCAGGGGGCTAAAAGTTCCGTCCCGTTTGTCCTTTAAGTCTTTAAGCACAAAAGACCTTAAAGCATATAACAACCTATTAGATAGTATTATAAATGATACCTTTATAAATAAGGAAAAGTACGACAAATACCGCGACAAAATGGAAGAAAACTTCAAAGAACAATTCGGGGACAGTCTGCCCGAAATTTCAATGGACGATTTTATAAATATTATGAATCACCCGATTGTAAAACAATTATTAGATATGGGCATGAGTCCTAGCGATTTTATAGAACTTTATAGCGCGTTCGTGGGGCAAGGTTTAACCGATAGGGACTTCTTGTTAATGTTGTATGATTTTTCGAAGGAACTTGGGGAAGACTTTTTAGTAGAAGACTTCTTCTTATATACTACATTGTGGGAAGAAACATATTTGACATATCTAGAAATTGGCGAAGATTGGGGCTTTAATTCGTGGGCAGAATATCGAGAAGAATATCTAATATATAGGGGGCTTTAATATGTATCAACTTGTAAGGGGCGAACCCATAGAAAAAATAAAATTCGAAATAGTAAAAGCGCAACGCGGACACAACCGCTATAAGATTTTTTGTGAAGACATATTCACACTAGACACCGAAACGACAAGCGCGTACTATGACGACACGGGGCAAGTATTCCCGTTCGATTATGACAACCCGAAGAAGTGCCAAGACGCACACAAACACGGTTTATGTTATTTGTGGCAATTTGGCATAAATGAAAACACGCGATATATCGGGCGGGAACTTGAAGACCTTGTATTATTGCTTCGAAAACTTAACAAATATTGTCCATATAACAAAAGTATATGGGTGTTCAATTTGGCGTTTGATTTTTGCTTTTTGCAAAATGTCTTTAATTTTTCCGAAGTCTTCGCAAGGACACCGCGCCACCCTATGCGGGCAAACGTTAAAAGCATAAATTCTACCTTTAAGTGTGCCTATGTTTTAATGGCTATGAGTTTGGAAGCGTGGGGCGAATCTTTGAACTTGCCTGCTAAAAAGTTAGTGGGTAAGTTAGATTATAGAAAAATAAGAACACCCAAGACGCCACTAACAAAAGATGAGATAGACTACTCATTAGCCGACCTTGATGTTATGTATTATGGGCTTAAAAAATTAAAAGTACAATACGGCGGTCTTTACAATATACCTATGACTCATACCGGAAAAACCCGCCGACAATGTGCGGAAGTTATGAAGAACGAACAAGGCTATTGTATGAAGGTTTCAAGGCTTAACCCGTCAACGTTACAAGAATATGTAGAACAAGCACACGCGTTCATAGGTGGGACGGTTCTATGTAATTGGCTTTTTAAGAATAGAACACTTGAAGATATAGAACCTTGGGACATTGCTTCTAGTTACCCGTGGGTTGTTGTCGCTGAACGATACCCGCAAGGAATCTTTTATAAATGTCCAAAGGGGCAAGAATCAAAATATATGTATAACAAGAATTATGTATATATAGTTCGGTTTGTTGCCCATGGCATAGAATCAAATTATAATTGCCATTTTATAAGCCGTTCAAAGGCGTTAAGGCTTAAAAACTGTATTAGTGATAACGGGCGTATAGTTTCAGCAGATGAAATAGAACTAATATTAACTAGCGTTGATTATGAATTATTTTTACGTCTTTATCGCTTCCAAGACATAGAGATAATATCTTTTAAGTTTTCAAGGGCAAAACCGTTAAATAATAAATTTAGGCGGTTTGTTTTGGAACTATACAAAGATAAGACCACGCTAAAAGGCGTTGAAGGTAAAGAAGAACTATATCAAAACAAAAAGGCAACTATAAATAGTATGTATGGCGACTTTGTAACAAAGATTTTTTGCGATTCAATAGTATATAATAACGGAACGTGGGACAAAATATTATTAAATGAAGAACGCTTCAAGGAAGCCAAAAAGAAGGAAGATAAAAAGGCACGCCGCAATTATAAAGCCTTTATTCAAGGCGTATTCGTTACGGCGTGGGCACGCCGTAGAATATGGGAAGCGGTATTATATGAAGACTTGGACGAACACATAGTATATACGGACACCGATTCACTTAAAATGTGGGACTACAACGGGGACTTCTTCGAAAAGGCAAACGCCGAAATATTAAAAAGACATGAAGAACTAAAAAAAGAACTAGGCGTAACAGATGACGAACTAGCCCCAAAGGATATTAAAGGAAACCCGCACCCGTTGGGCGTTTGGGAACACGAAAAACCGTATAAAAAGTTTAAGTCGTTAGGTTGTAAACAATATATAGTGGAATATTACGACGGCGAAAAGGCTTTAACGTGTGCCGGAATTAGTAAGTTAGCCGTTAAATGTTTTAAGACGGTTGATGACTTCACAATAGATAAAAGATTAACCGAAAAAGAATTATTAAATTGCACGGACGGAAAAGGACACACGGCGGAAAAGTTAACCCCGTATTATGGGGAAGACTACCCAACGGTAATATATCCCGACGGCTACGTGTCAAAGTATAAGTATGGTGTTTGCTTAATGCCTACTACTTTTAACTTATCTATTACGCCGTCCGATTTACACTTACTATATACAATAGTAGCGGACAAGTTAAACGGGGCTTATTATACAACTAAAATATAGTTTTAACGCAATTAAAGGGGCATTAAAGCCCCTTTTATTGTTTATGGTATATTTTACTATTGAAAAATTAAACACCCGTTAAAACGCCGTATTTTCTTAATGCTTGTTCAAACTCTGTACCGCATGCGGTAGAACAATAATATATCTTCCCTTGATTTATTAAGTTAAAGGCTCTTTGCTCTTTGTCATTAAGTCCGCGTAACCTTTTAGTATGTAACGGCGACATAGAAGGCGTTGTAGTTATAACGCGTTCCTGTTCTTCGTTCTTAATTGCTCTTGTTTGCGGTTTAACATACCAAAATATATTATTGTTATAGTTCATTAGTTCTAACTTAAAGCATAAGTTTTCAGCATATAAAAATATATGGTATGTCGCTTCACATTTTGTTAAAACGTCTTTGTCTAATAGCGCAACAGTTTTAGAGCGCCATTTATTTTTTACTATCATGTCGGCGGACATACCAAACGCCATTTTGGATAGTACCGAAGAAGCCCCGCACATCTCAACGGCTATTATTACTTTTACTTCTTCTTGTCCCTTTTCGGTCAAAACGGTTGTAGTATTTTCAAATATACATATATCATGTGTTTTCATCTTTAACACCTTTGATAACTTCCACTCGCTGAAATACGGACATAACTTCGAAATTGTATTACCTATCATATAGACAACGCCCGCACGGGTTCTAAAAATCGTACTTACATATTCTTGTAGTTGTTCGGGTTCGCTTGGTAAGTATTGTTTGTCTGTTATAAATTCTTCATATAATATAAAGTCCACTTTCGGGAATATTTGCGACTTGTAACGTTCAGCTTGGTTTAATGAGTGCGTGCGCCCTATTAAAAGTTTATTTGTTATTTTTCCGTCTTCACTCTCAACCGCAAAAAATATACTATTTTGGTAAATGTAAATTGTATTATATGCGTTGTCGGTTATCTTCTTTACGTCTACGTCTGCAAAATAATTTATTGCGTTTTTAGTTTTTATATCTTCATCCCAACGCCTTAAATAAATAAACTCACGCCCCGACTTGTAACAAGTTTCTATAACGTCGTATTTTGTCGCGTATGATTTACCGATATTACGACCGCCTAGTAATATTTTATATTGTGCGTTAACCTTTTTAATTCGTTCTAAACTGTAATATTTGCCCATTGTTTTACTTCCTTTCTATATGGGGGCTAAAAGCCCCCACAATTATATTATTATACCATTATGTAATATGCTTATTATTTCCGCTTTTTCGTTTTCGGTTGCCCCGCTACATTGTAATTGTACGCTGTCAACTTCTAAATAGCCGCTAAAACTTCCAACCGTTCCCGACTTGTTAGACGGTTTGCCTTCTAGTTGTAGAAGGTTTGCCGTTTCTTCGGTTCTCACGTATTCGAAAACCAAATAAACATATTGCGGTAAATATTGATTACCTAACGCGCCCGAACTTCCTTTCGTACTGTTGAATTGACTTATAGAAGTTGTGCTTAAATCATACATAGACTTACCAAAACCCGTTAACGAACTAACCGCACCAACACCAACACCCGCTATGTCGCCTTTTGCGCCCGCAAGTCCTGTTGTAAGAACGTTTCCACCAACGCCCGCAAGGTTGCTAATATTTCGCAATTCCGCACTAGCGTAACCCGCGTAGTCAGTAATTGTTATAGGAATTTGGCTTCCTATTTGTCCGTTCATATAATCAAGCAAACGTCCGCCCGTTGCAGAATCAAACAGACATACCAAACAACCGCCCGTGTTAATATCAATATAATACCTAACACGCACCGTTTTATTTACATATTTATTGTAGTCTAGTTCAAACATACCGCAATATGGTAAGAATATTGAAACCCTACAAAACGGGGAATAGTTCCGCGCGTCTTCAATATTTGGGAAGGTTGGTTCGATAGTAAAAGAACCTAAATCTATATAGCCACTATAACCAACTAACTTATTAACGCTGAAATTTTCGGGTTTGAATTGATAACCACCGAAGAATATATAAGTTTGACTTTGAAGTTGTGTAAAAACGGTTGTTAAATCTATCGGGTAATAGGTCAAAGAGCAAATAGAATCTATTACACGTTCCCCGAACATCTCTAATCCCTTTTTTATATCTTCAAATATAGTAGTTGTGGTATCAAAAAAAGCGTTAGCAATTACTGAAACGTCCCCACGGTCTAGCAAGTATTTTTGTGTGAAGTGTGAACGGAAGCCCGAAGCCGTACCCATTGTTGTGTCGCTCTCATTGTCGCCCGTCTTGTTTGTGTACTTATAACGGCTTGCTATGTCTTCATAGTTTAGAGCGTCCGTAATATCTACGTTTTCGTCATGGTTAACCCATGCCGTCGCGGTTGTTTCATCTTCGAAAACGGGAACACCCGAAGCCCCGCCTATTCCCGAACGTGTCGCATAAGTAAATGTGCCTAATTCGTTTGTTCGTTCCCCGTATATATATTGATAAGGGAACGTGTCGGACTCTTGCCAATTAGCCCCGCCGTCGGTGGAATACTCACAATATACAACGTCCGCAACGCTAACGGGTTTTAATTTGATTATATCATCTTCAAGCCCGACTTTATAAAATGCTAATCGACCGTCTAATGTATTAGTGCTTGCAAGTTTGACACGCGCCCAACGATAGAACGGCGTGCTTACGTCTTCGACAACGTCGCCGATTTTCCACGTTCCGCGTTGTCCCGTATTATATATTGTATACTCTACGCCTTCGGGTTCTGTTTCCGCTTCCCATAAGTTCAAGGCATTTTCTAGTCCTTGCCCCGTATTGATATATAATTGTGCTTCGGTTTTTCTTGCAAATATAGGTATACAATCGCAAGAGCCTATTGCATAATCACAATCACGCGCGCTTAAATCTGTAAAAGAACTTGACCAATGAGCATAATAACTAGGCGTATATTCTTCTAGATAAGTAGAAGTAATCGCGTTAAAATTAGATATAACATTAGGGTAATATTGTGTTGTTGATACATCGGTTTGAAATAAATATACCGCAATACGTGCATTATTTCCGATGTTAGTTTCACCAACATAACGCAAAGTTTTATAAACCCAATGCCATACTTGACCCCCTACGGGGCTATATACGTCTAAATTTATGGCAACGTCAACAGTTCGGCTACCACTACCCGCGTTTTTTATAATTGTTGTAAAATCGGTTTCGCTTCCTTGCTTAAAACCTTTGTTAATGTTGCTTAAAGCAATAAATGAATCAATGTTACCCATAATTTACCCCCTTTCTATTTACCCGTTACGGTTAATACGTAATTGTTACTAGTGCTTAATGTCAACGCGCAATTAGTCCGACGGTAGACTATTTCGGGATTCGGTAAGGATATTACGCGGTTGTCTATTAGTCTATAATCGGGCGCACTAGACGAACGGCGCGCAATACAAGGACTATTACGAAACGAAGTCCAAAAAGTGCTTAACGCGTCGCTTTTCATAGTTAATTTAATTAACCCGCCTACTAATACTTCCACATTGACAAAGTAATAACGCCCAAGTTCGGGTATATAAGCATAGTTAACAGAATTAAAACCCGAAAAATGCGGAACGGTAAAAGAAGGGTTTTCTATGTTTACATTTTCTTTAACGTCCCCATAAAGTGTATCAATTAACGTTTTACTTTTATATACTTTGTTGGGTTGTGATTTATTATTGTATAATTGAAGTTCCATAAGTTCCCCTTTCTATAAATACATATTATAAGTAATTTGGTTTGCGACGTCATCCGCAATTAGTTTTATTAAATCTAATCTAGTTTTAACATTATACTTTTCTTCTATATTCTTTAATAAGTTTTTGTAACCCGCTACGGTGTCCACGGTTTCGGGTTCTGTTTGGGTGTCTGTATATGTCGCATGCGCTACGGTGTCGTTTCCGTGTGTTACTTCTTCGGAATCGCTACGCGCCCCGTAGGTTGTGGAATCGGTAGAACTTGCCCCCATGTCTTGTCCCGTTGGTGTAAATGAAGAACCACCGAACGAAGGACTAACCGCCGTTGTATTTTGTCGTTGTCCGTTTGTTGTGGAATCAGTAGAAGAACCCGTATTACTTGTAGTATTTATCGTTCCATAAGTTCGGGTTTCGTTTTTTGCGCCGTGTTCGTTGATTTTTTCACGTTCGCCATAAGTCTTTGTTTCTTGATATTCGCTTGACGGGTTGTAACTCTCTACGGCTTCCAAGGTTGACAATATATTATTGTATTTAGTCATATTAGCCAAAAAACAAGCGTAAATGCTACGGTATATTTTAGGCAAATTATAAGTATATACTTCTATATTGTCTTCTTTTAGCATAGTCTTAAATAACTCACGGTTTCCGAAGTCTTCTTCTATTATTATATCCAAGTCCACGGCGCGTTCTAAAATGTCCGCTAATCGTTCATCACTACTTAAAAGTGTATTACCTTGTATAAGTGTGTAGCCGTCATCATATATATTGTTAATTTTATATTTCATCTTCTACGCCCCCTTCTTCGTTGGTTTCTTCGGTTGTTGCTTCTTTTGTTTGTTGTATTGCCTTGTATTCATCCGACAACCTAACAGTAATATTAAGCCCGTAAAGGTTGTTTGCTTGTTCCATGGCGTCTTGTCTACACTTTAACATGTCCGACAAATTAAAAAGCAAAAGTTGACTATTTACGTTAACTTCATCTACTACCATACGTTCTTTTTTATCGCTTGCGCTTGCTATTCCTATCTCTTGTAAGAAGTTACGTAATATATTGTTGCGCGCTTCTACTACATCCGCAATATCATTATTTGGCGTGTTAGCGTACGGCGTGAAGTTACCCGTTTGTATAAAGTTCTTGTCTAATACGGTGTCAACTTGCCCCAAACGGTTAGCCACCATAACCGCCTTGAAACTTTCCGCACCTTCTTCATTATCAAAGGAAGGAAGAACGGGTATTCTTTTATTGCTTGTTAATACGTTTATAGTTGCGTCAAAGTCCGCTAATTGTCTAGCGTACCTTTTAACGATAGAATCGCAAGACAACTGAAAACTATTATTTTTTACAATTATAATGTCTTGTCCTATAATTAGGTTTTTACCTTCGGCAAGTGGTATACAGTATTGCGCTAATGGCTCAAAACGCGGATATAGTCCCACGCCGTATTTAGTACACGGAACGGCTAAAAAACCGTATTTAGGGTTTAAGGTTATGCCCGCGTAACCAAATTGTAATATATAATTTTCGAGAGCATCTTGCGGAACTGTTGAAGGTAGATTCTCATAAGTAAATATTTTGATTAACTTTTCATACAAATAATTTACATAATAATTGTAACCGTTGAATACGTCCGCTACGTCTTCCATAATGTCATATTTTGCGCGGTTACTTTGTACCGTTGCTTTTTGTTTTCCGCGCAATTTGTCAAAATTTATAAAATCAAATATTTTCATTTTAACCGCCTTTCTTATGATAGACAAAAGGGCAAGGCGTTAAACCTTGCCCCATTGTCTAGGAAGTACTTTTATGATTAAGAAACCTTTTTGTTTTTGCTACTTGCTGAAACTGTTACTACGCAGGTATCAACCGCGCTTACGCCGTCGCTAGTTGCAATAACAGATATAATACAAGTTCCCGCACCTACACCCGTTACAACACCATTGTTAACAGTTGCTACGGAACTATTAGAAGTTCCCCAAGTTAACGTAGCGTTTTCCGGATTCTTTGTTGCTGTCAATGTTGTTGTTGCTGTTGCCGCTACGCTTACTTCGTTCTTATCTAACTTTACGTCTACGGGTTTAGTAACACTTCCAACATAGAAGATAATGCTATTATGTCCCAAGTTAAGGAAGTTGCAGACCGTGCCTTGTTCCCAAACGTTACGACGTGCGCCGTGTTCGTTAACCTTTGTTACGGTTCTTCTATCCTTTAATGTTAAAGACATTACGCGGTCGTCGTGCATAACGGCAATAACTTTAACATTCGCGCTTATGTATTCGGGTTCAGTTCCGCCCGCTACGTATTTAGGGTTCTTATATTTACCATATACGCTTAAACGGTCGTTAAGACTTGCGCCCGTTCCTATTGCCTGCCATGAAGACACTTCATCATAGTTAGGCATAGACACTAATTCGTCGTTGTAGACGTTTGAAGTCATAAAACGTTTGATATTATCGGCTATTTTGTTGTTAATTACAAAGTGGTTACCGCTTCTTGGTGTAAATGTTTCATAATTCTTATGATTAAATAATACGGTCATCTCTTCCATAAGTCCAACTTTGTCGGTAAATAATGAAGTTAACCAACGGTTAAAATCGGCGTTGTACTGAAAATTATTTTCGCTTAATTCTACGCCCGTTTCGTTGTAATACTCTTGTAATACGTTAACCGCTACATTGCCGCCCTTGTTATAGTCCGCAATTATTAAGTCCATATAAGAAGTACGCGCGCAAGTTTCAAGGTATTTTGTAATTGAATTTTGCATAGCAATAAAAATACCATTGATAAAGCCCGCTACACCTTCTTCGTTAATAAATGCGGTTTTTATTTGGTCGTCAAAAATTGTTACCGCAAATTCCCAAGGTTGCATATTTTCAAATAATGTTTGGTCGACTTCGGCTAAATATGTCTTGTAAACGTCGCCGTCTACGTCGCCGTCTTCCATATTTGCATATACACCGCTTGACTTAACTTCAAAGTTACTTACGTGAATTGTTTGTAAAATTGAACCGTAAGCGAACGCGTCTTTGAAAACTTTTGAAAACTTGTTATCGTACGGTAACAAGTCTACAATAGTACGCCCGATTCTATCAATAAGAGCCTTAAAAACTACGTCCCTTGAAGATTCGTCCGCACTTGATAAAAGTTTTTCGCCAAACGAAACCGTGTTTGTTACGTCCGCTTCTGTTAAAGCGGTCTTGCCTTCGCTCTGTTCCACAAGGTCTTGTAATACTAATGTTGTGTCGCTAATAACTGCCATTTTTAGTCCTTTCTGCCGTGTTCGTCCACGGCTAACAAAATTTTATATTGTATGCCCTATGCGTACAACTAATTATACTATATAAAATGCACAACTAAAAATCAAGTCTTTTGTGCAACTTGCTATATTTATTTTTATCAGTCCGGCACGGTCGGGGCGTGTGGTCGTTTAACGCACGTAGAAGCCCCTAGAAGCCGTTTTAGTGTTTCGTGGATAATTTG
>AUXO010431447.1_pt1 | contig 11318 bp, 8 predicted proteins | sample 768731 | NCBI WGS metagenome assembly AUXO01 (sample SAMN02715735, study PRJNA202380) | gut metagenome | biome: sheep rumen | host: Ovis aries | place: New Zealand: Palmerston North | reverse complement strand
CAAAGCATAAAAGGCTCTTCTAGTTCTGCAATCAAGCTTCTCGTAGTAACAACACAAATATCTGGCTTAACATCTTGTAATAGTGGTTTAGCATTTTCTGCTGCCATAACTTTAATTCCAATTTCTTCTTTATTCATTAAAGTACCAATGTCTTTTCCTACAACTGCAGGATTTACATCAATTGCCCCTACTATCTCTACTCCCTTTTCTAACATATATCTCATTGTATATAAACTCATTTTTCCTACACCATATTGTACTGCTCTAATTTTTCTCTTCATAAACAAATACCTCCCATTAAATTATTTTTTATATTATATCCAATTTTTACTTTATTATCAATAACTTTTTATTATATATTCGTTTCTATTATAATTAAGTATTAATTTTAAATATATTTAAAATTATTTTATAAATTGTATCTCATTTTTTGAGTTAAATAAAATTTCTACAGATTTTGTATAATTATCCAAGCTTGGTTTATCAATTTTAATTATGTTTAAACTAGCATTATATCTTTTTAGAGTATCAAATGTATTCATAAATCCCATTCCTGTGCCTCCACTATCTTTATGTGTAGTTATTGGCTCTTTGCCTAATTTATTTAAAACTTCATCTGTAAATTCAACTCCAGAATCATATATGTAAATACCATAATATTTTTGTATTTTCCCAATTTTTACTAGGATACTTCTATTTTTATTTGTAGAATGTTGAATCGCAATTATTGCATCTTTTATATGATCAGCTAACAATATTTCTAAATCATTTTCTGATATAAAATGATTTACCATATAGTGAATATTTCCGATTATTTGCAAATTAAATTCTATATTATTTTTATCACATTCTGATTTCATATATTCTAACATATTGTCGATTTTATCAATTCCAGTCTTTTCAATTTCTATGTCAGAAGGCTTTTTATAAATATCTTTTGAAATATCTTCTAATTCTTTCTTTAATTCTTCTTTTGTTGTATCTTGAGGTGTGGCTTTATCTCCATTTATTAATTTATTTAGTTTATATTCTAATGCCTTTTGCCTATGTGCTAATGAATGACTTGTCTTACTGAATTCTAAATTTTCTTTTTCCAATTTTGCTAGTTCTTCATTCTTTTCACTTAGCTCCTTTTTAGTGGATTCTAGGTCTTTAATAAGAAGATTTTGTTTGTAGTATAATTTAATTGATTCTTTTATTGTGATGAATATAACAATAATTAATAGCATCAGTCCTAAACCAACTTTTCTAATTCCAAGCACTGGTATTTCCTGCAACACTATTGCAAATGCTAAAATTATAATACATAAATTAAAAAATAAATAACTAATATAAGAATTTTGTAATTTTCCATTAAGTAATGATATACCATATTTTAATCTTTTTAATTTAAAAATTTTATATATTAATAGTGTGTAAATAACTAATATTATTAACAAACCAATATAATCATTTTGAATCTTAAAAATTGCATTTGGTATAAATGCTATTATTACACTTAACATGTATATAGAATAATTAATTCCAAATGAAATTGTAGTCAATAAAAAAGAATAATATATCTCTGTTTTATATATAAAACGATTCACAATACATATTAGTAATACTTCAATAAATATTCTATAATAGTTCACTTTGTATTTTATATTACATACTATAAATGCAACTATCAATGTACTTATTATGATAATAACTTTATCTTTTGCTCTTATATCTTTTAGTTTTACATTTATTATTTTCCTAAATACATAATATGTACATTCTATAATTACTATTGTTCTTATAAAGTTAACATATGTATTTATATTTTTTGTATTCCACATTATTTCTAAATTACTCAATTTCCATTACCTCAAAAATATTATATCAAAATAAAAAAAATAATCAATATTTTTTCATATTGATTATTTTTAATATATTCTAAGGTTGTCCCCATTTTCTCATCCATCTTATTAATGCATCTAACCAATTCATCTTTCTCCACCACCTTTCTATCACAGTTTTTTTGCTTCATTTGATGATAAAAAAATATCATTTACAGTCATTTTGTAAGCAATAATCCATGATAGAAAAAAATGGTAAAATCCTCATACCAATTCATCTTTCTTCACCACCTTTCTATCACAGTTTTTTTGCTTCATTTGATGATAAAAAAATATCATTTACAGTCATTTTGTAAGCAATAATCCATGATAGAAAAAAATGGTAAAATCTAATATAAAATCTCATTTATAATAAATAAGACGCGAAAAAAGCCATAAATTTTAAATATTTTACATTTAAAATTTATGACTTTAAAATTAATTTTATTTAATTATTAAATCATCTTTTCAACTTTATCAGCATAATAATAAATCAATTCCATAGGTGTTGGAATTCCTGTTTGATAATTAACTTTTGCAGTATAATATTTTTCCAAATCCTCAACAGCTGAAACTCTCCATCCATGTATAATAGCATTTTGCATTCCATTAGTAATAGTTGAAGGTGACTTTTTATAAACTTTTGTTAGATATTGTACAATACCAGTATCTGAGTCTTTATTTTGAATTATAAACATAATTGCATCATGTATATAATTTCTGCCTTTTAAATTTGAGCTTATTCCAACTAAATCAAGCTCATTAAAAATACACTCAGAAATTCTCTTACTTTCATCTTGAAACACTTCTTCTATAGAATTTCCTGTTGGCTCTTGAGCAACTTTTCTTAAATTAATAAATTTGTTAAATACATTATTACTAGAGTAATTTGATTGATCTTTATACAAAATTAAATCAGCTCCACTCCTATGTAAGATATCATATGTTCTTTTTGAATTAACATGTGTTGTAACAATAACAATTGGTGTATATAACAAATTTAGTTTTTTCAATCTTTCCAAGAAATCTAAGGAGTCTGTATTTCCATCTTTACTATTATTTAATTCTAGATCTAAAACAATCCCTTCTGGATGCTTAATTTTTACATATTTCAAAGCATCAATATCAGAATCTGTAATAGCTACAATTTCTATATCATTTCTTTGTTTTGCACATTCAACAAATCTATTACAATCATCAATGTCATCCTCTACTATCAATATTTTCATAGGTTTTATGTCCATTTTAACTCCCCCTCATTCATCAAAAACCGTTTAATTATTATGAGTAATTAATATTTTATGATATTAGTACAATAATATCATTATTTTCGACAAAATCAATTATAATTTACCATAAAATCTCATAAATTACCACATATTTGCAAGTTAAAATACCATGTTGTTTAAAGTAATGTATTGTAAAATTTTATTTATTATAAATTATAAGGAGGTTATTTTATCATGAATTCAGCACTAATATTGACAGAATCAGAAAAAGCACTTAATGAAAAAATAAAAAGAGGATTAAGAATTAAAGAAATTCGAGAAAATGAGCTTCATATGTCAAAAACAAAACTTGCAAATGAATTAGGTATTTCAAGCCAATTTCTTGGTTTAGTTGAAGATGGAAAAGGGAATTTAATGTATAAAAGTTTAAGAAAATTAAGAGATGTAAGTGGACATTCTACAGATTACATTCTTTATGGACTTGATGATGAAATAATAGAAAAGACTAAAAAGTGTTTACAGCAATATACAGAAATTGAACTTATAAATGCAATTGATGCTTTAAAAAGAATTGCATTTTTTATAAGGAATCATTAGTTTCACTTTTAGAAAGGGACGGTTCTTTTTATGAAGGGGACGGTTCTTTTTCAAAAAAGAACCGTCCCCTTTTGCAAGAGAACCGTCCCCTTCATAAAAAGAACCGTCCCCAAATGAAAATTTAATAATTCTATTGCTTTTTTGGCTAGAAAAAAGTATAATAAAATTAAATTTTTATGAAAGGATTTTAAATATGATTTTAGGAATTATTGCTGAATATAACCCATTTCACAATGGTCACTTATATCATCTTTTAAAATCAAAAGAAAAAACTAATGCAGATTCAGTTATTGCTGTTATTGGTGGTAACTTTACTCAAAGAGGCGAGCCTTCATTAGTAGATAAATGGACAAAAGCAGAAATGGCACTAAAAAATGGTGTAGATTTAGTTATTGAATTGCCTACTCTATATTCAACATCAAGTGCAGAAAATTTTGCAGATGGTGCAATAAAAATATTAAATTCCTTAAAAATTGTAGATTCTATTTCTTTTGGATCAGAAACCGAAAATCTAAATCACCTAAATGTTATTGCAAATGTTTTGTACAAAGAGCCAAAAGAGTATAAAGATTTATTATATAATAGTTTAAGAGATGGCAAATCTTTCCCTAGAGCTAGAGAAGAAGCTATGTTAAATTATCTTCAAGATAATAAATACTCTCGTATTATTTCTTCTCCAAACAATATTTTAGGTATTGAATATTTAAAAGCATTGAAAAAATATAGTTCAAAAATAACTCCAATGTGTATTAAAAGAAAAGATGTTGGACATTTAAGTCTTGATTACAATGGAGAAATTGCAAGTGCCACGGCAATAAGGAGTCTTATACAAAGAAATCGCATTTCAGATGTAAAAACTTATCTTACACCTGCTTCTTATTCTATACTAGTAGATGAAATGCAAAAAGGTCATTTTATTACAAGTATCACTCCTTTTGAACAAACTATTATTTATAATTTGCGAAATATGCCTGTAGAAAAAATATTAAATCTTCCTGATGTTTCTGAAGGTTTAGAATATTTAATAAAAAAAGCTGCAAATTCTTGCAACTCAATAAATGAATTTATAAATATTGTTAGTTCAAAACGATATACAGAAAGTAGAATTAGACGAATTTTGCTTTATTCTTTACTAAAAATCACAAAAAGAGATATTGCAATTTCTAAAAAAGTAAATCCATATATTAGGGTTCTTGGATTTAATGAAAATGGAAAAAACTTAATTTCAAAAATTAAAAGGTCAAACCCTAGACTAAATATTATAACATCTGTAAAAAGGTTCGAAAATTTTAATGTGAATAAAAATCTAGGGATCATGCTTAGTAAAGACATATTTGCTACAAATGTATATACACTTGGGTATATGCAAGATTCTTGGAGTAATTTAGACTATACAAAAAAGGTTATTACACTTTAAAAACAGAGTCAAAAATCTTTTTGCTTTATAGATATAACTATATTGTTTTTCTTTCATAATACTATCAATATATGAAAGTCTAACATCTAAAAAATCATTTATTTGTGACATATCATAACCGGGTGAATCTTTCCATTTTTCACCCTCTTTTTTTATTGTTTCTTCTGGAATACTATTTTCAAAATCATTAAATTCTTTTAAAATACTATCTTTTGAAAATATAGTTTTTCTTAATCTAAACCACCTATTGGCAAGTTCATTTGGAAAGCATTTTATTATTCTTGTTATCAAATTATTTGTTGAGTGATCATAAATTGGTTCATCTGGCAATATTTTATATGATTCGCTTAGTTTTCCATCCCATAAAACTCCAAATGTTCCATCTAAATCATATAAACATGGGTACCATATTTTACCATTATCAAAAGTTAAAAGCATCAGGTTCTTTCCAGTATTATCTACACCCTCTATCAAATAAAGCATTACAACATAATTTAAGCATGCATCTTTATTTAAATATTCATCAAAATTTTTCTTAAATTCTTCATCACTACTATTATTTATAAAATCAACTAGACTATTAAAATTATTAACAGTCTCATCATTACTTTCTCCAATCTCTACTTCCCAACCTGTGCCATCAAAATCATCTAATTTTGTTTTAAAATTTGTATATTCTGTATACCAATCTCCTCCAAGAACCAACTGATTAGAATTATTTTTATCAATATTCCATGTCCACTCACTTTTCGGAATATTCCAAGTATATAATCCCAAAAATTCACCATTTGAATATACCTCTATTGGAAATCCATCTATAGAACCATTATTTGGCGTATTATTTAAAACACCATATTTTTTTTGAATTTTTCCAGCAATTCTTGCAGATACAATATTTCTTGCCTGAATTTTATCATCAACCCAATTTGCTTTAAGACAATAGTTACTTTGTTCTCCCCAGCCTTTGCCAACATCTACTTTTGATTTTCTATCATAGGTTTCGTCTTCAAAAAAATTGATTGTATAATTCTTCTTTTCATAAGCTATGCTTGATGATCCTTGAATTTTTATTTTTGTATATTTTTCAAAGTTCAAATTAGAACTTGTGTATTTTAAATAGATTTTTCTTTCATCATTTTTAGTTATCATATTACTTATATCTCCTTTAAAATACACCTTTGGTATTTCTGTTGCATGAACATTTGCATGAAAACATATAATAAAAAAAGAAGATATAAATATTACAAAAATAATTTTTCTTTTCATAAAAAATCCTTTCATAATTTAAAATCTTCTTTTATTATGTCCGTTTATTTCGATTTTATTTTTAAAATCTCATTTCGTGCAAGTTCATCACATCTATTGTTTAGCTCAACATCACTATGTCCTTTTACTTTATTAAAATTAACTTTATGTTTTTTTGTAAGTTTATAAATTTCTTGCCAAATTTCTTTATTTTTTACATCTGATCCATCTGCAGTCTTCCAGTCTTTTTTTAGCCAATTATAAATCCAACCTTGATTAAATGCATTTACAGAATATGCACTATCACTATATAACTCAACTTCACATTCTTGCTTTAATGCTTTTAAAGCTTCCAAAATAGCAGTAAGCTCCATTATGTTATTTGTAGTATTTGGATTTCCTCCTGAAATTTCCTTTCTATAATCACCAGAAATTAGCACTGCAGCCCATCCTCCTGGTCCAGGATTTCCTGAACATGCTCCATCTGTATAAATAGTAATTTTTTGCATATATCCTCCTAGCCTTCAATCCATTTTATCAAATCTAAATTTGCACTATCTAAAAGCATCTCATTTTGTGGCATAACTCTAAAGGTATATCCATAATTTCCTCCAGATTTTAGTTTTATCTCTGCTACATAATGATATCTTTTATATTCTTCTTCACAACTTACAAGCTTCATTGGTGTGATTAATACATCTTCCACAATACCATCATCCCCAACTTTTCCGCAATATGCCTCTACTTTAATATCTTCTTTATTTAAATCAGGAATTGTAACTGCACAATGTACTTCTATTGAATCTCCAGCATCTATATTAATATCATCTGGATTATCTTCTTGCTCTATTGTTATATTCTTCCAATTTCTATAAATATCTTTTTTCCATGTTGTATATTCTACTGCTTTATCTAAATTTGAATAATATTTATTTGTGACATTTATAAGTGGCATATATAATTTTGTCGTGTAATCAACAAGCATTCTTGCTGTACTATATCTTCCACCTGTTGTTATTATTGAATTTTTCATCATTTGTACCCATTCTTTAGAAATACCATTTTCATCTTTATTATAAAACATTGGTATTATCTTTGTTTCTAATGTTTTATACATACTTTGGCTATCTGCATTATCTTGTTCCTGGTATGATGTATACTCTTCATTTGTGCCAATACTCCATCCATTTGTCTGATTATATCCTTCTGCCCACCATCCATCAAGAATGCTGAAATTTATAACACCATTTACAGATGCTTTTTGTCCACTTGTTCCAGATGCTTCCATTGGACGTCTAGGGTTATTTAGCCAAACATCTACACCACTTACTAAATATCTTGACATTGCAATATTATAATTTTCTAATAAGAAAATTTTCCCTTTAAATTGTGGTTTCATAGATAGTTCATGTATATATCTTATTAATTCCTTTCCTTGTTTATCTGCAGGATGTGCTTTCCCAGCAAATACAAGTCTTACAGGTCTTTTACTATCATTCAAAATTTCAGTAATTCGCTCTAAATCATTAAATATCAATGTAGCTCTTTTATAAGTTGCAAATCTCCTTGAAAAACCAATAATTAAATCATTTGGATTGATATCTGAAATTATTTCTCTAATTTCATCATAACTAATGCCTGCTCTTCTTAATCTATTTGTGGTATTTTCTTTTATTATATTTATTAATTTTTCTTTTCTTTGTATGTGAACATTCCATAATTCAGTATCTGGAATATTTTGAACCCTTTTCCATGTGTCATCAAGATAAATTTTATCTTGCCAAAATGGAGTTGTTGGAGTTGTTAAATATTTATTTAAAACTTCTTTTAATCTTGGTGCTAACCATGAACATGTATGAATACCATTTGTAACATATGTAATTGGTGATTCATTTGCTGCAATATTTGGCCAAACTTCACCAAACAATTCTCTTGAAACTTCTCCATGTAATTTACTAACACCATTTTTCTTTCCTGCAATTTTTAGAGCTAATATTCCCATATTAAATCCAGACTCTAGGTCTTCACATGGTTTCATTCCTAATTTTAAAAATGTATCTCTATCAATTCCAATTTTATCCCAAAAATTTTTAAAATATTTATCTACAAGATCTAATGGGAAAATATCATTTCCAGCTGGAACTGGTGTATGTGTTGTAAATACAGTTCTAGCACTTGTAATATCTTTTGCAACTTCAAAAGATACATGTTTTTCTTCCATAATATTTTTTATTAATTCTAATGTTAAAAATGCTGAATGCCCTTCATTCATATGATAGATCGTAGGATTTAACTTTAATGTTTTTAATAATTCAACTCCTGACATACCAAGAACAATTTCTTGTCTTATTCTCATCTCTTGGTCTCCACCATATAATTTTAAAGTAACATCTCTATCTTCTGGATTGTTGTTATCTATATCTGAATCCATTAAATACAATGTAACTCTTCCTACTTTTATTTGCCATACTTTTAAATATAATCTTCTTTTTGGAAATTTTACATATATAATTAAATCTTCTCCATTTTCATCTTTTACAGGTGTAATTGGTAAATTTTCTATATCTATATTATTATATTCTTCTACTTGAGAACCATATCCTTCAATTTTTTGATCGAAATATCCATTTTTATATAATAAACCTACTCCAACTAAAGGAATTCCCAGGTCACTTGCAGATTTTAGATGATCTCCAGATAAAATTCCCAAACCACCTGAATATATAGGAATTGTTTCATCCAAACCATATTCAGCAGAAAAATACGCTATTAAATCATTCTTGTTTTCTGGATATTTTTTATTATACCAAGTGTCTTTGCTAGTCATATAATCATCAAAATTTTTAACAACTTTATTATATTCTTTAACAAACTTGTCATCTTTTGATGCCATTTCTATTCTTTCTTGTGATACTCTTTTTAAAAACTTAACTGGGTTTTTATTAACTGATTCCCATAAGTCATTATCTATTTTCTTAAATAACCTTAGAAATTCCGAGTTCCAACTCCACCAAAGGTTATCTGCTATCTCTTGTAATCTATTTATATTTTTAGGCAATTGTGGATTTACTGTGATTTTATTAAAAATGTACATTTTTTTAGTTCCTCCTTAGTATATTTTTATACATTCTATATTATCTATTAAAAACTTTTTTTTGTCAATAGATTTTAAAAAAGAATAGGGAAAATTTTATATCACCAAATATTGAATATATAATTTTCTCTATTCTGTAATTTTATATTATTTGTTGCATTCTTCCATAAACTAAACTTACCCATGTAGATGATGGACAAAAACAAGTTTTTACACCAGCAAGTGTTTTCCCATGATAAAATTTTCCACCCACTGCTAAATAATTGTTGTGCAATTTTTGTGCTGCAACTTTTAATCCCTCATATACTGAGTTATAAGATATTAGTTTTCCATTTTTCATCAAACTAATATAATTATGTGTTCTTCTATGATTAGAAGCAATGTTCCATCCTGATTCTGCTGAAATTAATCCACAGAAGAATATTTCATTTATACTGTATGTTTTGCATAAATCATATATTGTTCCTGCATTATCTTCAAAAAAACCTGATGTATCTGCTTTAACTCCAGAGATTAATTTTATAAAATCTTCTCTAGATAAACCAGTTCTTTTAGTTAAGTTCATTGTTCTTGAAATTGTGACATCACTAATTGAAACTGTTGATTTTGTCGTGCTTTTTTTACTTTCACTTTTTTTTGTGGCATTTTCTTTGTTGTCTTCTTTATCATCTGCCGTATTTGTTTTGCCACTTTTTTTCTCATCTGTTACATTTATTTTATTGTTTTTCTTTTCAACTGCTGTCTTTGTCTTTGAATCACTTGATTTTTTTGACTTATCTGTTTTTACAGATGTATCATTTTTTGAATCATCATTTAATTCTTTTTTAGAATTATTTGTACTTTCTTTATCTGTTCTTAAATCTGCTGAACTTCTGCTTGTTACATTTTCTGAATTACTATTTGTTGTTTTTTCTGAATCACCAACTATTCTTACAGTTGATAAAAAACTTTCGTTACCTGCAGATGCTAATTGTAAATTTTCAATGTTAGCTTGCATGTTTTCTTCTGTTTTACTTGACAAATTTAAATTTCTAAAATTCTTAGCTGTTATAAATAATACACCTATTACAGCTATACTTGTTAAAATTATGTAGACTATTCTTGTGAAAGTCAGCCCACTCTTTGCTTTACTCATATATCTAATCAAACTCCTTTTCTTAGGCACGACTTTATTATTATAGCATATTTTTTTTCAAATGTCAAATTTTTAAAAATTAGACTGTATAAAATAGTTTTGGAATAGCAAAAAATGAACTGTCCCTCTTTCAAGGAAGAACAGTCCCCCATATAAAATTATATTGTATTCCTGCAGTTGTTTTTCTCTTTATTGATGTTCCTTCATAAATATCACTTAATGGTATTTGAAAATTAACCCAGGCAGAATAATAATCATCTTCATTATTAATAATATTAATCTTAAATTTTACCTTACAATTTAATTCATCTACTGAAACTCCAGCTTTTTGTAATATTGTTCCATCAAACATAGTAGAATCACCTTCTCCAACTGAATATGTTTTGTTCAGTTTATTTATATATTTTAGAGTTATAGGATTTGAACAATCACCATAAAAAGTTGGGTTTTCATAATTTGCTTGATTATTTTCTGTATTTGTGTTTATTATATTAAAATCAATTTGATTATTTTGCATATTTGATAAACTATTCGATGAAGCCAGCATTGCTTTTAATTTATCTCTACTTCCAATATTCAATAAATTTGTATAGACTAAAGCCTGTGTTCCTTCACCACTACTGGTCTGTATTTGGATATTATCTATGTATAATTTTTTTATTGTATTTTTGTTTGTTAAGCCTTCTTCATCATTGTTATTTATATAGATTGCTATATCTGTATATTGGTACAAATCCAA
>AUXO017061621.1_pt1 | contig 11320 bp, 9 predicted proteins | sample 768731 | NCBI WGS metagenome assembly AUXO01 (sample SAMN02715735, study PRJNA202380) | gut metagenome | biome: sheep rumen | host: Ovis aries | place: New Zealand: Palmerston North | reverse complement strand
GCAATGAAGCATATGTGGATAAAACATGGAAAGGGGTGTGGATAAAGAGGCTTCAAAAGCAGCTGCAATATACTTATGCACATGATGTGGATAAGTTAAGTCCGTTTATTCACAAGAAACAAGTAAAGCAATCATAAAGATATTCCGGATCTGTGGATCATGAGCTGTGGACAAAATCCCCCTTTATCCAGAAGTTATACACATTGTGTGGATAAGTGGTTAAAAATCTGTGGATAAGTTATTTTATATGTGGACAAAATATATAATTTTAGCTATTCTTCTGATTATTTATAAGAAAAGATTATCTTGACTTGACATATGATTTTCAATATAATGGGAGTGATGCTTTTTCAGCAATTTAGAATAATTATCGAAGGAGGTGGCTTCGCTATGAAAATGACATATCAGCCGAAAAAGAGACAGCGCTCTAAAGTTCATGGTTTCAGAAAGAGAATGAGCACAGCTAACGGCAGAAAAGTTTTAGCAAGAAGAAGAGCAAAAGGACGAATCAAATTGTCAGCATAGGCCGCAGAGGATGTGGCCTTTTCTTTTCTAAATGAATCAATATGAGTCTTTAAGAAAGAACAGAGAGTTTCAGCTGGTTTATCATACCGGGCGTTCCAAAGTTAACAGGACTCTGGTGATGATCGTCCGAAAGAATGACAGACCGCTGAATCGTTACGGAATCTCTGTCAGTAAGAAAATCGGTAACAGTGTCGTCAGGCATCGGGTCAAGAGGGTAGTCCGGGAGGTCATCCGTCTGAATAATGATTGTATATTACAGGGCTATGACATTGTTATCGTAGGGCGCTCGGACTCTGCTTCCGGAGATTATCAGAAGATCGAGAGCGCCATCCTGCATTTGTTGAATTTGCATCGTCTAATAAGTGACAATAATCGGAAATAATCGGATATGAAAAGATTAATGATTAGAGTTGTCAGGTTATATCAGAAATACCTGTCCCCTATGAAGGGGGGATCAACCTGCAAATATATTCCGACCTGCTCACAGTATGCCATAGAGGCGATTGAGAAATATGGCGCGTTCCGCGGAGGAATCCTTGCAGCCTGGAGGATTCTTCGCTGCAATCCCTTTTCCAAAGGGGGATATGATCCGGTGCCCTGATTAAGGAGGATAAGTATGTTATTGACCCAGTCAACGACTCCCATTATTGGACAGATCGCATGGCTTCTGGGATATGTGATGGATGGAATCTTCAGGTTCCTTGGTCTTTTTGGCATTGAGAATATCGGACTCTGTATTATTATATTCACTATTATTGTCCGTATCTTTATGCTGCCCATGACCTATAAGCAGCAGAAGTTCAGCAAGATGAGCCAGGCTATGCAGCCTGAGATCCAGAAGATCCAGAAGAAGTACCGGGGCAAGAGAGACCAGGTTTCCATGCAGAAACAGAACCAGGAGATCCAGGCTGTCTATGACAAGTACGGCGTGAGTATGAGCGGAGGCTGTCTCCAGCTCCTGATCCAGATGCCTATTTTCTTTGCTCTCTACCAGGTAATAAGAAATATCCCTGCTTATATTCCCCAGGTAAAGGCAGAGTTTACAGCCATCATCAATGGTATCAAAATCAGCGATTCGGCAACCATCGAGGCCATTCAGAAGGCAGGAAAAGGTATATCCAGTTATGCAGGCCTTGATAAATTGACAACAGCATCTGAGGCTAACAAAGTAATCGATGCTCTGAATTATTTTAATCAGGAAGCCTGGGCGAAGCTGGCCAAGCTCTTACCAGGTTCATCCGATCTGATTACAACACATTCTTCAAGAATCATAAAGATGAATGATTTTCTTCCCGGCATCAATATCACTCAGACACCGGGATGGGGTTTCAGTATCTATCTGTTGATTCCTCTTTTTGCTGCTCTTTTCCAATATCTTGCTGCTAAGACCATGCAGTCTCCCCAGACTCAGGGAACCGGTGCAGATATGTCTAAGACTATGACATGGATGATGCCATTTATGTCCTTCTTTATCTGTGTGACTACTCCTGCCGGTCTTGGTATTTACTGGGCTACCAGTGCTGCTTTCCAGCTGGTTCAGCAGGTTATTGTTAACAAAATGATGGAGAATGCCGACATCGACGCCATGATTGCAGAGAATATGGCCAAGGCTGAGAAGAGAAAAGCCAGCGGCAAGAAAACTCTTACAGAAAGACTGATGAGTCGATCGACCCAGGCTCAGACAGAAGAAAAGAAGCCTTCAGGTCCTTCTTTGATTGATGCTAACAGCAATTTGAAGAATCTTTCCTCACCTAAATTGAAAGGTGTGAAAGAGAAAGGATTTGAGAGCGAGGAGTATTACGAAGTTCTCCAATCTATTGATCATAAGAAGCTGGGAGAGATCAGCAGGTTATCTTATCTTGTCAGTGAGTTTGATAAGAAATATTCGAGTCAGTCATCAGGAAAGAATCAGGGAAAAGGTAATAACTATAAGTATCAATAGTTCTGTATAACAGTTTTTCAGAATGTTAAATCGTACATCCGAATCATTAGTAGCCCTGCATCCAAAGTAATTAGTTGATGATAAAACTAATGATATTATAGGAGGATAATAATTGTGGAGGTTAAAGAGTTTCGTGGCAAAACGGTCAGTGATGCTATAACAGCTGCTTCTGTAGAGCTTGGTATAACCAGTGACAAGCTTAAGTATGAAGTAATCGAAGAAGGCAGCAGCGGTTTCCTTGGAATATTTGGAGCAAAGGATGCCGTAATCAGGATTAACATGGAGAAGTCTATTGTAGAGAAAGCGAAAGATTTCTGTGATGATATGTTTTCTGCCATGAAAGTTGAAACCAATGTTGATATCAAGTTCAACGAAGAGGAAAAAATCATGGATATTGACTTATCCGGGCCTAATATGGGAGTTCTCATCGGAAAAAGAGGACAGACCCTGGATGCCATCCAATATCTGATCAGCCTTTTTGTGAATAAAGAACATGATGAATATATCCGCGTAAAAGTAGATACGGAGAATTATAGAGAGAGAAGAAAAGTCACTCTGGAGAAGCTGGCCAGAAAGATGGCCGCATCTGTTAAGAGAAGCCGTCGTCCCTTTACATTTGAACCTATGAATCCCTATGAGAGAAGAGTGATCCACTCCGCTCTGCAGAATGATAAATACGTCATTACCAAGAGTGAGGGAGAAGAACCTTACCGTAAGGTAGTTGTCATGTTAAAGAGGGATCGTAGGTACCAGAATAAATAGTTAAGACAGAAGAATTAAAGGAATGAAGCAGAAGAAAGGATGTTTAAAAATTCAAGATGAATTTTTAAACATCCTCTTTTCAATTGTTGGTAAGAGGTGATATCTATGATCCATGAATATGATACAATTGCTTCCATAGCAACTCCGGTCTCCAATGCCGGAATTGGAATCATCAGGATCAGTGGGTCTGATTCCATGAATATTATCGGTAATATATTCCGGCCCCATAATAAAAAGTGGAGAGAAAGAGATCTTGAATCTTATCGTATCTATTATGGCAATATCGTGGATCACAAGGATTCACCTGAGGAAAAGATCATAGATGAGTGTATCGTACTTATCATGAAGGCTCCCCACAGCTATACCAGAGAAGATGTAGTGGAGATAGATTGTCATGGTGGTGTGGTCATTCTAAAAAGAATACTGGATCTGGTTATCAGGTGTGGAGCCAGGATTGCCGAGCCTGGAGAGTTTACCAAGAGAGCATTTCTCAATGGAAGGATTGATTTGTCCCAGGCTGAGGCGGTTATGGATCTAATTGAATCAAAAAATGATCTGGCCAGACAGAATTCTTTATCCCAGCTTAAAGGAAATCTTTCAGAGATTATTGATTCCATACGTCAGGATGTGATCTATCAGGTCGCCCGGATCGAATCAGCCCTGGATGATCCGGAGCATTATGATCTGACCGGTTTTGGAGAAGATCTTTCAGAAAGATGCGGGGAATGGGCAGAAGAGTTAAAGAAACTGATATCCTCCTATGCCAATGGAAGACTGATATCCGAAGGAATAAGAACCTGTATCGTAGGAAAGCCCAATGCCGGTAAGTCTTCTTTCCTTAATGCTTTGCTGGGAGAAGAGCGTGCAATTGTAACGGAGATAGCCGGGACGACCCGGGATACTCTGGAAGAATATATAACCATCGATGGCATTACCCTTCACATAGTGGATACGGCAGGTATAAGAGATACAGAAGATAAAGTAGAATCCATCGGTGTGGAGAGAGCTCTCCATGAATTAAAGAGAGCTGACCTGATCCTGTATCTTATGGACAGGTCAGGAGATATCAGTCAGGAAGATCTTTCCATCATGGAAGAGATCCGGGATAAAAAGAAGATTGTCTTATTGAATAAGTCTGATTTGGATCGGAAGATTCTTTCTATCGAAGAAATCAGACAATACTTTGATGATGATGTTCCTGTGGTTCCGGTTTCTGCCAAATACAGGGAAGGGATTGATCTTTTTCATGAGGAATTGAAAAAGATGATGTTCCATGGCACAATGGATATGAAGGATGAAGTTGTGATCAACAGCGAGAGGCATCGAAATCTTCTGGAGAAGAGTCTGGAATCGGTCTATAATGTAGATAGGTCCATCCACCAGGGGATGCCGGAAGATTTCTATACTATTGATCTTATGGATGCCTATGAGAATCTTGGAAAGATCCTTGGAGAAGCGGTGGAGGATGATCTGGTCAATGAGATATTTGCCCGCTTCTGTACCGGCAAATAGACGAATAAAACACCGGCGAGGGAGTCTTAACATAATTTCATGGAGGGAAACATGAAGCCTGTAACAGAAGAATATGATGTTATTGTGGTTGGTGCCGGTCATGCCGGATGTGAGGCTGCACTGGCCTCTGCAAGAATGGGGTGCGAGACCATATTATTTACCATCAGTATGAACAGTGTGGCTCTCATGCCCTGCAATCCCAATATCGGTGGAAGTTCCAAGGGACATCTGGTAAGAGAGGTTGATGCTCTGGGCGGTGAGATGGGGAAAAATATAGATAAAACCTATATTCAGTCCAAGATGCTGAACCGGTCCAAAGGACCGGCGGTACATTCCTTAAGAGCCCAGGCGGATAAGGATGCTTATTCCCAGACTATGCGTTATACCCTGCAGAATACAGATCATCTTACTCTCCGTCAGGCAGAGGTATCAGAATTGATGATCGAGGATCTGCCGGAAAAGCCGGATGATGGTTCTGATCATGGATTCAGGCCCGGAAAGATAATCAGAGGGGTAAAGACCTATTCGGGGGCTGTCTATTACGCCAGATCCGTGGTTTTAACCACAGGTACTTATCTGAAGGCAAGATGTCTTTATGGTGAAGTAATTCAGTACACTGGTCCGAATGGACTTCAACCGGCAAACTATCTAAGTCAGTCTATGAGAGACCATGGCATAGAGTTATATCGTTTTAAAACAGGGACTCCTGCAAGAATTGATAAGAGATCCATTAATTTTGATGTGATGGAGGAGCAGCTTGGAGATGATCCGGTCGTTCCCTTCAGCTTTACCAATAAAGCGGAAGATATAAAGAGAGACCAGATATCATGCTGGCTGACCTATACCAATGAGGAAACTCACAAGATTATCAGAGAAAATCTTGATCGATCTCCTATCTATGGAGATGCAGGATTGATCGAAGGAACCGGTCCAAGATATTGTCCTTCTATAGAAGATAAAGTAGTCCGCTTCTCTGATAAAAACCGTCACCAGCTCTTTATCGAGCCGGAAGGGGAATTTACCAACGAGATGTACATCGGAGGTATGAGCAGTTCCATGCCGGAAGACGTTCAGTATGCTATGTATAGGACAGTCAAAGGATTAGAGAATGCGAAAATAATTCGCAATGCCTATGCCATAGAGTATGATTGCATTAATCCCAACCAGCTTCAGCATTCCCTGGAATTCAAAGATATCTCCGGACTCTTCAGTGCCGGACAAATCAACGGAAGTTCAGGTTATGAGGAGGCAGCCGGACAGGGAATACTGGCAGGAATCAACGCTGCCAGATATGTGCAGGGCTGCGATCCTATTGTTCTTGACCGGTCCCAGGCCTATATAGGGGTTCTGGTGGATGATCTGGTAACGAAGAAAAATTTCGAACCCTACCGTATGATGACATCCAGAGCGGAGTACAGACTTTTGCTCAGACAAGACAATGCCGATATGAGACTAACTCCCATAGGCTATCAGGTTGGTCTTATAGATAAAGATAGATATAATAGTTTGCTTGATAAGAAAAAAATGATTGAGGATGAAATATCTCGTCTTAAGTCTATCATGATCGGAGGAAGCCGGGAGATTCAGGATATATTGGTCTCATTAGGAACTACTCCATTAAAGACTGCCGTAAGCCTGGCTGAGCTTGTAAAACGTCCTGAACTGTCCTATGATAAGATAATAATTCTGGATCCGGACAGACCGGCTTTGCCTGATGATGTGGTGGAACAGGTAAACATCCATCTCAAATACGAAGGTTATATCATAAGACAGCAAAGACAGGTTGACCAGTTTAAAAAGATGGAAAAGAAGATAATTCCTGAAGATATCGATTACGATGATATTCATAATCTTAGAAAGGAAGCCATTCAGAAGCTTAAAGATATAAGACCGGTATCCGTCGGTCAGGCTTCCAGAATATCCGGCGTATCTCCATCGGATATCGCTGTGCTTCTTGTATATATAGAGCAGTACAGAAGGAGGCAGGGATGAATTTTGTTGATTGCCTCAGAGATAAATCAAGTAAAGCAGGATATGATCTGACTGATATTCAGATTCATCAATTTGAAGAATTCTATCAGATGGTTGTGGAATATAACAAGCATATGAATCTGACATCGATCACAGAAGAAGAAGAATTCATCGATAAACACATCATAGATAGTTTATCAGCATCGAGAATGATATCTTTTAATAATATATCTAAATGTATCGATATAGGAACCGGGGCAGGTTTTCCGGGTATTCCCCTCAAAATACTATATCCCGATACAGAATTTGTACTTTTGGATTCTCTGAGAAAAAGAATATCCTTTTTAAATGATGTCATAGAAAAGCTTTCTTTAGAAAAAATAAGTGCTATTCACGGGAGGGCGGAAGACCTGGCCAGAGATCCCATCTACAGGGAGCAATTTGACCTCTGCGTATCGAGAGCGGTAGCTTCCCTGCCGGTACTTATGGAATACTGCATCCCCTTTGTGAAAAAAGATGGATATTTTATATCTTACAAGTCTCAAAAGGGTTTGGAGGAAATAAAGCAATCGAATCATTGTATGAAAGTGCTGGGATCTGAGATCCGGAGGGTAGAGCAGTTCAGTATCTCAGAAATGGCAGCAGAACGTCTGTTGATTATGATAAAAAAGAACAAAAAGACTCACCATATATATCCAAGAAAATCAGGAATTCCTGCTAAGAAGCCCTTATAGTATCGGAGATTATTATGAGTGAACATAACGGAAATGATGACAATAAGAAAATATGGACATATGATAAAGAAAAGCTTCAAAGGTTTCGGAATAATCTTAAGAAGCATCTGACGAATGAGTATCTGACTCTTTCTGATCGAAAAGACAGTTTGGAATCCGATGCTACCCAGATCCGTGTAGAAATTGAAAGAAGAGACAGGACATTATTTCCTGCCAATGAGCATGGAGATGCCAGAAAATATTTTTCTCCTTTGAGTCTCACGGATCTAAAAGACAGCCAGAAAAGCGAAAAAGAGAAGGAATTAAATCAGAAGCTGGCCAATATCAATAAAGAGAGCTCTCAAATAGAAGCAAGGATGAGCGAAATTATGGATTTCCTGAGAGACCTCGATGATATGGTTGCCGATGATCACTCTGAAGAAAAATTGATCGAAAGAGGTCAATCAGGAATTAAGATTGATGGTAACCTAAAGACCAGCCTGGAACAATTGGCAGCATACTATATGAAAAAAAAGCCTTCCTTGGAGATCCTTCTGGAATACAATTGCCGGAAGGAAGAATGGGGGATGGATGCTTCGAAATATATCATTACCCAGATTGGAGACCAGATCTATAGGGCAAGAAAATATTATAACATCACTATGGCCTTATTGGAGGTATCCGATCATAAGGAGGATGATAAGCCAGGATTATGCCTGACTTTGAGTTATGATTGTGAAAAAGCAGGAGATATTAAGACAGCCAGAATTATATATCATTATGGATTTTGATATTAAAACTATTATGATATTAAAACTATTATTTGGAGGAATTAACCTTAATTATGAAAGATCGAATCACAGAAGTATTATTGCAGGAAATTGATGCCTTAACGAAAGAAGAGATCGAGGGACTTCTTGAAGTTCCCAAAAAAGCTGATATGGGAGACTACGCTTTCCCCTGCTTCAGGCTGGCTAAAGCTTATAGAAAAGCGCCAAATCTTATTTCTCAGGAGATTACGGAAAAAATCAAGGAAAAGAATTATGATTTCATAGAGAAAATTGAAAATGTAGGCGGATATATTAATGTATTCCTCGATAAAGAAGGATATGCCAAGTCTCTTATGGAGAAGATCTGTCAGGATAATTACGGATCTTCTGATATAGGAAAAGGAAAAACCGTATGTATCGATTATTCATCTCCCAATGTAGCTAAGAATTTCCATGTAGGCCACCTGAGAACTACGATTATAGGCAATTCTCTTTATAAGATATTCGACAAGCTTGGTTATCATGTTGAGAGAATCAATCATCTGGGAGATTGGGGAACACAGTTCGGAAAGCTGATTGTTGCCTATAAGAAATGGGGTTCTAAAGAAGAAGTTGAGGAGAAGGGCATAGAAGAATTGATGAAGATCTATGTCAAGTTCCATGAAGAAGCAGAAAAAGATCCTTCCTTGGATGACCAGGCCAGAGAATGGTTTGTTAAGATGGAACAGGGAGATGAAGAGGCTCTCAGCATCTGGCAGTGGTTCAAGGATATCAGTCTGGTGGAATACAAGAGGATATATAAGCTGCTTGGTATAGAATTTGACCATTATACAGGAGAAAGCTTCTATCGAGATAAAACCCAGGCTGTAGTAGATACCTTGAATGAACATCATCTTCTGGTAGAAAGTGATGGAGCTTATATTGTTCCTCTCGATGAATATAACATGGCTCCCTGCCTTATTACCAAAAAAGACGGAAGCAGCATATACGCAACCAGAGACCTGGCAGCCTTATTCTATAGGAAAGATACCTATCATTTTGATAAATGTCTTTATGTCACCGGTCTGGAACAGAAACTTCATTTTGCCCAGGTATTTAAGGTAATTGAACTGCTGGGCTATGACTGGTATAAAGATCTGGATCATATTCCTTATGGACTTGTCAGTATGGAAGGCGGAAAGCTTTCTACAAGAAGCGGCAACGTAATCTATGCAGAAGAGATTCTTCACGAATCCATCAGCAAGATTTATGAGATTATCAATGAAAAGAATCCTGACCTCCCGGATAAGGAAAAGGTATCCCGGATCGTCGGAGTAGGAGCGATCATTTTCAATGATCTCTATAACCAGAGAATCAAGGATGTCATCTTTAATTGGGATAAGATACTTAACTTTGACGGGGAGACCGGTCCTTATGTTCAGTATACCTACGCCAGATGTGCCAGCGTATTCCGCAAGGCCGGGAATGTAGATATCGATTCTGTGAAAGATATCGATTATAAGGTTCTGACAGAAGAATCAACCATGGCCCTTATTAAAGACATCGAGCGCTTCCCTGCAGTAATCCAGGATGCTGCTAACAAATATGAGCCTTTCATTATCTCAAGATTTGTCATGTCGGTGGCACAGCATTTCAATAAATTCTATCATGATTGCCAGATCAATGTAGATGATGAAAATGTTAAAATGGCCAGACTTAAAGTGGTAAGAGCTGCTATGAATACATTAAAAGATGGGTTAGATCTTTTGGGAATATCCTGTCCCGAACAGATGTAATGAATAAGCTTGGAGATTGAATATGGATTCCATAATTGATAGAAACAGCAGTGTCCCGCTGAATAAACAAGTGGAAAATCTTATAAGAAAGAATATATCAGAAGGAATATGGCTGCCCGGCAGCAAAATTCCTTCTGAGAGAAAGATGTGTACCTTGTATGGCATCAGCCATATCACCGCAAGAACTGCTGTATCTACATTGGTAAGTGAGGGAATTCTCTATACATCTCATGGAAAAGGGACTTATGTATCTGAACCTACAGTAGATGTAAGCAACAATGCCGGAGTACTGAACCAAATTGGCATAAATAACACCGGATTCTCTTATACAGATCTTTTATCTTTTGAAAAGAAGAAAGCTGAGCCTGATGTCTGTCGTTTGTTCAGATGTAAGGAAGGAACATTGTTCTATATATTTGAAAGAATCAGTGAAATCGATGGAAGAGTCTTTGGTTATCATCGATCTTATATACCGGAAAAACTGGTTACGCATATTAATGAGAAAGATGTTCTAAAAGAGCATTCCGGAGATATCCTTAAAAGAAATGGTCACTATGGAGAAATAGTGAAAGAAAGTCTGGAGGTCATTGAGGCCAATAGCAAAGAATCCCAGCTTCTTGGAGTATCCAGAAATTTTCCTTTGTATAAATTAGAGAATGCTTATTATACTGCTGATGGAGAGGTTATGTATTACACTGTGATTAAGTTCTCCAGCAAGAAAATTAAACTGAACTTTGAAGTGAAGTATCAGGAATAAGAAGATTACGAGGATATATGACAAAAAAAACGCAGCTGCAAGGCTGCGTTTTTTTTGTAAAAAATATTAATTACTTGACATATTTGATAGAGAAATGTACTATATACACATAAGTACACATACACACTTATGTATACATGTATACGCTTTATTCAAGGAGGTTCTATTATGGCATTACGAATGGAAAACAAAGTAGCTTATATTACCGGAGCAGGCAGTGGTATAGGAAAAGCTACTGCTCTCAAATGTTCTCAGGAGGGAGCGACAGTAATCTGCGCTGACTATGATGAAGCCGGAGCAAAAGCAACTGCCGATCAGATCGCCAAAGCCGGCGGTCAGGTTATGGTATCTAAGGTAGACATAAGCAATCAGGATCAGGTTAAGGCTTCTATTCAGGAAGCACTTAAAAAATATGGAAGAATCGATGTTATGATTGCAGCTGCCGGTGTAGGAAGCAATGAGAAATTCGATGATGTAAGCAGCGAAGATTGGGAAAAAATGATTAAGATTAATTTAACAGGTAATTTCTATCTTCTCCAGGCCATTCATCCTGTTATGAGAGAGCAGGGTGCAGGTTCTATCGTATTATTCTC
>AUXO016167317.1_pt1 | contig 11320 bp, 4 predicted proteins | sample 768731 | NCBI WGS metagenome assembly AUXO01 (sample SAMN02715735, study PRJNA202380) | gut metagenome | biome: sheep rumen | host: Ovis aries | place: New Zealand: Palmerston North | reverse complement strand
TTCAAGTCGTAGGTTCCGTTAGCCGTTATCCCGTTAAGGTAGCCTATTGTCGGCCATGAGGTGTTGGAACCGAAGTAAACAAGCACTTCGCCGCCAGCCGTTGGGAAGGAACAGCCGGAAAGCGTTACCCGGACTTGGCAGGAAATGGTCTTACCTTCGGGAATGGTAGGTATAATCATCTGCGTCTGTATAAACTTCCGTGTGCTGGTACTTTCACTAACGCTATAGCTCTCCTTCGCTTCGGAATTGTCTACGAGGTTTTCGCCGTTGATGCCGTCTGAACCGTTGGTTATAAGCTCGCCTTCTATGACTGTGGCCGCTATGTCTACCTTTTCGTCCGATGCCGAATACTTAGTTATCCCGGCTCCGGGGTTCAAGCCCCAGCGTCCTATGAAGGCAAAGGCGTAACGCTGCGCGGTAAGGCTTATTCGGTGGTTGCATCCGAACTTGTGAAGACATGCGTTTAACGCGCTGTTTATGCTTATAGCGTCGTGGCTGTAAAGTACGATAATATACGCCGGGCTTTGGTAGCTGTTAATACGGCTTATTAAGCTGCTTATATTGCTGGTGTCGCCGTAGGTGTCGAAGTAGCCTTCCCAAACTACGCTTAGACTGCTGGCGTTAAGAACCTTCAAGTTATGGCCGCGCCCGTAGCTCCCGGTTATGTCGCTGCCGTAGACATGGACGTAAGGGGCTGGCGAAGTCGTGCCGTTGTGCTTGGTTCCTCTTACCTCAATCTTTAGCGAGCTTTCTATGGGCGTTACCCTTATCGGGGTGCTCCAATTCTCTACAAGCGTATTCCCGTCCGCGCTTACCTTGCCCGTCGTGCGCCAAAGGTAGTAAAGCGTTCCCGGTTTGGTCGGCTGGGTGTCTTTCCAATTATCGGAACCCGCGTTTAGTGCGGAAGGCGTGAAAGGTGTAGGGTATGCCGTGCGGCTCCCGTTCCATTGGTACTTGTACTTGTAATAGGGTGCGCTTGTTCCGGCCTGCCCGTCCGCTCCTATAAGGTCGTTTTCGTGCGGAATGTACGCCGTTGCTTCCTTGCCCTTCTCTAACTTGAACATGGCTATATATGCGTAGCCGGAAAGTGTCATAAGGCGCGTAGAAGCGTAAAGCGGGTAGGTTGTCGAAAAGGAGCTTTTCATTTGGAAGGTTAGGGTATGCCGTTCCCAATTTGTTGTTAATTGAGCAGCACATCTTAAGTCGTTATTCCCCGAAATGCTGGCAGTCGCTTCTTCGCCGTCGAAATAGTATTTGCTTTGAATGTAATTTCCAGCTTGAAGCAAAGCGAGATTAAAACTTCCGCTACCCTTGCAATAGACGGAAAGGGTGTACCATGTATTCGCTTCCAACTTCCGGGTACTGCTGTCCATCAGGAGCTGCTCCGCTATTCGTTCGTAGCTCTCACTGCTTGAACTTTCGCCGTCGGGGTACACATACCGGGCTACCCTGCCTTCGTAGGTTCCGTAATTGCGCCCGTTAAGCCAAAACCATTTGCCGTTAGGGTTCGTCGATGTCCGTTTCCCGGTCTTCCACTCTAACGTATCTTCAAGAATATTCGGGTTTACGCTCTCGCCCTTCTCTCCGTATATGCGCGTAATAGTCCATTCGCCGTCGTAAACGCCGTTTCTTACCTTCCTCTCCGCTCTCCAAATCACGGTAGAAGGGAAGTTCGCACTATTCGGGTCGTACCATCCTTCGCTCTCATGGTTGGCGTAGGGGGTACTTCCGCTTGGTGCGCTTGGCTGTGTCTCGCTTGGGCTAAACTCTACATCGAGGGTTGCCGTATCGGTTTCCGGGGCTGGTGCTGACCATCCGCTACTTGTGCCGTCGCTGTAGAACGTGCATACGGTAGTCCAAAGCTTCGCCGTTCCGCTGGGTACGCCGTCGCTCCACCCGGAAGCTACCGGGCTGTCGTAGCTTCCTCCCGTCGGGGTCGTTCCGCTGATGTCTGTATTGGTGCGCTTGAAGCATCGCGCCTTGAAGCTGCCGCGTGTTCCCCGTGCCAATACCTGCCAATAGGTTGTATTCGTCGGGGCTATCCCTCGCGTCGCTCCCGTGCCTATGCGCCTGTATGTGCTTGTTACGTTGCCGGAAGAATAGGTTACTTCGTCGCCGGGGTAGTAGGTATAGGAACCGTTATAAACGCCCCGGTATAGTCCTATTACGTCTTCGTCGCCGCCGTCGTTCTGAACAAAGCCGCCCTTTAGTATCAGCTTCCCGTTGGCGTTTTTGTTCCAGCTCAGTTCGTGGGTGCTGCTGTCGCCTACGCGGAACTGCCCGCCGTCCAAATCGAGCCAGTTGTTTTCGTCTTGGCTCTGTATTCGCCCGGTAGTAATGAACGCGCCGTTAATCGTGGTCGCCCCGTAGGTAAGCGAAATAGCCCTTACGCTGTCTACCGCGCTGTTAAGAACGCCTATAAGGAAGTAGTAATAGCTGGTTTCCTCTGCCTTATGCTGTGCCGTGTCCAGAAGCAGAACGCCCGTTCCTGTGTTGGTACTGCTTATTACCTTGCTGCACCGGGCATAAATATAGTATGCCGTATTCGTTGTTAGGGCGTTCCCGTTGGCTGCTGAATAGGTGCAGCCCGTAAGGTTGAAGGTTACTACGTTGTCTAACAGGGCGTAGTGTACCAGCCTGCAATCCTGCGCGTAGAAGTCGTTACACCTCCCGGCTAAATTGGGTTGGAACAAACAGCCTACCAGCGTAAACTGCTGGCTCTTGGCGGCTACGGTAAGCATGGCGGTCTCAACCGAAAGCGGCTTTATGTTGTCCGGGTCAAAATAGCCGTCCGGGTCGAATACCATTTCCTGTAGTTCCTTGGTGGCCATCCACCTGCGCCGCGCCTTGCTCACGTCTGCAAGCCCGTTGTTCTGTATAACCTCGTTAATCTCGGTAATGTCGTTAATTACCTTCGTCGTGGTAGTCTTCGTAACGGTGTCGCTCAGCGTGATGTCGTAGCTGTGCGGGCGCAATAGGTCGCGCTCTATCCGGGTAATGCGTACTTCCCTGTTTACGCCTACCTGCTCGTCTACTATCGTTATGCTGTCGCCGGGGTGGAATACCTCGCTATCCGTGCGCCCGTAAAGCTCAATAAAAAACGCTTCGTCTAAGGTAAGTTTATAGCTTACTTGTGGATGGCAAATCTTCGCCAGCTCCTTAGATCCTTCTGTCTGCAGCTTGTCTTCGGCTGCTTCTATGTAGCTGGAAGGCAGGTTTATTTCCGTGATGATGTACCTGTCGCCTGTGTTGAACTGACGGGCTGCTGTTGCCGTGTCCGGGAACTTCGTGCCGTTCTCGTCGGTAAATTGGTTAATCTTAAACGTCTTCGTTCCGTGGTCATAGCTGTGCAGGTCGAAGGTGTAGCCGCCTAAGTTGCCGGAAATGAACTTTATTTGTGCGCTGGTGTCCGGGATAAGGTACTTCGTGTTGCCGTCGCCGTCCTTTTCGTTTAAGTCGAAGTCCATATTATTATCCTTGAAGCTAAGAACGTCGCCGGACACTAACCCGGTAATCGTGCCTATGCGCTCCGGGCGAATGTCTGAAAATACTTTCTCGCCCTCTCTCACTCCGTAGGCTGCTACCGCTTCCGCGTCTTCTATGTATGACGTTAGGCGCGTCTTATCGGGAAGGCAGAGCTTCGTGTGCCTGTAGCCGCTGCCTAAATTGTCGCCGCTGCCGTAGCAGAACAGGCGCGTAGTTACTCCGGCGTTGTTTACGTTCTGCCGCGAAAGCTGGTAAAGCCCGTTTCCCTGCCCGTACTTCAAAGTAAGTGCAAGGCTGGAACCTACTTTCTCTACAAACGTCATCGTCCGGGTACTGCCGGAAATCGTAACCTTGAACTCTACGCCAAATTCCGAGCAAAGCTCCTGCGCTACCTGTAGGCAATTCTTCCCGGTAACGGTCAGGTTCTTGTGCGGGGTGTCCGTTAGTGCCGTCGTAATATTCCACTTAGTGCCGAATACGCGCCGGACGTTCCAATTAAGGGCTGTAATAAGGCCGGACAAATCGCCGTAGAGGTTATCGCCGTAGCTGCCTTCGGGTAGCTGAAACGAAACATCTAAGAGGTCGTATTGTGCGCCCTCTAATTGAAGTTCGTAGCTGTAGCGTCTGTTACCTGTCTTCGTAACCTGCGGAAGCTGGTTTAGCCTGTAGCCTTTCCCGTAGACGTTGATAATGTCGCCTAACTCGAAGGAAAGGGGTACGGCTGACGTTACCGTTATGCTCAGCAAATCGTCGGAAAGTAAGGCCATCTTCTGTGTTGCCTTGGTCGCTCCGCTTACGTTCGTTTGGCTGAACAAAGGCAGCGTCGTGCCGTCTGTATGAATTACCGTTATTTGGTTCATCTTTATTGTTCTTTTTTAGGTGTCACTTGGTACGAAATTAACCGGGTGCGGCTCCTTTAGCTTTACCGTGAACTCTAATACTACCTTGCCGCTTCCCCATGACTTCCGGGAAATGTCTACGCCGTCTTCGCAATAGACTTGGTAGGAATAAGAGGAAGTTCCCAAAGTAACCGTCAGCGTCTTTAGCCCGGCGGTGTTAAGCTTCGCAATAACCGCCGTTACTCCGGCCATAGCTGCTGCGCTGGTTGCTCCCTTAGAAAAACAGTTAAGCGTAATGTCGCGGGGCTGGTATCTTGGCTTTGCAAGGTCTACCATAACCCCGTTTTTGTCCGGCCAGTCCACCGTTTGGGGTGCCTTTAGCTTCGGAAGGCTGAACAGCCCCGTAGCACTCGAAACGTAAACGCCGAGGCTTTCGAGGCTGCTGCCGCCTAAAGTGTAAACTGGTTTTACAGACGCTGCCATACTATTATGCCGTTAGTTTGAAAATTCGTTATTTCCTCAATCACGCCGCCGACAATAACGTAGTAGATGCCGTTTTTGTCGTAGGTGTGCGTTAGCTCTACGTCGCCGTAAACGCTTTCGCTGGTTCCGTCGCCCCAGCTTACCGTTACAAGCTTCGGGGAATGGAATGAAACGCTTACCTCGCTGCTGGTCTCTCCCAGCCGCTGGTGTCTGATTACGCGCTTAACCGGGTCGGGTTCCCTTACCTTCATGGCAAAGGTTCCTATCATCATATCGTCGTGCCACTTCTTTTCTTGGGCTATACCCTCCGGGCAGTAAACGTCGTAAACCAAAGGCTTTGTCGGGTGTATTGAACACATAAGCCGGGCGGTTCCTTCTTTTTGGAAGTGTGCGTAAAGCTTGTTTACGCGCTCCGTGAAGTCCATCTTACCCTTGGCCTTTATCCAGCAGTTAAGCGTTATTTCTCGCGGCTGGTAACGCTTTTCCGACAAATCCACCATTTCGCCGTGATAGTTGTCGTTCTCTATAGTCGGGGTATTCTTCAAGCTGAGAAGGTCTACCAATCCCTGCGAACTCTCTACCCGGATGCCGTAGTTTTTGAAGTTCACGCCGTCTATGTAATATTCAAGCTGCTTTGTCTCGTTAAGGAGGGCTTCTATTTCTTCGTCGCTCAATACTACGTTATAGGCTTTCACTTCGTCTATGTCCGCTACTGCATAGCTTGTTCCGTAAACGTCCTGCACCAATCCCAGCCCGGTAAGGGTTGCGGGTAGCTCTATAGTACCCATAAGCTGGGTGTCTAAGTACAGGCTTACGGTGTCGCCCTGCTTCCGTACCACAAAGAAGCCCCACGTATCTAAGGGCGCGTCTATCCACGCTTCCCGGTATCCGTTTTCGGCCTGCGATGTATTGCAGAAAAGCCCTACCTTAACGCCCGTAATGCCGTCCTCGAAGGCCGGGAACCTCAACCACGCCAACAGCGTGAAGTCGCCGGATAAATCTATTACGTTCGCTTCTATCTCTGCCTTCCCATTGCCGTCGAAGTGTAGGCAGTTGCCTTGCTTTCCGCTGGCGAAGGTTGCGCCCTCTACGGTTGCGTCATGTCTGCCCCTGCTGTAGTCGTAGGCTATTGCCGAACCCTCCGCTTCGTCGCATGGAAGGTAAAGTATTAAGTTTTGTTCTGTTGCCATTTTCTTTCTTGCTATTCTTTAATTTTTACTATGGCGTGTTCGCTTGCTTCGTGCGTCTCGCTCCCGCCGTGAAGGAAGACAATAACGCGGGCGTAGCCGCTCGCCTTAACTCTCACTATCGCGCCCTTGGCTACGCTAACCGTTACAAAGGCATGGTCGCTTGCCGTAACCTCAACCTCTGAACCCGGACGCGCCCAGACTTGCGCCGCTGCAAAGTTACTATATTCCGCTGAACCTTTCGCGCCCGTGTACGCTACAAGTCTTCGCGGATTCTTCGTATTAAACTGCTCGCCTTCGTAAACGCCGAAGTTCCGGCGTATATCGTCGAACTCCCGGCGTAACGGCTCGCTTGGGAAATCGTTGTCTTCCACAAAGTCGAACCCTTTATAATAAAGAGCTATTAGCCGTTCCTTACTCTGTGCGCTCAGAATGAAATTGTACCATTCCGAACAAATGCCCGCCGCCTGTGCTTCTGCGGCCAAAGCCTTCTTTAAGCTGCTGAAATCCATAATTTGTTATTCTAATATACCCTGCCCGCGTAAGCCGTCATCGGCTGGTGTCGTGAGCTTGTTAATAATCGTAAGCAAACGCCCGGCTATCACGCCTACGTTAGCGTCTATATTGGAAAGCCGTGTAAGCTGCTGGCGCATGATGTCTAACGAGGTTACTTGGTTTACTCTTACCGCGTTGGCCTGTCCTGCAAGCAGGTCTATGCTTTCTTGGCTGGCTCCCTTGATGGCTCCGCTTAGTGTGCTGGGGTCGCTTTCGTCGAGCTGCTCGAATAAGTCCTTATACATCTGCATTGCTTGGTTGAAGTTCGCCCCGGCCTGTGCTATAGCGTCCTTAAAACGTGCCTGTTCTGCTGCCGATATGCCGTTGAAGGTTCCGTTTCCTTCCTCGTCAAATCCCATGTCCTTCTGTAGCTGGCTAATAGCCTTCTGCAAAGGCTTTTCAAGGAATTGAAGCTTTAGGGCGTTCTTTACCGCGTTCTTCAGTACGTCGTTCGCTACCTTCCCGAATGAGTCCGCAGCGTCTTCCCCGGCTTCAAAGGCTTCTACCAAAGCGTCGGCCAAAGCGTTGGAAAGGTCTTTCGCGTTGGTCTGCGTGATGCCCTTTGATATCTCGTCTATAATATCTTCTATCTGTCGGCTGGCTTCGGCTATCTGTTCTTCCCATTCCTCAATCCTGCCCCAATCGGTTTTTTTCTTGCTCTTTTCGTCTTCAATCATGCCGCGTATCTCGGCCTGCTGCTTGCGAAGGTTCTGTATCATCGAATTTTGGTTTTTATAGACGGTATCGCCTAACGCCTTATCCACTTCGTGCCGTAGCTGGTTGTATGCGTTGCCCAGCCTTTTTACGGCTTCTTGGTGTCTCTCGATGGATTCCTCTGCCCTGCGGTCGCGGGTGTTGAACAAATCGAATACGGAAGACATGAAGCCTACGGTTCCCTGTATCATCTGCAAGGGGTTCATAGTGGCGTAACCCTGTGCGAACTGCGCCGCGCCGTCCATCATGCCGCCTATGTCGTTAAGTATGGTTTCCGTTTCCGCGTCCATCTGAACGCCCATTTTCTTCATGCCGCCTACTACGCTGTCGAAACAGCCCTTTAGGAACTCTATAGAACTGCCTACGCTTTGGAAGGTGGCTTTAAGGGCTTCCCCGGTGGTCTTCCCTTCTCCCTGCTCCTTCTTTAGTATGGCTTCAAGGTTTGCCAGTTCCTGTTCTCCTTGGAACTCTACGCCTATCTTTATCTTCTGCTGCTTTAGGGCTTCTATCCTGCGCTTGAGGTATTCCGTGAAGGTCGCGCCTTCCTGTAAAAGCGTCTTGTAGCGTTCCCCGGCTGAATTGGCTACGGTTTCGTCTGCGCTGGCCATTTCCTGCGCGTATTGCTGGTATTGCGCTTTCTTTTCGCGTAGCGTCCGGCCAAAGTCTGAGTCTTCCTCGAAAAGCTTGTTTGCCTTCATGCTTGCCCGTAGCTCTGCAAGTGCGTCGCGTAGTGCTAAGAAGGGGTTACGCTTGTGCAGTTCCTCCTTCGCCTTCTCTAATTGGGTGTTTATGGCCTGTAGGTCTGCCGGGTTGAATTGTGCGGAAAGCGTTACCTTTTGGCTGTTTATATCGGCCATGAGCTTGTTAATGGTCTTTGCCGAAAGCGTACTAAGGTCGCTAAACAGCTGGTTCCAGCTTTCGCTGGCCATAAGACGTGAAGCGGCTAACTTGCTTAGTTCTGCCTGTTCCTTGGCGTTAATCTCTGCAATCATTTGGCTGTTGCCTTGCTTCTCGGCTTCTGCCCTCTGTTCGGCATACCTCTCTTGAATGTCGCTTAGTTGCTGCTGGTAGGTTCTGTATTGCTCCCGTAGCTCGTCGTAGAACGCGCTGCCGCTGCTCTTTGCGTATTCCTTCGCCTTCTTTTCAAGGTTTGCAAGGGCTTGTATCGCGGCCTGTACCTGTCCGTCGGTGGTGTTCTCTGCCGTAAGAAGCTTGCGTAGCTTTTCGAGCTGCTGGGTTCCCTCAACGTCTAAGCCTACCTTTAGGCGTTTGCCTTCAAGCTCTTTAATACGGTTCCGTAGCATGTCTAAGTAGCTGCCGCCGCTCTTTAGAAGCTCCGCGTACCGCTGTTTTGCGCTGGCTGCTACCGTAGCGTCTTCGCTGGCCATCTCCTTTGCGTAGGCCGCGTATTGCTCCTTTGCTTCGAGCATCTTGGCTATAAACTCGTCTTCGGTGTCTAACTCCTTGGCGTGAATGGTGGCGTTAAGAAGCTCCCGGTTCCGGGCGTAGCTTTCTTCAAACTTGATGCGCTCGTTGGTGTAGGCTGCGTATTCCTGCAAGAGCTGGGCTGTTTCCTGCTTGGCCTGCTCTAAAACGCGGGCTTCGGCTTCATCCAATATCCCGGCCTTTCCCCGGTCTGTGTCGCTGTTGTCGTTTGCAAGTTCGCCGCGTCGCTTTGCCAAAGCTCCCAAACGCTGGCTTATCGTGTTGCATTGCTCCAGCTCCCGGTTAAGCTGTTCTTCAAAGTCGGAAAGAACGGTTTGCTTCGTCTGCTCTGCTATCTCGTTGTTTAACTTTTGAAGGCGTTGCAGGTCTGCCGCCGTTTTGGTCGCCTTGCTGCTAATCGTCTCGCGCTGCTTCTCCAAATAGTCGAGGTAGCTGGTTCCCTCTCTAAGAAGCTCGGCAAACGTCGTGCTTGCTGCTGCCCTAACTTCCGCATCCTCACTCTGTACCCACTTGGAATATTGGGCGTAGGCTGCTTTACGTTTCTGTAGCATGTCTAAGTACGGGTCTTTCGGGGTATTCCCGGAACCGCCGGAACCGTTGCCGCTGCCTGTGTCGAGCTGGATTTTCTTTAGCTTGGCCTGTTCTTTCTTAATTTGCGTTGCAAGCTTTTCCCGCTCGCTGTCTGTGGCGGCTCTCTTATATTGCGCCTGTAGGCTTGCTATTTCCTTTTCCACGGCTTCCACGCTCCCGGCTACGGTGGTCTGTGCTGCTGCTCCTAACTTGGATAAAAGCTGCTGTTCTTGCTTGGAAAATTCCATCTGCATTTTAATGAAGCTTTCCGCGTCTCTCTTCATTTGCTCTAACTCTTCCTTAGCTTTCTTCTTATCCGTATTCTCGCCTAAGTATGGCGTAGTACGTGAAGGCCCGCCGCTGCCGCCGGATGTTACCGGGCGCGGTGTCTTATCCGGCATGGCTTCTATTTCGGCCTGTTTCTTCAATATTTCTTCGTACTTCTCGGCTGCAAGCTGCTGGGCTGCTAACGCCTTGGCCTTGGCTATGCAAGCCTTAACAAAGTTCTCGCTATTCTTAATAAGTACGTCTTCGGCTGTCTTAGCGTCGTACACCTTCAAACCTAAAGCGTTAAAGCGGTCTTCGTTGTCCTTAACCCACTTCTCCCGGTCTTTCATTGAGCCTGTTAGGTTCTCCCACTCCGTTTTAAGCTGAATGTATGCGGAAAGCGGCTTACCTGCTGCCTTCGCTACTTCCTCGTTGAATTTCTTTTGCTGTTCTGCTGCCTTGGCGTTCTCACTGCTCAACCGGGAAATAAGTACGACAATAGCCGTAATAGCTGCGGAAAGCCCCAGCGTCAGTGTTGCCATAAGTGCCTGCGCTGCTGCTGTCGAAATGCCTAAAGCGGTAGCAAGTCGGGCGTTTGCCGCTGTAAGCATGTCCTTTGCCCGTGCCACTATTACAAGTTGAAACGCGCTATCTTTGTTTAACGTGTTCATAACCTGCTGCAAACCCATCGTTATGCTCATAAGGCTCTGAACCTTCAACATGATACGCTGTAGGTTCTCGTTCTCCCCTGCGAAAAGTGCTACGGCTCCCTGTGCTGCCGTGAACGCTCCGGCTATGCCGCTAACGGTTGACATTGTACCCTGCAAAAGCTGGTTGTCATGGGAAAGTATCTTAGCCTGTTGCGCCGCGTCGCCCAAAGCGTCGGTAAGCCGTCCGGCTTCGGCCTGCATCTTCCTGTAGGCTTCCGTTCCGCGCTGCCCGTTGGCTTCCATGATGGCTAACTGCTCCTTACACTCTCTAAGCTGTGCCTTTAGGCTCTTGGTAGCTTCTACGTTGCCTTCTATGGCTTTCTTCTGCTCCTGTAGCTTCCTTTCTTCCTCGTTCAGCTCTGCTATAATAGGCTGGGCTTGGTCGATTATCTTCTGCCGGGCGTTGATAAGGTTTTTGTTCTCCTGTACCTGCGCCTGTGTCGCTCTTGCGGCTTCATCGTCGCCGCGCAGGAATTGCTGGGCATACTGCTTTTCAAGTTTTTCGTTTTCTGCCTGTAGCTGCCTTATAGCTTGCAGGTTCTCGTCTATTACGGCATCCACCTTCTGAAAGGCTGTTTGTATGGCGTTAGCCGCCTGTTCAAAGCCTTTGTCTATGTCCGCGCCAGCTCTTACGCCCTCTTTGCTGAACGTAGAAATAGCCCTTTTGCTCTGCTCTAATACCTTCATCAGCTTTGCGTTGGTTCCGCTTACCTCGAAGGAAATGCCGCCGCCTTGTATATTCATGTCTATTGCTTATTAAATGAATTAAGTAACTCCAAAACCTGCGCCGCGTTATCGTCTGTTAAGGCCATGTCTATGTTCTGTTCCTTGGCCTTTTCCTCCACGCCCGGCGCGTCTATTAGCATCCTCTGAACGGTAGCCCACGGGATGCCGTGTTCCAAATAGTCCAAAGTCCAGCCGAAATGCGCACAAACTGAGCCCCGCCTTCCGTATGGACTTCTTAGCCCTGTTGCTCTATAAGATGCGTCGGGTCGCTGGTGCGTGTTGCGCTCATCAATCTTATAGAGTTTATAAAATCCCCTAAGTTGCTGACGTTGGTAAT
>AUXO015429801.1_pt1 | contig 11321 bp, 6 predicted proteins | sample 768731 | NCBI WGS metagenome assembly AUXO01 (sample SAMN02715735, study PRJNA202380) | gut metagenome | biome: sheep rumen | host: Ovis aries | place: New Zealand: Palmerston North | reverse complement strand
GGCCCAACTGGAGAAAAGGGTGCAGACGGTTTGACTGGAGCAGATGGAGCTAAAGGTGATACAGGTGATAAAGGACCAACTGGTGACAAAGGCCCAACTGGTGATCAAGGATCTAAAGGTTTAGATGGAGATAAAGGTCCTACTGGAGATAAAGGACCAACTGGTGAGCAAGGATCTAAAGGTTTAGATGGAGACAAAGGTCCTACTGGAGACAAAGGCCCAACAGGTGATCAAGGATTGTCAGGTGAGCAAGGACCACAAGGAGAAAAGGGTGATACTGGTGACAAAGGCCCTACTGGAGACAAAGGCCCAACTGGAGAAAAGGGTGCAGACGGTTTGACTGGAGCAGATGGAGCTAAAGGTGATACAGGTGATAAAGGACCAACTGGTGACAAAGGCCCAACTGGTGATCAAGGATCTAAAGGTTTAGATGGAGATAAAGGTCCTACTGGAGATAAAGGACCAACTGGTGAGCAAGGATCTAAAGGTTTAGATGGAGACAAAGGTCCTACTGGAGACAAAGGCCCAACTGGTGACCTAGGATTGTCAGGTGAGCAAGGACCACAAGGAGAAAAAGGTGATACTGGTGACAAAGGCCCAACTGGAGATAAAGGACCAACTGGTGACAAAGGCCCAACAGGTGACTTAGGTCCAACTACACAAGTAGACTGGAATCAAAGCAATACAGGTGCAAAAGACTTCATTAAGAACAAACCTACATCATTGTCTCAATTCTCAAATGACAAAAACTACTTAGCAGGTGGAAATGTTATAATAAAGAACCCTGTATTAGGAAATGTCATTTATAATACACAGGATGAGTACGGTCAATCAACTTGGAATTCAATAAACTCAAGGGGAATTAGAATAACAATAAGCAGTGATTCTTTATATGCAAAAAACATACCAGCTACGATATATACTACATACAACACAATCCCATTATTAATAACAATTAATGATACAGGATTTCTAGCAGAAATCAAATTATATGAAGGATATACATACCCTGACTTAATTGCTATATCAAGAGTATCAGAATATGTGTTTGACATTATAGACAGAGATACAAACGAGGACAGTATGATAGAAGAATTCATAGATGGTCCTGCTGAAAATGATGGACATTACCATTTGCGTGATATGCAGTTACAGCAGATAACATCAGCTGACATATTGACTGTTGACACTATACTTTCTAACGCATTGTTAAATGGATCAACTGGTGCACAAGGATTGACAGGTCCAACTGGAGACAAAGGCCCTACTGGTGACAAAGGCCCTACTGGAGACAAAGGACCAACTGGTGATAAAGGCCCTACAGGAAATCCAGGCACAGATGGTATAACTGGAGCAGACGGTGCAAAAGGTGAGACAGGTGATAAAGGCCCTACTGGTGATAAAGGCCCTACTGGTGACATGGGCCCAACAACACAAGTAGACTGGGGACAGACAAACTCATCATCTAAGGACTTCATAAAGAACAAGCCTACAAGTGTTTCTCAGTTCACAAATGACGCAGGATATCTAACTCAACATCAGAGCTTATCTAACTATCCACAGAAGTCAGAATCTGAGACTATAACTGGATTATGGAACATACAGAATAGCCTTAATCTGAAACAGACATCTGGAACTGATGACAGATCATTGAACTTTACTAATACTGCTAACACGATATTAGGATATGTAACAATGAGTGATAACCACAATAAGTTCATGATAGGAATCAACAGGACTAATGTTACTCCGGGCACAGACTGGAAAATAGGATGGTCATATCAGATGAGGGACTCAGATGGAACTACTCATAAGTATGGTCTTAATCTACCTCCACGTTTTGGTGACACCACTTATACAGACTACTTTATGCCTATCTCAGTAAATGGATCATATGCAGACAACAAAGGAGACATTACATTGAATGTAGTACAGTCAGTAAACAACACATTGCCTGACTCATCTGGTAACATAACATTGATAGGAAATGTTGGTCCAACAGGAGACAAAGGTCCAACTGGAGACAAAGGTCCAACTGGAGACAGAGGTCCAATAGGTCCTGATGGAAACCAAGGAATACAAGGATATCAAGGAGACATGGGTCCAACAGGTCCAACTGGAGACAAAGGTCCAACTGGAGATAGAGGTGCTACAGGAGCAGACGGAGCAAAAGGTCCTACAGGAGACAAAGGTCCTACAGGAGACAAAGGTACAACTGGTGACAAAGGTCCTACTGGAGATAAAGGATTAACTGGAGCAGATGGAGCAAAAGGTACAACTGGTGACAAAGGACAGACAGGAGACAAAGGCCCTACTGGAGAAACAGGATTGACTGGCGACAAAGGACCTACTGGTGACAAAGGTCCTACAGGAGACAAGGGTCCAACAGGCGATACAGGGCAGATTGATTATTCAGTATTGAACAACTATGTAAGTAAGTCAGAATTGCCTAGCAATATAGTAACAGCAAATCAGACATTATCTGTTGCAGTTGTATCAAGTATGCCTGCATCACCAGATGCTAATACATTATATGTAGTTACAGGATCATAAATATATAGAGATTAATATGAACGGATTGAATTTATCAAATATACAAGATGCCAAACTGGGGAGCAGTCAAGTAACTGCTCTCTATTATGGCAGTGTTAAGATATGGGAAAATGTACATGACTATTCACAAGACTATCTTACTATAGAGCCAACAGCGGACAATGACTATGGTGTTGATTTATTAATCAGAAAAAGCAATAATAGTGATCCAAATGTTACAATATCTTATTCAACAGATCTTATAAACTGGACTAGTGTGACTGTTAATTCTACATCAGGTATAAATATATATTTCGCTGCTGTGGGTGAAAAGTTATATCTAAAGGGAGTTAATAATAAATTTAGTTATTCTTCTACTACTGGAGTAAGAATATATGCATTAGACCCTTTTAAAGTATCAGGAAATATTATGTCTTTGTTGTATGGTGACAATTTTAAAAATAAGACAACATTAGAATATGATTATTCATTCACAAATTTATTCAATGATACACATACTGGTTTATCAGACATATCAAATCTAGTATTGCCTGCTACTACATTAACAACATGTTGCTATAAGGAGATGTTTAAAAACTGTAATTTATTGACTAGTGCTCCTAGCAATTTACTGCCTGCTACTACATTAGCAGCAGGATGCTATAATGGATTATTTTCAGGATGTTCTGGACTTATAGATGCACCATTAATATTGCCTGCTACTACATTACAAAATGAATGCTATCGTGGTCTATTCTATAATTGTTCATCATTGATTAATGGCCCATCAATATTGCCTGCTACTACATTAACAACAAGTTGTTACTATCGAATGTTCTATAACTGTAAAAAAATAACAACAGCTCCTATATTGCCTGCTACTACATTAACAACAGGTTGTTACTATCAAATGTTCTATAACTGTAATTTATTGAAATATATAGAATGTTTTGCCACAGCAGATATAAATAGTAGTAATTCAACATCTGCTTGGGTATATAATGTAGCTGCATCAGGAACATTTAGTTGTAATCCAAATACATCATGGCCAAATGGAACTAATGGTATTCCTTCAGGATGGACTAAAGACTTTTGGTCATATTATAAGGATGAATATTTCTCAGTCACTTCGACTTATAATACATCCGTTACATTCTATCTAACTGAGGATTATTCTAATGGCATAATGTTTCAATGTTCTAATGATAAGACTAATTGGTCAACATTTAATCTTACTAATACAACAGGCCAAACATTATCAATCAGTGCTAATAACCCATTGTATTTCAGAATAAAGACACCAATTACGTTTTTATATAGTAGTGTTCTAAAAGTTAGAATAAAGGGAAATTCTGTTTATAATATACAAGGAAACATAAACTCATTGTTGTTTGGAGAAGAATTTAAGAATTATGATGAGTCTGTATATGGAACAAATACATTTAGAGAACTATTCAAAGATGATATATATCTTAAGTCAGCAGAATGGCTTGTATTGCCTGCTACTACATTAACATCTGGTTGTTATAATGGTATGTTCAGAGGATGTACATCACTTACAACTCCTCCGAAGCTGCCTGCTACAACATTAGCTGGTAGATGCTATAACTATATGTTCTGGGGATGCTCATCATTGAATAAGGCACCAGAACTTCCTGCTACTACATTAGCAGCTTATTGTTATTCATATATGTTTGAAAATTGTAGCTCATTGACAACTCCACCTGAACTTCCTGCTACTACATTAGCAAACTATTGTTATTCTAATATGTTCCCTAGTAGTGGATTAACATCAATATCATTGTCTGCTGCAACAACAGTAGAAGGATGCTATCGTACTATGTTCTATGGATGTACTAGTCTTACTTCTGCTACTATATCAGCCACATCATTAGCTGCAAAATGCAGCGAATATATGTTCTATGGATGTACTAATCTATCATCTATAACATGTATGGCTACATCAAAAGAAAGCAATAGTACTACTAAATGGACAACCAATGTTGCTGCTTCTGGAACATTCACAAAAAATCAAAATGCTACATTCTGGACAACAGGAACAGCAGGCATTCCTTCAGGTTGGACTATACAAAATGCTACTTAAAATGTACTATTTTACTATATACAAAAATATGAAATATGTATTTAGACAATGACAAATGAAAGAAAAGAGACTGTACAATATATAACTGCTATAAGTACATTGGCGACTGGTGTAATCATGTGCTTCTTATCATTCTTCTTAAATAAGTATAGCATAGAGTCAGGAGTCTTAATGTATTTCGGTCAGACGTTGATCTTCTGTGGAGCTGTGTTTGGCATCAATATGGTCATTAAGACAAAGGTGCTTGAAGCAGAATCTAACATAAGGAAAGAAGTAGACAAACGACTAGACAATATAGACAAGCTATTTAAGACAACAGAAATAGAAAAAGGAGAACCTTAACCGTTCTCCTTTTTATATTTATCCACAAATCTATTGAACCAATCTACATCTTCATTTCCTATCTCAGTAGTCAGCTCTTCTTTCTCTTTATATGACTCATCTATTATAAGTGGCATGAACTCATCTACTTTCATCTTAGTCTTCATATATGGACTAAGCATAGCAAGCATTAAGTTCCTAGTCCTATTCCATTCCTCAACTTCACAGTAAGCTATTCCTTTTATCATAATCATCAGCTCGGTGAAAGTCAGTTCTTCCATGAAATACTGATGACTTACTATCTTATGCTGCAATACTATTGAGTTATATAGGTCGTGAAAAATCAGTCTGTCTTTTTTTTATCTATATCAACCTGTTTCTTATCATCATCAGTCATTATCTCATACTGGCTTTTGATGACTCCTACATACCAGTCAGCAAAATCTACTATGCATTTCTCACCGCCATTCTCATCTACAACATCTAAGAATTCAAGCATAGTTATAGTTGGCTTTTTTGCTTTCTGTAATGATGCAGTCACTGCTGAAAAGAATAAGTTGACTAAATCATTAGATGTTATGTTATTGAAGTCTATTGATCTTCCAGCAAGCTCTTCATAGAATAGATTGATTCTAAAAGAATAGACTAACTCCAATTCTTCTCCGTTAATCATTAGTTTCATTGTCTAGACACATATATATTTATTATCATATATAAAATATAGTACTTTGAGACATAAGAATTCTATTATGTCGATTTACTATTTTATATATAATCAAATACATCTATAATCATAATGAGCAATAAAGTATCATTGGAGTTGGGTATGAACGTGTCTGGCTATAAGCAAGGCATGAAAGATGCTAAAGACTCAACTCAACAATACAATACAGAGACAAAGAAGATCAAGGACAACTTACAAAGTTTCAGAGGAGAGATGGGAAGAGCAAAGAAAGAAGTGCAGAATTTAGCTCTTGCATATAGTCAGCTTTCTAAAGAAGCAAAGCAGTCTCAGTTCGGACAGGAAATGAAGAAACAGTTAGATGCTGCAAAACAGTCTGCTGCTGAACTTATTGACTTACAAGGAGACTTATCTACTGAGCTTAAGAATTTAGCATCTGACACACCTGTTCTTGACACATTGTCTGACTCTATGGGCATATTCATGAATGTAACAAGCACAGCAATGGGCGCGTTAGCTCAGTTTACAGGAAATGAGAAGGATGCACAAAGAGCAGTAGTAGCATTCACAACAGCTCAGTCTGCATTGAATACATTGACAGGAATAGCAAACGCATTGCAGAGTCAGTCAACTTTAATGCTTGGAATACGCAAAGTACAGGAATTAGCTACGACTGCTGCTATTGCATTGCGTACAGCAGCAGAATCTAAAGGAATAGTAGTTACAAAGGCAGCTACTGTCGCACAGGCTGCATTCAATGCGGTCGCCAATGCTAACCCATATGTTCTACTTGCTACCGCAATAGTGACTGTTATAGGTGCTGTAGCATCTTACATTGCTATAACAAGTGAAGAAGAGGAAGAGCAAGAAAGAGCAAACAAGAAAATACAGGAGCATATAGACAAACTTAAGAAACAAGCAGATGCGTATGTCAGTGCAGCAGGCGAGTCAATCATAATGGCACGTGACATAGAGAATCTAAGAGAAGAGTATAAGAACTGTAATGATGAGATATCTAAGACTGCTATATTAGAAGAAGCTGCTGAGAAGTTCAAGAAACTAGGAATGGAAGTCAAAGGAACTAGCCAAGCAGAAGACATTTTGATTAATCAAGGGGACAAAGTGATTGAGCTTATAAGACTTCAAGGCGAGATGGCTGCTGTTACTGCATTGAAGATTGAGACATTGAAGAACACAATCAAAGGACTGATGGAGTTAGGATTTGACTCAGACCAAGCAAACAACATTGCTAAATATAATACTCAATTCCAACAGTTAGAAAAGACAGAGAACAGACTTCGTAAAGAATCAGCTAAACTAAAGAAAGAACTTAACATAAAGAGTGATGTATTTGGATCTAAATCAGGTGGGTCTAAATCAGGAAAACAAGATATTGAGATCAAAATAGAAAAAGGATCTTTAGCTGAAGCAGAAAAGAAGCTTAAGGAATTAGAAGAGAAACGTACTAAGATTAACATAGACAGCCCTGACCTTCCTAAGATAAAGAAGGAGATAGAAGACTTAAAGAAAGACATTGCTGCTAAAAAGATTATATTAGGAATTGAGATAGACAAATCTCAGACAAAGACAGAGATATTGTCTGAGATTGAGAAGAAGATGCAGGATGAGCTAAATGAAGCAAAGTCTGCATTGATATTAGCTATAACAACAGGAGACGCAAAGAACATCGATGAGCTTATATTGAAATATGACAAGCTAAAAGAATCATATGAACAGTATGAGCAGATGAAGAAGAATGCCACTGAAGGTGTGACTGTTACTGGCAGCAAGGAATTAGGTCCTGCAATGTCTGGTGATTTTGATAAGTCAATAAATGGGTACAATACTGCTATATCTGCATTACAGAACAAGATGCAGTCGATTGACTTGTCTAGCGGGTTAGACGGCGCAAAAGAGCAATGGGACCAGTTAGCTGGACTTATATCACAGTACAGAGAACAGCTTACAGAACTTAGAGAGCTGGAAGAAGAAGCAACACAGACTACAGCAGACAGGGAAGCTAAGAAAGTTGATAAGCTAGCAAAAAACTATATGAAGGTGTCTGATGCTGTTGGAACTGTAGGCGATTCATTCAAGTCATTGTCTCAGATAGCAGAAAATGATCCTGTATTGGATGTAGCAGGCATAATAGCAGAAGCGATAGCAAACGTGTTTGCTGGATTTGCTCAGGCGACAGCACAAGCAGGATCAATGGGACCATGGGCATGGATTGCATTTGCATTAGCTGGACTAGCTACTACATTAGGAATGGTAGCACAAATCAAATCAGCTGCTGAAGCTCATGCTATGGGTGGTATCGTAGGCGGCAGCTCATATTCAGGAGACAACATACTGACACGTCTAAATTCAGGCGAGATGGTTCTAAACAAACGACAGCAGCAGAATCTGTTCAATGCTATTGACTCAGGCAATATATCATCTAACTCAGGGCCACAGACAGTTCAAGTTCAGGGAGTCATACACGGAACAGACATATTGCTCGTATCTAAACAGACAAACAAATTAAGAGCACGTACAGGAACAGAAATTAAATTCTAACAATATATGGGACAGATAATAGGAAAATTCAAATCTAAATCAAACACACTTACTTATGGCATAATAATAACTATCGCCACATTGAACACATCTATACCTATAATAGACACAGCAGATTTCGGAGTGTCATATGCAGCGGGATTCTATGCAGGCACTACTATATCAAGAGACACACCTAACATATGCTTTGCACCAGATCCAATACATATAGAATATGATTTCAGTGAAGTGACTCAGCATCTGAAGATACCATCAGCTACTATATCATTGATATCAAACTATGACTTAGTTCAGCTATTTGGGATCAGGGAGACAAACAAAGCAGAGCTATCAAGCAAAAAGCCTGAAGTAACAATATTCTTAGGCGATGATTTCAGCAACCCGATATTCTGGGGACATATAGAAGAAGATGTGTTTAGTCAGCCTTATGCAAGAAAATACACAGAATTCAAATTCAATGCTACAGACCGTACTTCTGCATTGAGATACATATATGCACCAAACTCAACTTTATGCCAAGATGACTTTGTATCAATGGACCTTCTTAATGCAGGATATTCATTGAATTTCACACGTTCAGAAGATCATCACAGCAGATATGGTAACGGATATGCTTATGACCAATCTACATTGTTTGATAAAGACTTAAAGTTCTCATCAGACATATTAGGCGGAGCTACTACTATACGTGATGACTGGTGGACTGTGTATGACTCATATGAAGAGATATTGAAATATCTTAATCTATATGCTTTGCCTGACGCTTATGCATCTTGGAAGCATAACGGTGACTACTATTACGCAATGGCATGGCCTGCAAAATATTCATACAATAATTGGGATGCACCATATTCTAATGCTGACAAGCCATATTATACATATACAGCAACAGATGCAGCAGGAACAGACACATCATTGAGCAATTCTGAGTCATATTCTGTAATCAAAGTTACATGCAATATTGAGCCAGTTGAGGCAATACTTAAGCTGTCAGAAGACGTGAACAATGACAAAGGCTTTTACTCACAGTATCGTAATGGGCAGAAATACATGACTGAGATCATATGCTTAGGCGAGGGACATAGCGCAATCAATGCATTTCATGAAGAGCTGACTCAGGGACTTAACATATCTAACTATGACGGAATATACAAGATAGACAATTTCGTATATGTCAAGCAGAATGATGCATGGGATTTCAGTGCAGGATATACTGGAAACCAAAGGGAGCAGCAAGACTACACCACTCATATACAAAAGGAGCAGAATGCAGCATATGCTATCAATCAGCATAATATACTGAAATGGATGGGACAGAATACAGAAACATACATACGTCCCGGGTTTGTGTCATTTGGCCGTTCAAAGAAGATCGACTTAAAGGACAATGCTGTAGAAGAGTCAATATCAATGAAAGACTATCTTTACATACCTATATGGGGCATTGAACAGCATACGCAATATCATTCATTGCAATATAAGTTCAATAGATATACTGCTGCTCATCCATTGGCAAAATACACACCATACCAGAATATAACATTGACTCCTGCAAGCGATGACGTAATCAATTATATCATCATAAATGGTAAGATATTGCTTAACCCATTGCAGCAGGTGACTGGAATGAAATGGTTTAATGAAGCAGAAGCATCTATGAACCATTTAATGCTTGTAGGTGGCAGCAATGGAAATCCTGAAGTGCAACGCAAATATCCTTACTTATGGTGGCTAAGATCTACAAACACATATGCTGACACAATGCAGCTTCTTAGTTTGACAGGAACAGATCCAAACTACAGGATAGTTCCAATGCCAGACAATGACCAAGGCGCATACTATACTCAGAAGTTCTGGCAATGCACCGACATTGCATCAAAGACATATGTACAAGCAGCTGACGATGAGAAATGGGCTTATGGATATCTCGACAACAGTAAGAACCAACAGATGAAGTTCGAATATGTGTCAAGAGAAGACGGAGCAGTAGATAAGGTGTCAAAGATACCTATTCTAAAATGTGAGCTTAAAGTAGGAGACAAATACTGTTGTGAACTAGGTGAAGGGATAGACAATTTTGTATGGCTGACTGAAGCAGAAGCAGCAGCACAGAACATTGAGCCAGTAATATATCTTGGAATAGACCCAAAGATTGATGACTACATAATAGGCAAGGAATATGACATACGTAACTCAATTCATTATAGTATGAATCTTGAAGGAAAAGGAATGGCAATTCCAATCAAATCAACAGACCATATATCAGGAAAGTTTGAGTTTAAGATAATAACACCAGCAGATCCTATATGGGAAGACGTTAGCTATACAGCAGGATCATTCTGGAGTCATAGCCACTGGGAGACATACTACAGATATATAATGGAGAAGACACAAGCTATAATGATACAAGACTTAAAGATTGAAGTACAGACTGACAATGCATTAGCAAATGTCGAGATGACTACTTCAGACAATGACCTTGTGTATGCTTCTGATATGAATCCAAGATATTCTGAAGAGTTAGATGTAGATCTCAGCATATGCTCTGGACTTAGCTCGGATGAATGCGCAGAATATAGTATGAAGAATGAGATATCAAAATCATATGTCATAGACAATGATACTGATGCTCCATATCTTGGAGTATTAGATGAAGATGACGAGAGGGGCGAGTTCTATACTAAACAGGAAGAAATAATATGTGACAGCTTGTTCAAAGAATGCTGTAGGCCGAAGACAATAGTGCATACTACAGTCAAACGTCCATTAGTTGTCGGTGATAGCCAATTCAATGTTAAGCTAACTGAAGAAAACATATTCAATCATGTCAATGACGTATATTTCATTAGCTATTGGGATCCTGACAAGCCTGTTAAGATAATGAAAGCAGACTTCAATCTGAAAGATGAGACAGTAGAATGTGATTTTAAAGAATTTGACTTATCATTAGTCAACCTATAGAAATAGGACTCTTCGGAGTTCTATTTTTTATTTAATAAAAACTATATCAACTTGGATTAATAAAGGTTGGATTTTGAAATACTAAAAAGGTAAACTTTAACTTTGTTTCATTTTAAAATATATATAAAATTAAAATGAGTTGAAGTTAAAGTTTACCTTTTT
>AUXO014459742.1_pt1 | contig 11321 bp, 15 predicted proteins | sample 768731 | NCBI WGS metagenome assembly AUXO01 (sample SAMN02715735, study PRJNA202380) | gut metagenome | biome: sheep rumen | host: Ovis aries | place: New Zealand: Palmerston North | reverse complement strand
ATTGTTGCGATGATATTATTAGTTGACATAATTTCGTCACCACTATTTAATTCTAAAAAGTATTATGAAAGAATAACTATAACTGAAGGAGATTTCACTAAAGATGTAGAAGCTGTTGATTTTAATAAATTAGCGCTTTTAGATAAAGATTCATCTTTAAAACTTGGCGATAGAGTAATGGGGCAAATGACTGACTTAGTATCACAATTTGATGTATCTAATTTATATACTCAAATCAATTATAGAGATACTATTATTCGTGTAACACCATTAGAGTATTCGGGCTTAATTAAGTATTTTACAAACAAGAAAAATGGTATTCCAGGTTATATAACCGTTAATTCTGTAAATGGTGAGGCTAAACTTGTAAGGTTGGAAAAGGGTATGAAATATGTACCTTCAGCTATTTTGAACGAGGATTTATATCGAAGATTAAGATTCAGCTATCCTACAGAAATATTTGGTGATATTTCATTTGAAATAGATGAAAATGGTAATCCATATTGGATTGCTCAAACAATAACTTATAAGGCTATTGGTTTACGCAAAGAAGTAAGTGGTATTGTTGTTTTAGATCCCACTGATGGATCATCAAAAAAATATAGTGTCAGTGAAATACCTACATGGATTGATCATGTTTATTCAGCCGATTTGATTATTAATCAAGTTAATGACTGGGGAAAATATAAGAATGGCTTTTTGAATTCTATTTTTGGTCAAAAAGAAGTAGTGAATACTACAGAGGGATATAATTATTTGGTTATGAATGATGATGTATACTTATATACTGGCATCACTTCTGTAGTAGCAGATGAATCAAATATAGGTTTCATATTAACTAATTTACGCACTAAGGAAACTAGATTTTATAATGTAGCAGGTGCTGAAGAATATTCGGCTATGGCCTCTAGTGAGGGCCAAGTTCAACAAATGAAGTATAAATCAACATTCCCATTAATTATTAATCTAAATGGTAAACCTACATATCTAATGAGTTTAAAAGATAATGCCGGTTTAGTTAAAATGTATGCGTTCGTTGACTACAATGATTACCAAAAGGTTGTCGTAACGGATAGTAAGGATGGCATTTTGGTAGCTGCTCAAAATTATTTGGGCGAAAATGTTATAACTAATGATTTAATGGAAAAGAGTATTATCGTTAATGATATTGCTTTCTCTGTTGTTGATGGTACGACATATTACTATATTAAATCAGATGGTATAGTATATCGTGCTTCTATTAAAGTAAATCAAAGCATTTTACCATTCATCAAAATAGGTGATAAGATAAACATATGTTATAAAGAAAATACAACAGAAATTTTAAAAATCGCATATTAATAGAGCAGGATTTATTTCCTGCTTTAATTATTTTTCAAATTTGTTACTTTTGTGGTATAATTAAATTGGTGATTTTATGAAACGAAAAATACAAGCTTCTAAAATGATTATTGATAAATTACGTGGCGATAGCTATTTAACATATAATGAAATAGCAACTTTAACCAATTATCATCCAAAGTATATTTTAAAACTAAAAAAAGAAATAATAAATGGTACTATTTCATTGGAACATGGTAATAAAAATAAGGAACCAATAAATAAAATAAGCGATAAAGAAAAAGAATATATCATCAACTTATACAAAAGAAGTAATGCAAGCATAAGAAAGTTTTGTAAGTTCTATAATCGTAGAAGTTATTCGTGCATATATGGAATATTGAAAGAAGCAGGATTAATATAATCCTTTTTTTGTTGCCCACACGCCTATGCAGCATACACATAAATTATAAACAGAGGTGAATTAGATGCTGTTGAGTGATATGCATATAGGAGATAGGGCTATAGTCAAGCAAATTAGCGTAAATGACGATATTAAACGCCGCTTGTTGGATATGGGTATTGTCCAAAATACCGAGATAGAGTGTTTATATGAAAGTATGTTTCGAGATCCGGTAGCCTATTTGGTCAGGGGGAGTATTTTGGCGGTAAGGAAATGTGATGGTAAAAAGATTATGGTGGAATTACTATGAAAATAGCTTTAGCTGGTAATCCTAATGTGGGTAAAAGTACACTATTTAATGCTTTAACTAAAATGCACCAACATACGGGTAATTGGTCGGGAAAAACTGTTTGCAATGCTGTTGGAAAGTATAAGTATAATAATGAAATATATGAGATATATGACTTACCTGGGACATATTCGTTATTTGCCCATTCAAAAGAAGAAGAAATAGCTCGGAATACTATCTGCTTTGATAATTATGATGCTGTTATAGTTGTTTGCGATGCAACGTGTTTGCAGCGCAGTCTGAATCTTGTTATGCAAATCATAGAATTAACTGATAAAGTTATTGTATGCCTTAATTTAATGGATGAAGCCGAAAAGAAAAAAATACATATCGATACAAATAAGTTATCCACAGTTTTAAATGTACCTGTTGTAGCCATATCTGCCCGTAACGAAAGAAACTTTGATCATGTATTTGATATGATTAAATATATTAAACGCCCTAATAAAGTAATATATTCGCAAGATATAGAGGATATGTTAGATTACTTATTACCTGATATAGTTGATAAATGTAAAGACTTAGAGCCACGCTGGGTAGCTTTAAATTTACTTTTGAATGACACTAATTTGAATGCTTCTTTAAAAGATTATTTACAGTATGATTTTTATGATGATAAAGTTGTAAAAAATAAGCTAACAGAATTATATGAAAATATTAATTTTGATATTAAAGAAAGAATTGTTTCCGAATGCATTAATAGATGTGAAGAATTGACCAAGATGGTTGTTACAACAGGTAAAGTTTCTGATAGAAAACCAATTGATAAGCTGTTGACAAATAAATTGACGGGTATACCTATAATGATAATTATGTTATCTATTATATTCTATATTACAATTAATGCTGCGAATTATCCATCACAATTACTATTTAAACTATTTGCTTATGTCGAAAGTCTTGTTCCCCCATCTTCTTTCTGGCTTAGGGGATTATTAGTTGATGGTGTTTATAGGGTTGTTACATGGGTTGTTGCCGTAATGCTTCCACCAATGGCTATTTTTTTCCCACTTTTCACATTGTGCGAGGACTTAGGATTACTTCCTCGTATAGCTTTCAACTTAGACTTCCTTTTTGCAAAATGCAATGCTTGTGGTAAGCAGGCTTTAAGTATGTGTATGGGTTTCGGATGTAATGCAGTAGGTGTTGAAGGAACCAGAATTATTGATGCTAAAAGAGAAAGGTTAATCGCCATAATAACTAATGTTTTTGTGCCATGTAATGGCCGTTTTCCTATAATTATCTCCGTTATAACTATGTTTCTATCAGTTTCAGGGGTATTTTCAAACTTAGTGAGCACTATGATATTAACTTCAGTGATTATCATTGGTATATTGATTACATTCTTGGTATCATATATTCTGTCAAAGACGGTTTTAAAAGGATATCCATCATCATTCGTTTTGGAATTACCACCATACCGCAAACCACAAATAATGAAAGTTATTGTACGTTCTATTTTAGATAGGACAATATTTGTCTTAGGACGTTCCATAATTGTATCAGCTCCTATGGGCGCTATTATATGGATATTATCAAATCTTAGCTTTAACGATAGTAGTTTATTGCTATATTGTTCACAATTTCTAAATCCTTTAGGTCTAATTTTAGGTATGGATGGTATTATTCTTATAGGTTTTATTTTAGGATTTCCAGCCAATGAGATAGTTATGCCCATTATACTAATGTGTTATCTAAAAACTAATAATTTAATAAGCATAGATAATATATACGAAATAAAGAATATTTTACTTGCTAATAGCTGGACTATAAAAACAGCTTTGTGCGTTATAATCTTCACACTTTGTCACTTTCCATGTTCAACAACATGCCTTACAATTCGCAAAGAAGCAGGTATAAAATGGATGTTTTTATCTATCATATTGCCTACGATTATAGGGGCAACTTTGTGTTTTGTAATCAACATTTTATGTATATTATTAAAATGATTAATTTTATTGTAAGAAATTTTAAAATATGATAAAATAACGATTGTAAAATAGGAAGGGTAATGTATGATAAATTTTATAGTGGTTGATGATTTTCCTAAAATAACAGATATAATCAAAAAAATAATTAACAATAGAATGATGGGGAGTAATTTAGATTACAAAACGCATATTTTCCATGATTATGACGCAAAATTCAAGAAAATTAGTAATACTTCTTTGCCTAACAAGGTCTATTTTTTAGATATTGAGACAAAATCGGCGTCCGGCATTGATGTGGCAAGAAGTATTAGAAAAAATGATGTTAATAGTGTTATTATTTTCATAACGGCACATGAACAATTAGCGGCTTCTGTTATAAAAGAAAGCCTTATGGCATTAACATTTATATGTAAATTTGATGATTTTGAAAACAGAATAAGTAATGCTGTGGATAAATCATTAGAGGTATTGAATAATAATAGACTTCTACGTCTTGATGATAGCAAATCATCATATCTGATACCAATTAAAGATATATTATACATAACAAGAGATAGTGTTGAAAGAAAGAGTGTTATTAAAACAGATTATGCAGTATATAAAGTTAGTGCAACATTGACAGAAATTAAAAATTTAAGTAATGGTTATTTACAGCAAGCACATAAATCGTGTTTAGTTAATGATAAAAGAATAAGAAAAATCGACAAGGTAAATAATATTATAACGTTTGATAATAATGAGACGATAGACTTATTGTCAAAAAATCACAGGGAAGAGTTGTTATGATGATTGAAGCAGTCAAAATGTATTTATTTCCTACCATTATGAGTACAATGATAGCTTTATTTCTTCATAGCGATATTTTAAAAATCAAATTAGATTTAAAAAGTTTTCGTTTTTATATAGGTTTTATTATAGCTACTATACTATTAATGTTGAATAGAGTTTTTGTATATGAATATTTAAGATTTGTATTTAGTTTTATTATCATGTTGATATCTAGTTCGATTATATTTAGAAAAAAAGTATATGAACTATATGGCGTTGTTTTCGCTCAACAGGGACTTATATTTGTTGCTGAGTTAATATGCCTAGTTATTTTTAATATAACGGATCGAAGCTTATTGTCCATATCAGATGATAACTATTTTAATTCTATATTGGTCAATGCCGTTATTTGCGTCATGACGTTATTATTATATAGCAGCGATCGTATATATCATCTATGCTGCCGCTTTGTAAGTTTTGTCAATGATGTTGTCGGTCTAAGTAAATACCTATTAATACTATTCTTTATTACGACATCAAATGTATTACTTATGTTTATGTATTTCGAAGATGATATAATTATTTTGGTAAATACAGCTTTTATTGCTGTATATGGATGCATTGTTTATTTTTTGATAACTGAGGTTAATGAAAAATTAAAAATAAAACAACAAAATGAAGATTTAATAAGAACATTAAATGAGTATGAAAGAATATTAGACCAACAAAGAGTAAATAATCACGAAAATAAGAATTTATTACTTGTTCTTAAGTCATTAGCCGGTAAAAACAACAAAAAGTTATTAACTTATCTTGATGAGATAATTAAGGAAAAACAAGTAGATGATGAGGTCTTATACGCTGGCGCAAAAAGGATACCACAAGGTGGTTTACAAGGTTTGATATATCAGAAAATGTTATACATGAAGGATAAAGGTATTAATGTTGTTCTAAATGTTGACAGAAAGGTTAAAAAAACATCACTTATAAATGTAAAACCTAAAGTTAATTTTGAATCATGCCGAGCTATAGGAATAATCCTCGATAATGCGATTGAAGAAACTATCAAGCATAAAGATAAAGAAATATTTATTGATGTATATCTGGATGACGATTTCCTATGTGTTTCCGTAGCGAATCAATGCTTTGATGTTCCTGATTTAAGTAAAATAGATGAGGGCGGTTATACGACTAAGTCTGAAGGTCATGGTTATGGTTTAACTTTGCTTAAAGAAATATGTGATTTCAACCGTGAAATAATAAATGAACGTAGATTATCTGGCTTAACATTTAGTCAAATTATTAAAATAAAAATGTAGATGCGGCGTGCATATCTACATTTTTATTTATTTAATTAAGCTTTTTGGACATTCAGGTTCATCAGCTATAACTAGTATACAAGCTTGACTACCTACATTTGCAAGAAATGAACCTAATGCAGCTAAAATTGTTGACAAAAATGCCATTATAATCCCTCCTTTATTCCTCTATATTCAAATAACAAATAGTTATCTAAATATCATTATATGATAAGTAATTATTGTATGGAAGCTTGAATATCTTATAAACAATAGGTGCTATCATAAATGATTGTAAGCATAATGATAGTACTAGGCAATTAGATATTAAATTATGCGTAAATAATGATAAGAACGAATACGTGATAGCAATAAATGTTGAAATATATTTGTAACATAATCGTCTCTTAGGGTTAGTAATCGGTCTCTTTTGGGTATCAGCAGGTGAATATTTGTATATCAAGCCGATATTTACAAGGTTAAATATTGTTTTAATATAATTATTTATCACCAGATATTTAACTAACAAGGCACCACCCACAAATAGAATAAGTGACATTGTAAGACATATCCAACTTTTACTGGCATGCATTCCGAAGGAAGTTGATCTTATCACATTAAACGCTATTAGTAAAATTATTAACTCTTTAAATACATTCAGTAAGATGGCTATTATAGCGATGACAATTAGTTTAGTTATTTGCATATAAAGCCCTTCTAAACCATACCTTATTTCCTCTAATTTTGTATTATTAAATCTATTATCATAATTGACAATACTCATACATTTTGAAACAACCCAATTCTTCATTATTTGCCTCCGAAAAAAATAATATCACAAATTTAACTTTAAATATAAAAAAATGATTCAAATGTAATATAACGCGTCTCAAATTTTTTCTATAAACGAAAATTTGTGTATTAAAAACATTTGAGACTTAAAAATCGATATTTCAGACAGCTTAATCGTGCTTTTTTGTTGATAATAAACGTTTTTCAAGATACGAAAAAATTGTCGAAATTTGCATTACTGAATTTCTTGAATTAGCGATATGCTAATTTTATAATAGTATTGTAAGCGAATTACTAGAAGGGAGATTTCATGATGAGAAGTAAAGTTAAATGGTTCAATAATGATAAAGGATATGGTTTTATAGAATATAAAGATAACGAAGATATCTTTGTTCATTACTCAGCTATACTTTCACAAGGCTATAAGACTTTAGTAGAGGGACAATATGTTGAATTCGAGTTAGTTCAAACGGATAAAGGCTTACAAGCTAAAAATGTTGTAGAAATAAAAACTGCGTTAGTATAACGCTTTTTTTGTCAAAAAAAATAGTTATACATATATTATATTGAGGTGCATTTTATGTATAAAGTATATCGTGTAAAGAATGGTGATACTATTGATATAATCGCGCAAAGATTAGGAATATCACCACAAGAATTGATGAATTTGAACAATTTTGAAGGAGAGGTTGTTGAGGGCCAATTGATAGTCATACCTAATAATGTATTTGATATATATGTTGTAAAAAAAGGTGATACCTTATATAGCATATCTAAAAAATACGGCATTAGTTATGGTGATTTATTAAAAATAAATGGGCTTGATGAGGAAGATTACATATATCCAGATCAACAACTATTAATTCCCAGATCGGATTTATCAATTTACATAACTAAGGAGAGTGATTCTTTAAATAATGTCGCACAAAAATTAAATACTAGTTTAGCAGATTTAACTAACCAAAATGACGCATTATATCTTATGCCAGATCAAATGATAATCTATCGTAAATAAAAGATGAAATCATCTTTTTTTTTTATAATTTATATTGTATAATGTTTGAGGAGGTAGTTTTATGAAAAAAGTATTATTGATATTAGCTATTTCATTATGTTTCTTTATGACTGGCTGTAGAAAGTATACAACTTATACAGAAGTGAGCTTAAGTGAATTTCAAACTAAATTAGATAATAAAGATAGTTTTGTTATTGTTATGGGTTCTGCTACATGTAGTGCCTGTGCTGAATATAAAGTTACTATGGAAGAAGTCATTAAAGATAAACAAGTTGAAATTTTTTATATCGATTTAAATAAGCTTAGTCAGGAAGAACATGCTAAAGTATATAGCAAGTACGTTATTAAAAGTACGCCAACTACTATTTTTATACAAGATGGTGTTGAAACTTCAACATATAACCGTATTGTAGGAACTGCAGGTTATTCTGCTATTGTTAATAGTTTAAAAAATTATGGATATTTAGGTGATTAATATGTATAGTGTATTGGATACATTTGGTGAGGATTTAACCAAAAAAACTTATATTACTAATCCCGCTATTTCAAGGGAACAAGAGATTAAGAGAGCAATGGTTGTCTTATTAACACCAGAGAAATCTGCGTTATTAGTGGGTAAACCTGGTATAGGTAAAACAGCTATTGTTGAGGGTATTGCATATTTAATTCAACGTGGTTTAGCCCCTAATGCATTAAAGAATTGTCGAATTATAAAAATTAACGCAACAGCTTTAATGGGGACGATGTTAGTCGAAGGTAGGGAAGTTTTAGTTGCTACAATGTTAGTTGAAGAATTAAAAAAGACTACTAATACAATTGTTTTCATTGATGAAATTCATATGCTAATTGGTAATAAGACAGAAGGCCCTATGGACTTGGCTAATATTTTAAAAGCTGGTCTTGATAGAGGAGATATTAAGGTTATTGGTGCTACAACATCTGTAGAGTATGAGACTTATATTTTACGTGATAGAGCATTTTTAAGAAGGTTTGAAAAGATTGATATTTTGGAACCGGACCAAGAAACGACTGTTAAAATATTAATGGGAAGTATAAAGAAAATAGAAAAACAAACGGGTATACCTGTTAAATATAATGAATATACTACAGAATTGTTGGTTCGCGCTATCGTTAGTGCGACAAGTGAATTTAAGAGAGTATATGGTCTAGCAGCTATGTATCCAGATGTTGCTTTTTCTGTTTTAACGCAAGCCTTTTCTAGTGCTTTATATGAGAATAAAACCGCTGTTGACGTTGCCGACTTTTATAATGCCATAAGAGTAAGTAGAAAGATTTACCCAGATAGTATTATTAAAGAATTAGCTGCATTTAGAGAAAATTTTAAAGATTTGTGTGCTCAAGAAAATATTGTTTTACCTGTTGTTAATTTTGAAGATTTGGAAAGAGCGCAGACTGAACTATGATAAATATTGTTTTATATGAACCAGAAATACCACAAAATACTGGAAATATTATGCGTACTTGCGTAGCTACAAATAGTAAGTTACATTTAATTGAACCTTTGGGATTTAAATTGGATGATAATACTATTAAAAGATGTGGCGTAAATTATATTGATAATTGCGATTATACGATATATCCTAATTTTGAAGATTTTGCCGCTAAAAACCCAGGTAAGTATTATTTTTTTACTAGATATGGTAAAAAGCCACATACTGATTTTAAGTTTAACGATGAAAATATTTATTTGATATTTGGTAAGGAAAGTACAGGTATACCGAAGGAAATATTAAAGAATCATTTGGATACATGTATGCGTTTACCAATGACAGATAAGGTACGAGCTTTAAATTTATCAAATTGTGTAGCTATAGGTGTTTATGAGGTGTTAAGGCAGAATAATTATTATGATTTATTGAGGACGGAACCTTTTAAAGGCGAAGATTATCTTGAACAATAAAGTACTTGAAAAATTTTCATATTAATGTTAATATATATATAAGAATAAGGAGGGCAATATGGATTTTATATTAGATAATTATGTGTGGTTTATTATTGGAATAATAGTTCTTTTAATGGCTATCGTTGGGTATATTGCTGATGTGACAGATTTTGGTAGAAAGAGTTTTTCTAAAAAAACAAAAGAAACTAAGGAAAAGCCAAAAGAAGATAAAGTAGAAGAAGTTAAAGATACATTAGCTAATGTTGATACAGTTGTAAATAATGAGTTACCTGTAGATAATACTGAAGTTACAGAGGTACCTGCTGATGTTCCTGAACCTATTAATGAAGTAGAAACTACAGAAAATAATGATTTTGAAAGTGCGGAACTTTCGACAGATACTTCAGATTTATTTACGCCAATGGAACCTGCTGCAGAATTACCTGAGGCAGAGATTAAAAATGATTTTGCTGATGAGCTAGTTGATGATAATGGAACGGTTGATCAATCTTTATTTGAACCGCTACCATCAATAGATGATGTGGCAACTGAAACTACAGAAACACCTGAAAAAACAGGTACTGAAGAAGACGTTTGGAAATTCTAATATAAAAAATTCTAGTATAAACTAGAATTTTTTTGCATTATCTGTAGCATAACATCAAAATTATCGTCACATGCCATAATGTTTTTATGTATCTCACCACATTTTTGACATTTATATATTATTTTGTATGTGTCTCTATATTTTTCGATATCAATAGGTTCTAACAAACCATGGCAGCTATTGGCCCTATCGCCGGGAAGTATGTCGACATGTTTAGAATATAGACAATAAGGGCAATGATCTCTTGCGGTATAGTTTAACTTTTCAACTTTGTGTCCACAGTTTTCACATATAAATTTTTCATCAATCATATTAAACTTCTTCATAACTATAGTTATACACATAAAATATAATATTGTCAATTATTATCATGATATTTAATAGTATTAATTAGGTGGTTATATGTATAGATTTGTTTTTTTTCTTTTAGGGTTTGGGTTAACTGTAGTTGGAGCTTTATACATAATAATTTACCTTAATCTTACAACCATGGGGTATAATTTCCTTGAATATGTTAAGTTTATTATTAGGCATATTGAATGTTGGAATTTGGTGTTAGGATTAATAATTATGCATTTTAGCTTGCCTAGGGAGGACATTGATGAACAAAATATACGATGTTGTATTAAATTTTAATAGTAGATTATTTGATATATATGAATGGGAAATGGCGGACAATATATTACATATAAGAAGAATACCATTATTTAAAGTCAAAAGTTCTTTACTGCATGATTTTGTTGATAAAAAAATAGAATTAGATAGTATATTTCTTAATTCGATATATAAAAAAACCGAGTACTATCATAAAAATAAAACTTATCCAATGGACTATGCTTTTGTATTAACTGATGGTAAAGTAGCTATAGCATTTGAAAGCGATGGCCGCTATATAACCAAATATAGCAAATTAATATATGATGAGGAAGAAGATA
>AUXO016964100.1_pt1 | contig 11322 bp, 17 predicted proteins | sample 768731 | NCBI WGS metagenome assembly AUXO01 (sample SAMN02715735, study PRJNA202380) | gut metagenome | biome: sheep rumen | host: Ovis aries | place: New Zealand: Palmerston North | reverse complement strand
ATAGTAACTACGCTAGGTTATGGGGCGTACGATAAGACCTTTAGTATAGGACTACACGGAGACTATAACGTAGACGATATTATTAAATTCTTTGATACTCAAGGGCGCGTAGTTTTTAGTAACGAGTTAGATAAGTACTATAATTTCGCGATATATAACCAAATAGATTTTAATAAGCTTATAAGATTTAAAACCGCTAACGTAACTATGCACGTACAACCTTTTAAATACTCCGCAATAGAGCAAGCTTTAAATTATACTTATGCCGCAGGGCTTAAAATCGTAAATGTAGCAATACGTAACAATGGAAATATTTACAGTAAGCCGAAGATTACTATAAAAGGGGCTAATACTATTAACGTTTTATTGAATAATACCGAAGTATTAAGCATAGACTTAGCAAGCGCCGGCGAAACTATAATAATAGACGTTACAGATATGAACGCTTACGACGAGAACGGCAACTACTTAAACCGTAAAGTTACGGGCGACTATGACAAGCTAATCTTAAGCGCAGGCGTTAACGATCTTAATATAAGCGGAAATATAACGGAACTTGCTATAGATAATTATAGTAGATGGATATAAAGGGGGCTAAAATGGTAAATAAACAAGATTATAATAACGCGATATACCAAGATATAGATATGGTAAGAGGCGACACTTTAAATTTTAACTTTCAGTTAGCAGGACTAGGAAACCGCAGCGCTTACGAGGAACTATATATAACTTTTGCCGTAGCCGAACACTACGACGACGACTTACTTATAGAAAGTACTACAGAGGACGGCATAGCTTTAGAGGATTACGACACGGCTAAAGATACGGCTACCTTTTCGGTATACTTAGCACCTAATAAAACTAAAACGCTAGACTTAAATAGGTATTATTACGACCTACAAATAAAAAACGATAATAACGTTATTACACTTATGCGCGGACGTCTTACTATACTTTGGGACGTAGCAGACTAAGGAAAGGGGTATAATAACATGAGTAATTATATAATATTTAAAACTAATTTAATGAGAGGCGCAAAGGGCGAACGAGGGGACGCAGGCGAAAGCGAGACTATACCAAGTAACGGTATAATAGCTTATGCAGGCGACGACGTACCCGAGGGCTACGAAGAGGTAGAAACCTCCGAAGTAATAAGCGAAATAGAGCAGGCTTGGGACGAGTTAAGCGGGCAAGTATCAGAAAATACGCAGGATATAGCAACAACTAACGCCCGTATAGATAATATTATAGCTTTGCCCGACGGTAGCACGACCGCAGATGCAGAGTTAACAGATATAAGAATAAGTAACGACGGGAAAACTTACGCAAGCGCAGGGGACGCAGTACGAGGACAAGTAAATAATTTAAAAAGTATTATAAAATCCTACAACGGCGTATTTACGTTAGTTTCGGGCGCTACTAATATTTACGGCAATATTGTAGCAAACTCTAAAAGAATGACTACGGGGGTAGTCAATATACCTAGTTCTTTTACAGTAAGTATTAACGCGGGTTATCAACTATTATATATGGTAGGCGGTGCTACGGGAAATTTAACCGATAAAGGTTGGGTTATAGTAAACGGTGGTACTTATCATATCACACTAGACGACGGCGAGTATTTCGCTTTTGTATTTTCCAAAACTCCGCAAGCAGATTTTACAGAGGACGACGATATAGGTTTTAGGCTATATATAGACGATAGCAACGAAACGGAGTTAAAAAACAGAATAGATAATATTGTAACAAATGATTTACCAAAAATAAGCGAAACAAGCGAAAAAGTAGACAAGTATAGCGGGTTATTTAGCTTAATATCGGGGGCTATAGCTGCTAATAGGTTGTGGAACGCAAACGCTAAAAAGGCTACAACGGGAATATTAAACCTTACTAAACCTTTTACAATTTCCATAAAATCGGGTTGGCAACTATTATATATGGTAGGCGGTGCTACGGGAAATTTAACCGATAAAGGTTGGGTTATAGTAAACGGCGGTACTTATCATATCACACTAGACGACGGCGAGTATTTCGCTTTTAACTTTGCTAAAACATCATTAGCAGACATAGACCTAACCGTAGACGACCCCGAGTTTAGGCTTATATTTGACGATACAAACGACGCTTTATTTTCTCAAAATATTGCAAGGTTACAAAACACACTAGACAACGCTAACATTAAACCTACTTATACAGTAGACACAAACGGCGGCGGAGATTATACGTCATTATTACAAGCGTTAAAAAGTACGCCCGATTATTCGCATATCATCATAAACCAAGGCGATTATAACATGATAACAGAGTATGAGGCTTATTATGGTAGCGACTACTTTACTAATTACGCGGGTTATGACCTTAGCGATATTTATAGTAGGGGTTATTGGGTAGACGGCGGGCGCTCCTTGGAGTTTAGAGCAGGCGCTAAAGTTATATTTAGGTATACGGGTAATAATACTAATGTAAATAGGTATTTTTCTGTATTTAATATTGGCACTAACGCAGAGTTAAAGGGCGTTTATATTGATTATTCTAACGCAAGATACGCAATACACGACGACGCAGCTTTTAATAATGCGGGTACTAATATATTTGAAGATATTATAATAAAAGGTTATCCGAGTGGCGTAACGGGTATTCATTGGGGCGGCGGATTTGGAAAGCAAAACATTTATATTATTAAAAATGTAGTCTTTTTAGATGATGAAATGCCCGCTAATTATGGCGATATTTATTACCATAATAACGAGAACGGAGCAACCGCAGAAAATAGGCTAATAATGAATAATTGTTACGGCGAGCGTTCTTGCTTTTTTATATGGTTAGGGGCAAGCCCTAAAGTTAGTTATGTAACTGTTTCGAGTAGTACTTTTACGTCTATAACAGTAAGAGCGCAAAGCGAAAGCGAGCCATACGAAAATATTAAACTCATTAAGTATAATAATATAGAAACATCATAGAAAAAGGGGGCATATTATGAAATGGTTAAAAAAAGTAGCGGCTACACCGCTAACAAGTATAGCTAAAGTAATAGACGGTTTTAACGGAGCTAATAAAAACACTAACGCGCCTAGTATAAGAGCGGTAGAGGACGCTTTAAATGGCAAGGCAAGCACCGGCGACTTAATGACGCTTTCCGAGGAACTAAACGCCGAAATAGCAACTAAGGCAACTAAGGCGGAACTTGAAAGCGCTACTAGCGAGTTAGAAACCGCTTTAGACGATAAAGTAGATACTTTAGACTTTCAAAACTACCAAGTGCAAATACAAGAGCAGATAGCGATAGTAAAAAACGAGACCGACAACAAACTAGCCACTAAAGCCGATAGGACTAACATGATTATAAGCCGCGACTATAGCTATAATTACGAGATCACCGCCGGTAGTTATGCACAAATTAGCGCTGCTAACTTGGGTATTATTGCTATAAGCGGGTATACTCCGATTTGTTTTAGAAAGCTTAACTCAGGCTCGAGATATATAAACATAACTAATATGCAGGCAGTAGCGCAAGGCACGGTAGTAAACTTAACTAACACTAATAACGCAACAGTAAGCGGCACTTTAAGCATAACTTTAGTCTTTGCGAGAAACGACGTAAGGGAGAGTTAAGGAAAATGGCAACAGTATTACTAACGATAGGCTCTACTATAGCAGTAGCTTTAATATCGCTTATAGGTACGGTATTTACTACTAAAGCAGGCAACGACAAAATACAACACGAACTAGATAAACATAACGCCGTACAAGATACTAAGTTAGAGGAGTTAACGCGAGAGGTAAGACAACATAACGACTTTGCTACTCGTATACCGGTTATAGAGCAGCGCGTAACGGCGTTAGAGAAAGAAACTTTTAGAAACAAATAGGGGCGACTTATGATAAAAGTTTTTAACGATACCGATAAATTATATAAGAGTAACGGCGACGCAGTAATAGCCGCAACGAAAGCCCGCGTAAAAAATGCGGATAACGGCGACTATACATTAGAGTTAACTTGTAGTAGCGATTATAGCGACGTCTTACAAGCTAATAAAATAATAGTAGCTCCGACGCCGCAGGGCGAGCAGGCTTTTAGAGTTAGAAGTATCGAAAAAAGAAGTAATAGACTAGACGCTAAAGCTTACCACGTATTCTACGACGCAGATAACTTAATTATAGCGGATAGTTACGCGGTTAATAAGACGGCTAAGCAGGCTCTAAAGTACTTTAATAACGCCACAGATATAACTAGCCCCTTTACTATGGATAGCGACATATTAAGCATACATAACTTAAGGATAGTTAGAAAATCATTAGCCGAGGCTATAGTAGAGGTTATAGAGCGTTGGGGCGGTCACTTAGTACGCGATAACTATAATATAGCCGTTAAAGGTAGCATAGGCAAAGACTACGGCGTAACTATTCAATATAAGAAGAACTTAAAAGAGCTTACTGCGTCTTACGATTGGAGCAGCGTTGTAACTAAATTGTTACCCGTGGGTAAAGATGGCGTATTACTCCAAGATTTATACGTATATAGCGAAACTCAATATAATATACCATTTACTAAGACGGTTACTTTCGAGCAGGACATAGAGCGCGAGGACTACCCGAGCGACGCGGCATATATTGCAGCTTTAAGGGCAGACCTAAGAAAGCAGGCTAAAAACTACGTAGCTATAGCTTGTATGCCTACGATAAATTATACTTTGCGCGGCAACCCCGAAAAAGCTACCGACATAGGCGATATTATCGAAGTAAAAGACGCTCGCATAGGCGTAGACGTACTAACTAAAGTTATATCTTACGAGTACGACGCTATTACTAATAAGTACGTTACTCTTGAGTTTGGCAATTTTACGCCTAAGTTATCCTCTTTAATGAGCGATATAAAAGCCGAAACCTCAATACAAATAGCTAACGCTACGTCTAATATTAACGTAGAGGTTAACGGCATAGTAGACGCGATAACGGCGCTTAATTCTTTAGTAACTGAGTTAGAAGAGGATAAGCAGGACTTACTAGGCGAGGGGCGTTATATTGATATTACGGATAATATAGTTAATTGCGATCTTACCGCCGGCGACGGCATAAACATAGACGCAGATAACGCTATTAAGCTAGCGCCTTTAAGCATGATAGAAATTAAAGATAATATAATAGCGACCGTAGACACTAACGTAATAACTTTATTTATTAACTTACCGCGTCCAATAGATACGTATAACATAGAGAGTTATAGCCTTAAGATATATACTACTCAAGGCGCAGGCACAACTATAGATATAGATAACACTATAGCAGACATAACTCTTGCTAGCGAAATAGTTAACGATTATACGTTAGAGATTACCTTAACCGACGCAGGCGAGACGCTAACGGGACTAGCCGGCGCTTATAATGCTTACGCAGAACTTATAATAACCAACTAGGAGCGCGTACGGCGTCCATTTAGCCTTTTAAATTGAATAAAGGTATAAATTACCATATAACACTTTAAAACCCCTTAAACGAGCTTGTACGCCGTCTAGGGGGTTTTATATTATTTTTTCATAAATTTATTAAAGTTTTCGGGTTTAAAGAAATTTTCACTATAAGCTTTTGCCATATATTCCCGTAGCAACTCTTTAATCAAACCTTGGTTACTCCCTGCGTGGACAGATAAAAAGTTAATTATATCCGCGTCGGTTTCTTTATTAAGTTTTAAGTATATCCCTTTAGTATGGGCTTTGTCGTACTTGGCGCTAGCCCTGCTTTGTGCCGATGTAGTCATATTATACCCCCTTACTCGTTCATTAACATTAATAACTTGTTAACAAGTTCTAATAACAGCTCGTGATCTTTCCATGATAGCTTATCTCTTTGATACATCATGTCTATGCCGTCGAAACGGTAAAAAATGTTTTCTACCTCTTCTTTAGTCTTAGCGTCGATTAACTCTTTAACGAATTTCTTAAACATACTTACCCGCCTTTCTGCCCGTCCTGCCGCTAGCTCAGCTATTAAACGTTATAAACACTTAGCAACTTCTAATTCACAATAATGAAAACCCCAATTATTAGCGTTATATATTTCTATTGCTTTGTCTATTGCCTGCCCGTTAGTTTCTGCTTTAACTATAACGGTTTTTACTGCCTCGTAACCGCTGCCGATAAAGAAAACCTTTTTATGTGTATTATTTGTTATATTTTCCATATAATCACCTTTCCGCCCGTCCTGCCGATAGCGCAGCTATTAATTATACCTCGTAACCGTTTCTAAATCTACCTACTAAGTAAGCCCCCGTTCTGTTTTGCTCTTCTATACAATGCTTAGCACTAAGCGGATTATATATTATAAATGTTTTGCCGTTGCTAAAAGCGAATATAGTTTCTTTTGTTTGTTTACTGTCTAGTAGTGCTTTATGCCTTGCACTATTTATTCTTTCGTGATCTATCATAAGCCCCGCCTTTCTACCCGTTAAGCCGTTAGTGCAGCTATTAAAACTTAAAATCTTACGTTAGAAAACCATTTATCTATGAACCATTTTTCGTAACCGTTTCTAGGTATTACCGCTTTGTCTTTGTCTTTTTCGTATTCCTTAGCCCTTGTATACCACTTGTCGTACTCTTCTATAGTCATGGCGTCTATTTTTTCCTCGTTTGCGTCGCATATTACGACGTCTATTATTTCCTCTAAGTAACTTCTTACACGTATAAGGCTTAACCCGTTGTCTATATTCCAATTAGTTAACTTTTCAAGTGCTGCTTTGTATCCTGCTTTAGCTATATCCTCGTAAGCTTTTTTACGTTCTTCTATAGCATATTCAAGTAACGCCTTACCTATAGTTTGATTAAATTCTCTACTCCTTAATACGTCGTCTAATGTTTTCATAAGCTACCTACCTTTCTTAAAAATGCCGTTTTTATTTATAAGTATATACCTATATTTAGAAAAAACAACCCTTAATTTTACACAAATATTTTTTTATTTGTTTGTGCAATATTACTAGAGTGTAAACATATGATAGTTAATGAATTAACTGTATGATGTTTACACGCTAATTTTATATCTTAAGAGTTATATTAAGCTCCATTTCCCCGTTAACGTTAGATAATACTATAGATTTAATTATAGATTTTAATAATTTGTTTTTTTGCTCAACGTCTAAAGAGGGGTATTTTTCTAGTACTTTTTCTAAGATAGGTATAGCTTTCATAGCTTTAATATCGTCCTCTACCGGCTCGGCTTTTATTTCCTCTATACGTTGTTTAATGTTATCTATATCATTACTAAGCGCTCCCGTCCTGCTCTTAAATAGCTCTATATCATATATGCCTTGCTCTAGCATTTCGCAAGCACGCTCTAGTTGCGTTTCTTTGTTCTTTAATTCTTTAGTAAGTAAATTAAGCTCTTTTTCTTTATTGCTGCGCTTAATGCTTATTTCTTCTTTTGCATTGTCTAAGAAATAGTTATAATTCTTAAGTGCCTCTTTTAACTCTTTTAATACTTCTTTTTCTATTATTTCCAATTTATAAGATACTTTATGATCGCAAGCGGGGCTACGATAGCATATTATATACTCGACCTTGCTAAAACTTGGGCGACGTTGCATTAGCTTACCGCAAGAGCCGCATACAATTAAGCCGGCTAACGGATTGCGCATTATATCATTTTTACGAATTTTAGGGCTTTTAGTTTGGTCTAATATTTGCGCCTGCTCAAATATAGAGGGGGCTATTATGCCGTCGTGTTTACCCTCTACCCAAGTATTAAGCTTACTACTATGTATTTTCCCAATATATAACTTACTAGTTAATATCCTTTTAATTGCGGTAGCGTCCCAATAATAACCGCGCTTAGTCTTTATACCGCTATTATTAAGCTTGTCGGCTATAGTGCTTACTCCAACGCCCGCTACGTATTCATTAAAGATATAATTAACTACGCTTGCCTCTTTTTCGTTGGGAACTAATACAAAGCCTTTGTCTTGGCGTACTTTATCAAACCCGAACGGTAAATTATTACCGATATAGTAGCCCTCTTTGGTAGCTTGCAGGCGTCCGCGTTGTAATCGCCGCGTTATAGTCTTGTATTCTCTGCGAGACATAAAGAGAGCGAACTCAAAATACTCCTCGTCTATTTCCTCTTTACTCAAATCGTATACTTTTTGCAAAGTATATATTTTAGTCTTTGAACCTTTAAAGACGTCTAATATTTCTACTTGATCTAATTGATTACCACGACTTAAGCGCTCTATTTCCACACATACTACGCCGTCATATAACCCCGCCGCTACGTCGTCTAATAACTCTTGCATTTGCGGGCGGTTAGCTATACTTTCACCGCTTACGACTTCTTTATAAATTTTAGTTATATGTAGATTATTACGGGCGCAATACTCCGTTAGCATGGTCTCATGTCTTGTTAAAGTTTCCTCTTTGTTTTCCTCGTCGTCTCGTGATTTACGAAGATATAGAGCGACCTCGTTAACTATCATTTTTACCACCTCTACTCTCTTTTAATAATTGGCTATAGCGCTCTATTAGCTCTAACTCTTGAGGCGTATAATTGTACTCGTCGAAATATAACGACGTTATATTATCGCCGTTAATAAGTACCTCTAACGATACGTTAAAATAAGCGGCTATATCTTTAAGCACTTTAATACTTACCTTATTAGAGCCGCGAGCATACCAAGAGTTTATAGTACTAGGAGCTACGCCAATAGCTCGGGCTAAATCTGCGCGTTTCATGTTATGCGACTTTAATAAAATATCTAAATTATTTAAAAACTCGATTTTAGACACCCCCTTTTTTAAAAAATTAGTTGTATTTTGATTATAACGCGTTAGCGTTTTAATTGCACTATAAAAAGTAAAAGACGATAAAATAAAATTATTTCTTGACAATTAATAATTATACGCTTACTATAATCGACATAGGCAGAAAACGCAAAAGCGTTTTTCATAGTCTTAAAATAAACGCAAACGCGAGAAAGGGGGGTTAAGCTTATGTACTCAAACATAAAGGCGGAGTTATCTCGACATAACCTAACAGTTAAAGAGCTAGCGGCTTATATGGATATGACGACGCAAAACGTATACAACAAACTAAGCGGCAAAGTAGCCGTAAACGCTAAAGATATGCAGCTTATACAAAACTTTTTTATAGAAAAAGCAGGCGGCGCTTTTTCTCTTGACTATCTTTTTGCTACAGACGTAACTAATAATGGCGGTAATTAGAGAACAACCTACCGCCGCCGTACTAGCTAATCTTTATAACATCATACGCGAAACTATCCAAGACGCGGACGCTTACTATACTGCGGAGCAGATAAAGGCGTTAAAAAGTAATCCTAATAATATCTTTTTAGAACAAGAAAGGAAAACTAAATAAATGATAGATTTAAGCAATTTATCGACTAAAGAGGCTTTGGACCTTAACGCAAAGTTGCAGCAGAAAAAGCACGTTATACGGCAGGCGTTAAAAGAAAAAGGGGTATTAAAGAAAGCCGGTACTAATGACTACGACAAGTATAACTATTTTAGCGAGGCACAGTATAAAGCACTATTTACCGAACTTTTTAGCGACGCAGGCGTAGAACTTAGTTTTAACGAGGTTGAGTATAACACTTTTACCGGTAGCGAAAAGCAGGCTAACGGACGTATGCCAAAGCTTAACTTTATCCTTACCGACATAGACACGGGCTTTTATGAAGAGACGACTATAACGGGCGAGGGTATAGACAAAGGCGACAAGGCAGGCTATAAGGCTTATACGGGCGCTCTTAAGTATTACCTAGCTAATACCTTTATGGTAGCAACCGGCGACGACCCCGAAAAGGAAAGCCCAAACCACACTATGAACAATAAAGTAACTAAGATCACTAGCAAGCAAATAGAATACTTAAAGAAATTAGCAGCGGAGCGTGGCAGAGAGTTAGACTTAGACGACGTTAAGACTTGGACGAGCGAGCAGGCTAGCGTAGTTATCGAAAAGTTAAAGGGGGCTAAGTAATGGACTATAAAAAAGAAATAGAGAGCCTCTTAAGACGTACTAAGCGCGAGGGTATAGAGGACTTATTAGACTATATGGAAATAAGCGGCTTTTACTCTGCGCCGGCAAGCACTAAGTACCACGGAGCGCACGAGGGGGCGTTAGCAATTCATAGCTTTAACGTTTGCGTAGCTGCTTTAGAACTAGCCGAGGCTTGGCGAGTAGATAAGAGCTTTACTAACTCAATAATAATATGCGCTCTACTCCATGACTTAGGAAAAGCGGGGCAATTCAACAAACCGCTTTATGTTGAGAATATCTTAAAAAAAGGTAGGAGTGAGGCGCAACCTTATAAGACTAACGAAAACCTAATGACACTAGATCACGAAATAGTAAGCGTTATAGAGGCGTCTAAGTATATCGACCTTACCGAGGACGAGCAGAGGGCTATAGCTTGGCATAACGGACTATATGGCACGTTTAAGTATCAAATAGCCGGCAAAGAGACACCGCTATATATGATTATACACTTTGCCGATATGTGGGCTAGTAGAGTACTAGAAAGTAAAGAGGGCTAAAATATGAATAAGGTTATATTATTAGGCAGGCTTACAGACGAGCCTACTAACTACAGTAAAGATGATAAATACATGGCTAAATTTACGATAGCAGTAGATAGACGCTTTAAAACCGAGGGGCAGCCGAGCGCGGATTTTATAAGCTGTGTAGTTTTTGGCAAAACTGCGGAGTTTATTCTTAAGTATTTTCATAAGGGCATGAAAATAGCAATAGAGGGCAGGCTACAAACGGGTAGCTATGTCAAGGACGGAGTTAAACGCTATACTACCGACGTCGTTATAGAAACGGCAGAATTTGCGGAAAGCAAAAGAGAGGATACACCGCCGCCAAGCCCTAACGATTTTATACCGATAGAAAACATAGAGGACGATTTACCTTTTAAGTAAGAAAGAGAGGATTAGACAATGAGAAAAGAGATAGACGAGGCTATAGCGGACGCTATAGCAGAGGAGCAAGTAACAAAAGCTTTCGAGCAGGCAGAGGCAAAGGCAAAAGAGGAACAGAGAAACAGAGATTTTTTTAAATCTTTAATGAGGGGAGAAAGCTCGGCAGATAAAAGAGAGGTAACTATACTTTTAAGCGAATATGTAGAACTTAAGAACAAAGAGCGCGACTTAGACTTAATACTTAAGGCAATAATCGAGGGTATGGGGCTTAGCTATAATAATGAGTATATCTACCTTAAGAACGAGGGCGAAGTAACTAACGTGTTTAGAATACTCTACCCCGAAGTATACGAGGAACTCTTTAAGCAGGCGTTAGAGGATAAGTAGAGCCTATGGA
>AUXO017062904.1_pt1 | contig 11323 bp, 2 predicted proteins | sample 768731 | NCBI WGS metagenome assembly AUXO01 (sample SAMN02715735, study PRJNA202380) | gut metagenome | biome: sheep rumen | host: Ovis aries | place: New Zealand: Palmerston North | reverse complement strand
GTACAGGCTGAAGACGGCTTACTGCAAGCTCTGTAATTGGAGTTTCAATAACTTTGTTTACAGTAGTACCGTTTTTTGTAAACATGAAACCAAAGTTTGCTTTTGATGCTTCAACGGTCTTGCTCATTGCGTCTGCAGAATCAGCATCAACAATTTTACCGCCGAGTTTTTCTGCAACATAATTCATCAGTTTTTCTGCATCAGTATTGAACATTACGCGGTGAATCGGTTCGAATGTAAGACCTGTGTCATAGATGTTTACGATTTCAACAAGTGCGTAGCGGACATTCTGATTTGGAGAAGCTTTTGTTTTTTCTTCGTCCCATACAGCCTTTGCAGTTGCAAGAGAATGATTTCCGTCGCCTACTGCAAAAAGGAAAGAACTTCCGTCTGAAGCAGTATTTGCCTTTTTCAGATTTTCAAGAGCCTTGTGAACTTTTTCAAGATCTTCATCAGATTTAACAGCCCAGCCTGTGATGTGACCCGAGTTAAGCATAAGGTCTCCGTCATAAACAGGAGAATTCTTTTTTGCATTTTCACCGGCTGCTTCAACAAGAGTGCGGTTTGGATCATTTACAAGAAGCATGATGTGCGGAAGTTCAAGAGGTGCACCGCTGCGGATTTCTTTTCTTGGAGGAATTCTGTCAACGATTGTAGCTTCTGTTGCGCGGATCAAAGCTTTGCTGAAAGGTTTCCATTCGTAAGTTTCAAGATCTACAGCAACAATAAGACCGTGGCGGCATCTTCCGTAAGCAGTAGTTCGCTCAAGATAAATAAACTCTTCTGTTTCCGCGTCAAAAATATCACCGCTCATATATGAAGTCATAGATTCTTTAATTTTTGAAATGCGTTCTTTTTTATCCGGAGAGTTTAAATAAACTTCTGGCAGAATAAGATTCAATGTTGATGGATTTGTACCTGCTGCCTTTTCTGCATTTTTCCAGTATTCAGCATCCTGCGTGTACTGATCACATGCAACAACACTCCAGGATTTCAAATCCTTGTTTTTCGGCAAAAGAATGCCTGGAACTTTAATTCCAAATTCTTCAAAGTTTTTCATAATGGCTTATTTTAGCAAAATTTGTGCCAATTTGTCATTCATTAAGTTGATAATTTTTCTGTGGTAAATTTTCTAGCTTTAAATGGAAGATATAGAAATCAACGGATTATTGTTTGGAAAAGTTTTGAGCTTTAATTCTGATTTTAAATTGATGAAATAAAAATTGGCGCGAAGGAATATTGAGAGGATAATTTTTTGAGCATTAAATAAAAGATATAGAAATCAACGTAAGCGGAAGATCAGACTGAAAAAAAATTCTGCACAAGCGTAGCGCGGAAGCCTTTTTTTCGGGATGGTCTTCCGCTGGGAGTTGATTTTTAAGTATTATTTTTTACAGCTTAAAAAATTTCCTGTAGGCATTCCATGTTGAACTTACAAGAGTGTCTACATCAGAAAATTTTGCGCTCCAGTTAAGAATCTTCTGTGCAAGATCTGATTTTGCAGTAAGCTGTGCAGGATCTCCAGGCCGGCGTCCAACATAATCAGCCTTGATTTCTTTCCCTGTGATACGGCGTGCAGCTTCAAGCATTTCCGTAACAGTAATACCGTTTCCTGTTCCAAGATTCAGCGTGATGCTTTCGTTCTTTGAAGAAATATATTCAAGTGCTTTCACATGTGCTGATGCAAGATCTGAAACATGAATGTAGTCGCGGATACAGGTGCCGTCGCGGGTAGGGTAGTCGCTTCCAAAGACACTCATCTTTTCTCTTTTGCCGCATGCAGTTTCCATGATTACAGGAAGAAGGTTTGCAGGATTCTGCTCAAGACCGTAAAGAACACCTTCTGTATCGTAACCTGCTGCATTAAAATATCTGAGTGCTGCAAATTTAAGTCCCTTAAGCTGATCATACCACTTCATGAATTCTTCTATTTTGAGCTTTGTAAATCCGTAGTAGTTTTCAGGATTTTTTGGATGCTCTTCATCAACAGGCACATACTGAGGTTCACCAAAAACGGCGGCAGTTGAAGAGAAAACCATGTACTTGCAGTTATGCTTTACGGCAGCGTTCAAAATATTCAAAGTTCCGTTAATATTGTTTACTGAATATTTTTCAGGATAAATCATGCTTTCCCCTACAGCCTTAAAAGCTGCAAGATGAATGAATGCATCAAATCCGCGCTCAAAAGCTTTTTCAAGATTTTTTACATTCAGAATGTCGCCTTTTATAAAATCATTTTCTTTAAAAAGATTCTGCTTAAGTCCGCTTGAAAGGTTATCAAAAACAGTAACTTTGTGACCACAAGCCATAAGTTCCTTTACAACGTGGCTTCCAATATATCCTGCACCACCAATAACTAAAACTTTCATAAAAAAACTTCCTGTTAATTTATATTTAAAACACAGAAATCAATTCACAGCGGGAACCCATCCCGAAAAAAGGCTTCAGCCCTTCTGGCTTGCAGAATTTTTTTCGGGCCGGAACCCCGCTTCCATTGATTTCTGTGTTTTTACTTATATGTAACTTCTCATGTTTTTTTAATCAAAGAACACAGGTGTATTTTATCACAATAAAGAGTTTGATTTCTATAGAGTACCTTTGTTATATAAAGATGTGGAAAAATAAATTTTGAGGATTAATAAAATTGACGTGAAGGAGTATTAAGAGGGCTGCATGTAGATGCGACAGCATCGGTTTTGGAACTCTCAAGACGACTGGGAGTCAATTTTGTTAATATTTAATAGAAATTATTTTAAGTTTAAATTAAAAATTTTCTTCAAAAAAAGTTTAAAAAAATTTGACGGATAAAAAAAAACGGGTGTACAATTAGTAAATGTCAAAAATCTCCATATTGAAAATGCGAGATTATGCCGATAATGAGATGAGTTTTATAAGGTGGATCTGTTTAAAATAAATCAATTTTATACAGGGTGCTAGCAAAAAAAAGTGGTGATAATTATGAAAAAAACTTTTAGCTCTATCCTTGTGGCAGCATTGACTGTATTTACTTTTTTAACAATCTCTTGTGACGTTGGTATGGGAGAAGCCGTTGACCTGGAAGCTCCTGAGATTACTGTATCTAGAATGGTGGCTTATGAAGGCGAAACTGCTACAGAACCAAAAACAAGTTTTGCCACAACTCTTTTTACAAAGAGCCATGTAAAATTTTATGGAACAGCTTTTGATAATACTGGTGTAAAGAATGTGTATGCCGAAATAAAATGGCTCGGTGAAGAAGATTTTACATACTTTAAAAGAGCAGATCTTTCCGGTGAAAATTGGGTTCTTGATATAAATTTTGAAAAAGAAGGTGCATGCTGGCTTAAAATTGTTTCAGAAGATAATAAGAAAAATTATGGAACAAAATCTGCTAAGGTAGTAACTCTTTTTGTTGACAATAATGCTCCTGCCGGTGATGCATGGTATATTGACCGCCTTGTAAATGGAATTCAGTATAACCTTCAGACAAAAGAAGCTCTTAAGAAAATCCTTGAAGAAGATCCGAAGTTACTTCAGCCTTCAAATATTGATGTTGCACAGAATGTAAAATTTAATATTTGCTCAAGCTTTAGTGATGCATCTGGAATTCAGACTGTTTCTATTTCATTGTTTAAGGAAAACGGTGAAAAAATTTGTGAACTTACGAAAACTTCAGATAGTAGTAATTATGCACCAAGATTTGTTGTAGATGCGTCTCAGATACCGAATTTACCTGCTTCTGGAGATCATTTGATTCAAGTAAAGTATTCAGCAACAGATATCGTTTCTCCAAATTCGAATTCAGTTACTGAAAAAGATATTGATATGGGCTGGTTCTTATGGTGGCCTGAAAGTGATAATCCAAGATGTTATATTCCGCAGGAAGGAGAAAGCGGAAATATTAATCTCCATATTAATGACGCACTAAATGTTACTGTTTTTGATGATGACGGATTTAAGAGTGGAGAAAAAATAGAGTGTATTTTAAAAGATGCATCAGGTACAAGATTAACAAATTCAAATGGTCAGTATCCTTCTTATACACCTAAAGCTGGAGAAAGACAGTGTAACATAAAGGTTGATGCTCCTGGAGAAGCTCAGACATTATCTTTAAGAACTACTGCATCTGATGCTTCTGGAAAATCTCTTGTAAAAGATAATACTGTACTTGTAACTGATGATAATCATCCTACTCTTATTATTGAAGCCCCTGAAAATAATCAGATTCCGACTGTAGATTCTGCTTCATTGATTACATTTAAAGGAATTGCACTTGATTCTTCAGGCTGCACAAATCTTAAATTTGTTTGGATTCCTGAAAGTGCAAATGTTGTAGACAAGAAAAATGCAGCTCTTGAGGTATTAAATGCTGATAATTCTACAGCCCCATCAGGAGCAGTAAGTGTTACTACTTTGTCTAGCGGATTAAAGCTTTATAATGTAAAACTTTCCGCTGAAGAACTTGATAATGGATTAAAAAAGCAAACCTTTAATTTTACTCAGTCTCTTTTGAATGATTTCCTTGATTCAAATGGTAAAATTGATAATAACGAAAAATATTTCTACATAAGACTTATCCGTAAAGATGGAAATTATACTGATTCAGAACTTAAGCTTTCTTCCGACACAATTAAGCCGGAAATAAAACTTATCGGTCGAGGAAATATGTCCCTTGTTGATAAGGATACTCCCCTTGTCCTTAAATTCATGGCAAAGAAAAGTAATGGCGTTAAGATTGATTCAAGTTCATACAAAGTAACTGATGGTGAAGGCAATACAATTTCAGGCACATATAATGCAAATGAAGTTGCTTATACAGAATCAAATGGTACTGAAGTAAAAGGTGTTTATACATGTGATGCTATTTCTACAGATGAATTAACTGCCTTCTTTAATAACAATAAAAACCCTAAATATACGTTATATGCAAAAGATATTCTTGGAAACAGTATTAGCGAAGATTTCCAGTTTATTATCAGTGCTTTGCCTCAGATTAGTTCAATAAGTTCTTCAGCACCGGAGCTTTGTAAAATTGAACCTATCATGATAAATGTCTCATTTACAAAACCTGTAAGTGTAAGTGACAGTTCTGGAATAAAATTGAAGCTTAAGAATATTAAACGTAATGGTTCAGGTGAAAATACAGTAAGATATGCTTCTCTTGTGGGAGGTCAGGGCTCTACAACTTTGATTTTCCAGTATGATGTTCAGCCTGGAGATGAATCAACAGGACTTCAGGTTTATAATGAACCGAATGCTGGCCCAATTGTCGGCATTCCTGAAACAACAGCACATCTTAAAGTTCTTGGAGAAGGTCAGAATCTTCAGGATAAAAAAACAATTAAGATAGATGGTATTGCTCCAAAAGTAACAAATGTTGTAATCACCACAGATTCAGTTTCAGAAAATGTTTTTGATGGAACAGATTATTTGAAAGAAGGTCGTACCGTAACAGCAACAGTTACAGTAAATAAAAAAGTTACAGTTCAGGGAACACCAAAATTTAATATAGGAACTTTCGTTCTTGACTGGCAGGGAATCAGTTCAGATGGAAAGGTTCTTACTTTTAGAAAAAAGATTAAGAAGGGTGAATTTACTGACGGATTATATACATATTCTAAGGATAATTGTATTGATGGTCTTGATATAATTAAAGACGCAGCGGGAAATGAACTTGAAAATGCCCTTACTGGTAATTATACAAAGAAAATTTATATTGACACATCGTCATCTGATGCACCGGTAATAAAGAATTCGGCTGGAAATGCACTTGAAAGCGGCAAGTTTATGAGTGAAGTTATATTTAAGATTTATACTGATGCTGAAGTAAAAACTGAATATTCTGTTGATGGTGGATCAAACTGGCTTGTTTATTCTGACTTTGGTTCTTCGGCTTCCAGTGAAAAAACAATAACTGCAACTTCGTCTGTTGTATCTGTAACTCTCGTTGCAAGAATTACAGATCGTGCAGGTAACGTTTCTAAATATTCAGAACCACTTTCTCTTGAAATAAATAATGCATTCCCTAAATACACTGTAGAATGTACAAATGCGGACAAGAATTATAAAGAAGGAAAACTGACATTCAAAGTATATTTTGAATCCCCAGTAAAAATAGCAGCTGATGCAACTGCAGAAATTATTCTTTCTGCAAATGACAGTGATACAGAAAAATTCGGATCAGCAACTCATAAGGCTGTTCTTAAGACAAAGGGTGTTGAGACTTCAGAAGCAACTTTTGAATATACTATTCAGAGCGGAGATTCGTTTACACTTAAAATCAATAAAGATGATGTAAAGCTTTATGGAATCTCGGATTTATATGGCTTTACTCAGAGCGGTCTTGAACTTGAAGAAGATTATTCTCGTCCTAAAATCAGATGTGATAACGTTCCTCCGACAGTTAAAAAAATGACTCCTGGTGGAACTAAAACATCATTCAACGGAACTAACATTTATTCAAATGGAAAAGTTATTGAACTGGAATTCAGTGAACCTGTAAAAGTTAATACAGGAAAAATCTATCTTCGTCAGACAGCAGGCTGGGCAATTCCTCCAATGTTTAATATTACAGAATTCAATAAAGTTACCAGCGCTGTAAAATCTAATGGAAATAAAAAAATTGGATCTCTTACAGGAACTGAGATTCTTTACATGGATGGTCTGGAAGATGTAGAAGGTCCGCTCTCTGATAAAGTTGGACCTGCAAATTACATATATCATGGAACGGGACAGTTTGTTGGACCATATAAAAAGTCTTCGCAGGGACTTAAGGATGACGGAAAATCACCAAATTATAAAGATACAAAATATGTTCTTGATTTTGATATGGATATCTGGGGTGATGAAGGTAAAAAGTTTGGAACAACCTTTAATACTGGAAATGCTTCAAGGCAGGATACAGTTTCTCAATCTGGACAGGTAGTTGTAAAGGAAGGTTCTACTACAATCACAACAAAGAATATTCGAGATGTTCTTGAAAGCATTCATTTCCATGAGAGAACTTTAAGTGTTAATTCTGCTTCTGTATCTATAGATTCAGATAATAAAAAGAAAGTTACTTTAACTATTCCTAATGGTTTCCTTGGTGATTCAGCTTTGCAACCAGGTCTTGAATGGGAGCTCGTAATTGAAAAGGGTGCTTTCATGGATGAAACAGGAAACTTCTTTGGTTATGAAGCAGACGGTACAAAGACAAACTCAGATTCCAGACAGGCAACTAATTTGTCATCTGATGTTTCAGCAGAATGGGGTAGAAAAAGAAATACTGTCAGCTCTACAGATAATGTAAAACCTCTGGTTCTTATTCAGGATGGTGCTAATCCAAGCTTCCTTTCTGGTGGTGTTGCAAAACCTGTTGTCCGAGTTGACCGCTACAGTTATGGTCTTGGTATTTATCAGCCGAAAATAGAAAACGGCGAAATTGTAAGAGACTTTGTTCAAACAGTAACATCAGGTGAAAATTTTTATGGCAGCAAGAAAATTATACCTACAAAGCCTACAGCACAGGTTCGCGTTAGAATTGACTGTCAGACAAAAGATGCTTCAATCAGACATGTAAAATCAACTGCTGTTTCAAAGGCAATTGGAAATGTAACAAATACAGATAACGGTGGTGATAGAGGCGTTACTTCATATGCAAGTGATTCTTTCACCGGATTGACAGTTCCGTCTGCACCAGCTTCTGCTACTGAAGGAAGTGGAGATGTTTTGTTCCTTAGCGGTAGTGGTGATCACAAAAAATCTTATGTGCAGCTTATTTATGCAAGAGCCTTTTTGAATGGACAGAAATCTGAAGTAGAAAAAGAAGGAATCTTCCAGACGGTATTGTGTATGGTAAATCCGACATTTAGTAATGGTAGATCAATATTTGAAGATTATGCTGGATATAACGATGTTTCTGTCCGCGGAACTACAGGCTGGGCGGGTGAGCCTTCAATTTCTCCGTTCCCGTTAAGGGACTCTGCAGTAAGCTCTCCATATTTAAGAAGAGCTTATCCTGATTATTATGATGGTGATAATAAAAATTACTACTGGATCAGTTATGAAATTCTTATTGATTCTTCTATGTCAATATATTCATGGGGTCCAAATAAAAATTATTGTGACTGGGGTCAGAACTGGGGTCTTATGAAGCCTGGTGAATTTAACAAAATCAGTAATCTTAAAAACTGGCAGTAATAAAGGCAGGAGGTAAAAAATGAAATATTCAGCAATTAAAAATAATATGACTAAATCTCTTGCCGGCTTGTTTACTGCTGCAGTCCTCTCTTTTACTGGTGGTTGTACTATTGGTCTTGGTCCTTCTGTTGACCTGCAGGCTCCTGAAGTAAGCATAACTTCTCACAAGGATAATGATTCTGTTGGTCCTGTTTTTTCTATAAAAGGTGTTGCTTATGATAATGAAGGTGTTACAAGCTTAAATGTAGATTTTACTGATGCGGACATTCATTATTCCATTGTTCCGGGTGTAGATACAAACTGGAAAAAGAAAAAACATGGTGATGTCAGCTGGCATTCAGTTACAGAAGATTCAAATTATTATTGTAATGTTAATGGAAATAAAATTGAATGGTCTATTGGAGTAGATCCTGAAAATGATAAAGATCCTGCAAAGACTGACGAATCATATACACTTGAAGCAACTGTTCAGGATAAAATGGGAAACAGCGGAAGAAAATCAAAGGCTGTTTGTACTGTTACTGTTGATGTAAATGATCCGTATGTAGAAGTGTATAAGCCTGAACTTTTTGGAGGACAATATACTAAAGTTGTTTCTGATACTTCTTCATATGAAATAAAAGACGGAAATGTAATTTCAAAACTTTTGAATGGTGATATTGTACTTTCCGGCAGACAGTCAGGAGCTATTTCTTTTAAGACATTAAGAATTGAATTTGATAATGGTCAGCTTGAAAGTGGAATTGCAAAAAATACTTCGGGAACTGCTGTTAATTCAATGGAAGAAGTTCTTTCAAGTCCATCATCTGCTTTGGGAGATAGTCAAACTCCTGCTTTGTATTATGTAAAGGAAATAAATAAACCGGATCGTGAATGGACTCTTACTGTAAAACCATCAGAATGGGCAACTACTTATAAGGGTATAGAATATGGATTGGATACAGGCAAGCATATAATCCGCGTTGTCTCAACAAGTTTAAGTACTTCAAACGCCTGGGAAAGAAAAGTACTTGGTTATTTTATCTGGTATCCGGAAGCAGATAAGCCATGGATTAATGCAACAATCGGAGATGATACTGAAAAAGATGATCCTGTTGACTGTTATCCTGGGTCTTCAATTTCAGGTAGTGTACAGGATGATGATGGAATTCGCAGTATAGTTTCTTCGATGTGGAAAAAAGACGGCAGTGATTTTGTTAAGATCAGTCAAACTACTCATACTCTTCCACAGGAGAATGCAAAATATGCTTCCTGGTCAATTGATGTTCCGTCTGTCAGTGGAAAATATAAATACATAGTTACGGTAGAAGATTTAAAAGGCAATAAGACAGAAGAGATTCGTTACTTTGAGACTGCAGATATCAGTGCTCCAAAAATAAAGATAAATTCACCGGCAGAAAATACTTCTGTAATTTTGAATAAAGAGGGTAATTTTAGTTTTAACGTAGAAGCATCTGATGATGGTGTTGTTAAATTTTTTGCTGTTGCATGGCTTAATCCAGCTTTGAAATCTGACTATACAAATAAGATTAAATTTTTGACAGGAACAGATGCTTTCTGGCAGGATGCTGTTGAAAAGACTTCATCTAGAGGAAAAGATAATTACGGCAATATTGTAATTAGACTTGATGATGGAACTGAAAGAAACGAATATTCAAAAACAAAGAGTTTTAATCTTTATAATGATATGAAGATTGGAGAAAAACTCAGTGGTACAAATATTCCGTTGTGCGCACAGGATTTTGTTTTCTTTGCAAGTGATGGTGGAAAGAGCACGGTAAAATCTATTACTCTTACCGGAGATATTATTACGCCGGAAGAACTTACAATTGATAAAATTACGATCGGCAGTACATCAAAGACTTTTGATGATGGAATTCCAATTTTTGGATCAACTTTTGCCGGTAAAAAAGCAACTGTTTCTGGAAAATGGAAAGATAATTTTACTCAAAGTTTGTCTAATGACAGTAAGGTTTATAAGCCGGTTGTTACCTGGGGATCTGGTGATAATCCTCCGGAAGCAGACTCCGTTACAATTAATAGCAACGGAACATGGACTGCAGTATTTAATAGCTCTCCTGCAAGTGGTGGAACGATAAATGCAACTCTTGAGGATTTTGGCGGTAATAAGAAATTTATTCAGAAAGCAGTAAGTATTGAAACAACTGCATCTGGTCTGACAAGAATTTCCAGCAGTACAGATGATGGATCATACAAAGCAGATACAGATCCGGATAAAGGAATAATATATATCAGCCTTGAATTCTCAAAGAACACAGACCTTGATACAAGTAGTTGCCTTGCTGGAACGGGACCTCAATTAAAATTAAGCAATGGTGGTGTTGCAGAATATGTAAGCGGTTCAGGCTCTACTTCTCATATTTTTAAGTATAAGATTAAAAATACTGATACTGACGGTAAGATTAATGTTAATGAAATTATTGCAAATGGTGCTGTATGGAAAGAAAATGGCTCTAATGAGAATGTAACTGTTTCAATGACAGACTCTCTTAAGTCAGGACTTTCTCAGCGTAATATTTATGTTGATAATACTCCTCCAAAAGTAAAAAGCATAAAATCAGTATCATCTTCCGGTTATTTTATGAAAGACTCAGCTCTTCTCTTTATGCTGGAATTTACAGAGGATGTTTCAATTACAAATATTTCAGACCTTAACATGCAGTTTAAGCATGGAACTGGGGTAACTACTATTGATTCTACTTTGGCTGGAACAAAACAGGTTCTTATGACATATAATGTCTCTGAGGGTGAAAATGCAAATCCATTACAGTTTGATAAATTGAATGCAACAGGTGTTACTGTAAAAGATAATGCAGGTAATGAATTAACTGACTGGACACCTCTTACTGCACCTTCCTTTACAGGATTTGTAATTGATACACAAAAACCTGGTGCTCCTTCATTTGGTTCATGGAATCCGGGTGATCTTATAACATCTGATGAAGGAACCAGCTTTACTCTTACAGGTGAATCCGGAGCTTCTGTTGAATATTCTCTTGATGGAGGTTCAAGCTGGATTCCATATTCTGGAAAAGTAGATATTAAGAACAATGGATCTTATAATGTTACAGCAAAACAGATTGATAAAGCTGGAAATGAATCTGAAAATGCATCTGTAAAGAGTTTTGTAATTAATAAGGGT
>AUXO015955980.1_pt1 | contig 11323 bp, 9 predicted proteins | sample 768731 | NCBI WGS metagenome assembly AUXO01 (sample SAMN02715735, study PRJNA202380) | gut metagenome | biome: sheep rumen | host: Ovis aries | place: New Zealand: Palmerston North | reverse complement strand
TGGTTGTAGTCCTGCATGATCTTTTCGAAATACTCTCTTGTCTCCATATCAAATAAGTTTTGAATCTGGTGACAAAGGTAGACATTATATTTTATATGACCTTACGCTAAAATGGTCGTTTACGCTCCATTAAACCTTATTTCCATATTCCTATGCGTCCTTAAGCCGGTTCTCTTTGGGGGGCTATTATGTCTTTTCTATTCATTCGCTCCTACTATCTCTTGGTACATCCCATAATACCGTTGGGCAATTCTCTTCCAATTGAAATCTTCAAAGTTGACATGATTGTTACCATATTTCTCTGGGTGAGAGAATATCGAGATAATAGCATCGCGGATTTCGTCTACTGATTTTGGATGAACTCCTATGCCAACTGTTTCGTCAAACAAACCGTCTATCCCCTCTCCCAAGGTATAGATTACTGGCAGATTTTGGGATAAGGCTTCCAAATATACCAATCCAAAGGTCTCATGAACACTTGGCATAGCAAATAGCGAGCATTGAGACATGATGTCACGAAGTCTGTTTTTATCATCTATCCTACCTAGATAATCTACAAAATCTACATGTCCTTTGATACTTCTTTCAGTTATTCCATTCTTATCATTACCACCACCAACTATTGTCAGTATGATATCTCCATAGCCTTTTATAGTTCTAACTTTACTTACAGCTTCTATTAAACGACAGACATTTTTATTGGGAGTAAAGTCACCTATGTATAATAACTGATGACCACCTCTGTGTTCATGGGTTACATGTTGAATCCAAAAGTCTTCAATGCCATTTGGCTGTACCCCGAACTTATCCTCAATTGCTTTGAGAACAGGTTTTGCAAAAGGTGTTTTTTTGAACTTCTCAAGTGTAGCAGGAGAAATGAAAATAATTTTGCTTGCATGCTTTAATATTTTGCGTCCAGAAGTGTGTGTGTGCCATAGTTTGGCGATAAATAGGTTGATATCTGTGTTTCGGACTGTAACCATATATGGAATCCCAAATTCCTTGTATGCTTTGTATGCTAAACCACCATCGGAAAGGAGCGTTGCCGCATGAATCACGTCGAACTGACTCAAGTCAATCCGCTTTTTCATATCATGATAAAGCTGCCATTTCTTATAATGATATACATATTTATACCATGGACGAATGCAATAGCTATATACAAAAGAAACACCTTGCCCTCCAAACTGGTTTTTCCCGACTTGTATTTCTTTGCGAACAGGGCAATACACCACCTGCTCAACGCCGAGTTCATCCAATGCCTGACATAAGTTGGCATGAACCTTACTTCCACAAAATCCATTTGAAATATGAAGTACCCGCATCTTATAACCTTCCGTCAACCATTTCTCGTGGCAAGATACCCTTAACATCATAGATGACGCCATTATCCGATAGCAGATTTTTGAGCTTTAAATCCATAAATTCTCGGTGGGCTACGGCAAGAACAATCACGTCATATTCACAAATCTTCAATTCACTACGCTTACAGACAATAGGAATCTGATATTCCTTCATTACTGCCTCTGTATTTGCCCAAGGATCATATACAGTAATCTCCGAAGTGTACTCACTTAATGTATGATAGATGTCTATCACTTTTGTATTCCGTATGTCAGGACAATTCTCCTTGAAAGTGATACCCAATATCAGGATCTTAGAATTCTTCACCAATATACCTTTTTTATTCATCAGTTTGACAACCTGATTGCCCACATATTCTCCCATACCGTCATTCAATCGACGTGCATTAGACATCACACGAGGCAGGACGCCATACACCTGTGCTTTCTGGATTAGATAGTAAGGATCCACAGAAATACAATGCCCCCCCACCAATCCAGGGCTCATTTTGATAAAGTTCCATTTCGATGAAGCAGCTTCAATGACATCATGCGTGTCAATGCCCATTGCATTAAAAATCTTCGCCAGCTCATTCATAAAAGCAATATTCACATCACGCTGGCTGTTCTCAATAATCTTCGATGCTTCCGCTACCTTGATGCTCGGAGCTTTATGGGTGCCATTTATCAACACGGAGTTATACACATTGTCCACTATGTCAGCTACCTTTGGTGTTGAGCCTGATGTTACCTTTTTGATTTTCTCAACTGTATGCTGTTTATCCCCAGGATTAATGCGTTCAGGTGAATATCCCGCAAAGAAATCGACATTAAATCTCAAACCACTCACCCGTTCCACCACAGGCAAGCACTCCTCTTCTGTCACTCCGGGATATACTGTACTCTCGTAAACAACAATGTCGCCTTTTGAAATTACCTTACCCACCGTCTCACTGGCGCTAATCAGAGGTTGCAAGTCTGGTCGGTTGTTCTCATCTACAGGAGTCGGTACGGCTACAATATAGTAGTTACAATCCTTGATATCTTCTATGTTTGCCGTGCATCGGAATCCATGATGACGGATAGCATCCTGTAGTAGTTCATCACTAACCTCTAACGTTGCATCATGCCCTTTCATGAGAGCATCCACACGGCTTTGGCTCATATCAAATCCGACAGTCGGATATTTTGTAGAAAACAGTCTGGCCAAGGGTAAGCCGACATAACCAAGACCAACGACACATATTTTCAACTTACTCATAGATTCTTAAATATAATTTCAACTTCCTTCTTACCTGAGGTGTATATTTTTTGCTGGAAAAATATATATTCCAACACACGAAAAAACAGATTAATACAGCAGCAATCCACGAAACCACACTGAAACAGTCATATCACCGATTATTCAAGTAATTATTCAAATTGGGCATTTCTCCTTTCGTTACGTTCTGCATAGATGTCATTTTTGTAATTCTCAATAAAGTATCTCCTTATTCCAGATAGTTGAACATCATTCTCTCCCCCATCGACGTTACGATCAGACAAAGATGGACTCTTACTAAATATCCCCAGAAAAAGGATTTGGCATGATGATTGAACAACTTGCGTCCCATTCATCCTAGCCATAGCATTTAGCCACAAATCATCAGCCATAGGAGCTAATCTCAAAAATAATTCTTTGCACGTAGCCAAGTAAAAAAGTGAATGAGGAGGATATAATACCCCCCCAACACCTTTCGGCATAATATTCAACGACTCATAGGGTTTATTCCATCTTGTCCATTCGTAATACGGTTTTAAAGCACCATTCTCATAGACTAATTGCCCAGAGGTATTAGCTATAACACTCTGAGGATATTGTTGACTGCACTCAAACAGATATCTAATAGTATCATGATGATAGAAAATATCATCATCTACCACAATGATAGTTTTTAAAGGGTATTCTAAAAAGGCATAATAACATTTTTTATATGACTTTATATCTTCCTCCACCATACGTATTTCAAACAGGTCATCAACTCTGTCCCACAATGTTTGCGGAATAGCATCGTTTGTTGGAAACTGTTCCTTAGACAACCAAAGGATTATCTTCTCTGGAAGTATTGTTTGCCGTTTCAAACATTCTACTACCATCCAAACCTTATCAATTCGGGCAGGAAAAGAGGTAAAGGACACTATCAGATTCTCTATTCTTTTTCCTTGAGGCTTTTGAGGATGCTTCAACAGATAGTAAGGAATATGTTTGTTGGCTAATTCCCTGACAACATATCTGAAAGGCGATAAAACTCTATAGTGTATTCCTTTTCGATTGTATAAGCTGCCGTAGAGTTTTACGTAAAAGTTGAGTATGTTCATAGTCTGTAAAAACGGTCATAGAAGCGAAACCTGCGAATACAATAGGCTCAAGTAGATAACCACTATTGATAATTAAGTATACTGGCATCGCAAATAATGCCATATACAATGTAGTTTTTACGATTCTGTCTTTTAACTTTAATGCCTTTCTTGCCATAAAAAGTATATAATAAACAAATACAAAAAAGAAAATAATTCCATATTGGAGCAATAGTTCCAAAAACATATTATGCGTGGCTGTAATACCCTTTGTAACCATCTCCATCGCCTTTGTCATTCCTCCTATACCTGCTCCAAGCCCATAAGTTGACAAGAAAGCCTTCCATGCATTCCCCCATATAATAAACCGCGATTCACCAGAGAACAGATTATCACTATTTGTTCTAAAACTGATAACAGCAAATAAGCTATCTTCATATTGCATAAACATAATAATACCAACAACAGAGGATAATACTATCAAAGATATTATCCTTTTATCCTTTTGTGTCATCAGAAGAAACAATATACTCATAATGAGTATTGATAAAAAGCCACCTCGAGAGCCATTCATAAAAGTGATGGTAATGGTGATAAGTGTCATAACTATTATCGATATGCTTTGCAACCGCTGTTTTCTTACTTTAAAATAACAATAGAGCAAAAAAGGCATAGCGAAACATAAAAAAGTTACATAAGAGTTCAAGTTAGTGAAAGTAGCTGCTGCAAAATGCCTCTGTACTATGTCTCCTCCAATGTTTGCCATTCTTATTTCTTCATAGCCATATCTTGATGTATCGAGATGATGGTCGGTCACAAACTCCCATATAGCAACTGGGAAAGTAATACATACTGCTGTCAACCAACCATAAGAAATGGAGCTTAAAGGCTTTTTTGCTAACCGAGAGAAAGTAAGGATCTCTATAAATATGATAAAATGTATAGGATAATAAACTAATTGTTTTAGACCTTCTACTTTGTCAGGTGTCCAGATAAGGGAGAATACGCAATATACATAGAAAAGAGAAAAACAGATTAAATAAGGTCTTATATAGCTCTTTGAATAATTGTAGGCTATCATCAGCGAAGGAAAGAGTATAATAGCCAATAGTCTGACTATGGTCAAGGCACCACCTATTCCTCCAAATGCTAATGAAGCAATTAGTAGAAAAATGTAGATATCATATTTGTTATATGTATTCATCCCTTAAAGAATTTATTTTCTACTAAATATATTGCATAACAGCATGTACCATATATACCTCGGGTTGATAATTTGTCCTTTAATTGAGTGAATAAACTACGTCTCACCTGTTCTTCCTTTCTGTCCAATAAAGGTATGGTACATGATGATGCACAATATGCTATATCCCAATATTCCCGCAGATGAGCACTCTGATATATCCAAGGTTTGTCTTTCTTACCTACATAGTGGATGATTTTTACCTCAGACTCAAGTTCGTGTGTAGTGCAATATTCCTCTCCATAAACTTTTTTTATCTCCCGTAAATATTCCATATGCAAAAAGGCTGGATTAAAGTTCCATTGGATGGACAATGGCAAAGTCTTTTTCCCGCAGACAGCATTCAAACTTTCTTGGTCCATTAAAGTTGTTTTTGCCTGATACAATTTATATTCCCATAACTTGTCAGGAATACGATTCTCTCTCATTTTCTTGATGTTCATCAGCATCACGCCAGAATTAAAATAGAAATAGGGACTAACTGAGCGGTGTAATGTATATCTAATTCTTCTCAGATGCTCCCAGAATTCATAAGATGCGGCTAAATAATAGTTCGAGACATCCACTCTTAGAAGTACCTGCAAGCTACCTTTTACTGACGTGTCTGAATCTAAATAAAGTATGCTATCCAGTTGGTTGAAATAGTGCGGCAACTCAAATTTGATAAGTGCTGATGGTGTTACATGAGATTTCTGAATGATGTGTTGAATCCTGTTTCTTACTACTTCCTGATCAAACGTCTCTATTACTATTTTTATTGATTCTGAATCCATCCGCCTCAGCATCTCCAAATTTTCCTCTGATAATCCAAAGGTACACACGTGAATAGTAATACCATCATTCTGCACATCAGCATTTTCGATGATGGATTGTATGCAGACTATTGTTGGCAGACAGTAATTATCATCGCATATTAGGACAATGTCTTTTGTCATCGTTAAACCTCCAAAAAAGCGCCCTTTTGAATTTGACTCATCTTTCGATATCTTTTAATGGAAGGATAATTCCCCATAACAATAAAAAGATTCTTGATACCATCAAGATTCCTACGTTTAATAGTATCTTTAAAGGCCATATATACAAGAACTAATAGTTTGTTATGCTTTATGTCAATAGGTGAGCTAAGCATTATCTTCATTGCGGTATATAGCATATACCTTTCTTTGGCTTTTGATATAAATCTATTTTCTCTGTCATGAATTGCTTTGGCTGCAGGTACAATGCCTACTTTAAATCTCCAGAATTTTAAACGGTCGAGATAATTATTGTCTTCTCCATATTGTTGGAAAGCAGGTGAAAAACCTCCAACTTTTCTAAGACATGCGTTGCTAATTAACCAGTGAGCCGCCATAACAGTATGTTGAACTGGCAACACTTCTGGTAACTTTTCAAAATAAAGTGAATCTAGCAACTCTGGGCAAGAGTTCCAATTACAAGTATTTCGAGCGAAGTTTTTGTCTAAATATTGCATGTTTGCTTCCATCTGAAACGGGCTTAGCACACCATACTCAGGGTACTTTTCACTTACGGTAATCAGAGTTGACAGTGTATCTGGCATCACCCAAGCGTCCTGATTCAACAGATATACGTAATCATATTGATGGTCTAAGGCATACTGCAATCCCATATTATTGGCTTTTCCAAAACCAAGATTATCAATGCTCTGACGGAATAAAACATTAGGGTAGTGTTCTTGAATAAAAGATTGTGTTCCATCCGTAGAACCATTATCTACTATAAACACGTCTGGCAAAATGGATGAAGCATAGAGACTCCCTACACACAGCTCTATCCATTGCATCGCATTATATGTAACAACTATCGCTAGAACAGAAGATTTTTTCTTATTTTCCATTTTACCGCATTATAATATAACTTGATTAAATCGATTATTTCATGGATGGTGTATCTGTAATCACCACTTAATAAAAGACAGAATCTGTAAATTCTATTTAAGTGACATCGATATGCGAGTAGTAAAAATCTGTCCGAGAGTTCCATAGGACTTATAATTGCATCTTTTAACATCCGAATTTGCCTGTCTAAATATTCGCTATTGTCAACTTCTTCCTTATTCATACTATCAAGTATAGATATTATCCTTCTAACATATTGAAATCTTCCCAAATTTTCTTTTAAAACTCTGGAAAAAACAATAAAGTCGGTATCTTCTGGCGTTTTTGAATATTTGCTGGTTAATGTAATGGGACGATTCTCCGAAATGTTATTAAACAAGCATGCCCATCCAAAGTCTATCACATGAAAACTCTTCTTATCAGAATAGATGTCAAGCATTAGATTTGATAGTTGAAAATCCCGGTGCGCAATATCGTTTTTTTTTAGTGTAATGAGTGTCTCAATACTCTGTTTAACAAAAAGACGGAGATTATTGCTGGTGTAAAATTGAGCTTGATGAAGTAGTTGCGCCATATTTAGTCCTGGGACAATAGCGATTTCTAATAGACTGTCATCTGTATTTCCAACACTTTCGTGCCTCAAAAGTTTTGGCACGTTGAGCTTGTTATATAAGTCTCCCAGATAATATGCTTCATTGTTAATAAGCCAAGAACTGCCGACTTTTATATAGCTATGCATAGTCTTAAAAAGAATGGCATGATACCGAATAGGGTCATCGTCTCTGGATTCAATTCGCTTAACACAAATGCCATGCCTAAATGCCCAGTTTGACCTCGATAAGTTCTTTTGATGATAGTAGACAGACTTGTCGCTTGGCCGAATATATTCATATTTCTTTTCGGCAAGATATGAGTCAAGTAGTGAAATGGCTTTGTCTGTGTTTGGATCGAATGCCACACCAATGCATTTACCATATTGTTGAAGTTTGGGAAGATAGTCGTTCCTAATCTCTCTCTTTTGGATATACGCATGATACAATAATGTATAAAACTGGTTCTCTGAATCTGGTATATAAATCCCTTTATTTAATAAGACTCTCTTATTTAATATATCTTGCTCCCACGAAACATCATAATAGTTATCTCCTACATAACGGAAGTCGAATGGGACTTTGATTCTGCCAATATTTATAGTGTAGCAAACGCGATATTTTAAATATTTTATTGGAATAGCTTCAGTAAGATATGCAATATAATTTTTATTTTCAACCAGCAGATCTATGTCCCCATGCCCTTCTATCATGTATTTTGTAGGTAAACATTCATGGTTTCTTAAAACTACATAATTTATGGTGTTATTTAAAACATAGAACAAATCACAAATATCTGCATATCCACCAACCCCCATGCAATTGCGTGTAATTTTCTCCTCTGAAAATGAATCAGCATGACTTGTGGCTTCGTATTTCCTACAAAAATCATCAGTGTTTAACCCAAATAGGAGAGTAAGGTCTTTATTTGTTTCCCATGCATTGTCACTGCAATGAACCTTATGACCTCCACCAGTCCAAAGTCGATATTTTTGTTTGTTGTCAAAAGCGTGTGCATTTACAGTCCTAATCCCGTTAGTCGTTTCCCTTCTCTCGTACACTGGTTGGGGGTCTTTGAATACTATAGCACAAAAATGACCACATCCACAGTGTTTTTTCTTCGATTTTATAATAGACTTGAAATGATTGTGTGTACAGTATTGTAAAGAATGGGAGTAGAAGACCATTAGATTTTTTTCAAATAGTTTCTTATCCCATGTTATTTTGAATGTCTTTATAATGTCAAATTGTTGCCTTAAATCCTTTAGGATGTTATCTTTCTGGTTCAAGCCTTCTGACCATATAATCATCAAATGTATTATTGGGGTGATCGATAGTTGATCTTTGTTATGCATATTGGTTATTTCCATGTTTTTAGTCATGTCTTTTTCAGCATTCGTGAAAGGCATATCTTTTTTATCTCAATAAACGACTCGTCCTTTTGCCATGTACTTAGCGCAATATAGGTAATCAACGAGATAATAAAGCCTGCTATTAACTTAATAATGTTTTCTGATATGTTTACCGTAAAGATATAGCAAACAAATCCCATAACTGCAGAATTGAGCATGATGGGTAAAAGAGCTTTTAATTGTTTCATAAACCCATAATTCAGAATTTTATTTGTATAATGGCAATTGAAAAAAAATACGCACATAGAATAAAACGAGCGTCCAACAATCATCCACGTGATGCCTAAAGGAATTGTTGCAAACAGGATAATAATACCTATAGGTTTCTTTACAAATTCCAATTTAAGAGCTAAATCAGCCCTTCCTTTGACATATAGAAGGTTTAAATTGATGGAGTTGAGAGGCAGGAACATATATCCAATGCATAATAATTTCATAAAAGTGGCACAAGGAAGCCATTGGCTACCTATTAATACTTCAATTAAAGGGTCTGCCATGACTAGCATAAATGATAGGAGCGGATATAAAATATAGGAGGGTACACTTAATAGTTTACTGTACGCCCTTATTAGCTTAGAGTCATCGTCTTGAAATTTTGACAGAATGGGATACATGACACCAGCACTCAAATCTATGAGTGTATTACATGGAATTCGTGCATATCCATTGGCTCTGTTGTATAAGCCGACCATAGTAGGGGAGAAATATCGGCCAATTACCAGTGTATATAGGTTGTTATATATTATGTTGATGGTATTTGTTGTTAGCAAACTACTACCGAATCCAATCAGATATTTAAGTGATGCAATAGAAAAAGTAAAAGAGGGCTTCCAGCTTGAGATAATCCACAAAAATATACCTACAATAATGGAGCTTGCAATACCTTGATATACCAAAGACCATACACCAAAACCGTTGTAGGCTAATACAATCCCCACAATGCCGGTTATTATTACCCCCGATATGGTAAGAAGAGAACGGCTCCTAAATTGTAGGTCAATGTCCATCTTGGTATATAGTACACTGGTTAATCCTTGAATGACAACAATAATTGCAGCTACGCGTGTTACATCTTTTAAGATCGGTGTATGATAGAAATTGGCAATATGCGGTGCACTAATATATAGCAGCATATATATTAGTATTGAGATAGCTGCATTAAAGAAAAATGCGGTTGAAAGGTCATCTTGTGTTATGTCTTTTTTCCGGATCAGAGCTTTCGCAAAACCGCAGTCTTGAAATGCGCTTGCCAAGGACAAGAAGATGCTAAGCATACCGACAATGCCATAATCTGAAGGCATTAGTAGCCTTGCTAGCACTATTCCAATGAAAAAGTGTGCTAATTGAACACATATTTTTTCAAAGACCTTCCAAAAAGCTCCATTTATTGCTCTTGATTTCAAGTTCTCTGTCATGATTACATTTTAACATAATTAATCACCTGCAGAAACTGGTTTTGTAATAGCTGGATGCTTGTCCATTGCGAATTCATTCAGGACGAAACAGATTTTTGACAGACACCCATACGTTTTTCAACCTAGCAGAAAAATTCTCTTTTTTTTCTGCTTTTTGCTTAGTTGCATTCTCGTTAATATAGTCGTAATCTTCAAGAGAATCTATTTGATTCAGTTCATCGTTAAGCACAACAAGAAAATTCCTTTTGTCATTCGCCGTAACTTTAGTAAAAAAAGTGGAATCTTGACTTTGAATGCGCTCGCTAAATGAAAACAGTTGAATCTTGATACCACGGCTGATGTAACAAAAATCATTTTTGAAAGACGTATAGGTCAGTTCGCCTTTTTCATGAAACAACGTCATCATATACTTTTTACATTCGTTGATATAGTGCTGCAAATCGAAAATCCATTCATAAATCTGGGGGTTGAAGGATTGGGAGTCAATAATCATCTGGCAGGTTTGATAATACATTAACAACTTCCTTGAATATAAACCTTGTGTCCTTTCGAATGACATTTCTTTTTTATACTGTGTCTGCAAATCTCTCAAACTACTTTTTTCCTCTTCAATATTCGTGTTGAAAATGGAATATATATTAATACCTGTATGGAGTCAATTAAACTTATAAGTTGCCAAATCACTGAATTGAAATTATTTCCCTTCCCTTTGAGAGAATTGCAATACTATTTCTTTATCAGTCTTTTCTTTATCCTTATCTTGTGAGAAACAAAAACTCAGACTATTATCATTTCCAAATTTCTCATATAGCCATTTCCGCAACACCCTTGTCTTATTACTATTCTCAATGCTACGCTTCTTGCGACTGCCATCTGCTTTTGTTCCATTCCTCCTAACCTCATAACAATAAATTGCACGAGGATCATTTCCTTCGAGACGTCCACCTACAATTTCCCGTTCTATAGAATCGGTATATTCACTTTTTGCTTCTTGTGGAATAAACGGGGCAAGGGCTTCAGCAAAGTTTTTAAAGGCATTTCCATCATAATATTCTCGTATATTCCAAAACCGATAAAACTCTTTCACATCATCAAAAGTTACTTTCCAAAAGTCAAGGTAGCCCTTC
>AUXO015429802.1_pt1 | contig 11323 bp, 10 predicted proteins | sample 768731 | NCBI WGS metagenome assembly AUXO01 (sample SAMN02715735, study PRJNA202380) | gut metagenome | biome: sheep rumen | host: Ovis aries | place: New Zealand: Palmerston North | reverse complement strand
AGCAATGCGGGCATCTGTTTATGAAAATTGGACGGATGTTTCCGGCGTACTGGTAGCAGATCCTCGTGTTGTAGATCAGCCCATTGTGATCCCGGTGATTACTTATAAAGAATTACGCGAATTATCTTACATGGGTTTTTCTGTTCTGCATGAAGATGCAATTTTCCCGGTGCGGACAGTCAGCATCCCGATTAATCTGAAAAATACGAATCATCCGGAAGATCCGGGAACATTGATCATTGCGGATCAGGATGCAGAAGAAACCAGTCTGAGAACCATCACAGGCATTGCAGGCAAAAAGGGTTTTTGTGCGGTGAATCTGGAAAAAGCCATGATGAATAGTGAAGTTGGATTTATCCGTGATGTGCTGAATGTATTTGCAGATATGCAAATTCCCGTAGAGCATATTCCCTCTGGGATTGATACACTAAGCATTATTGCGGATGCGGATGCCATTGAAGGCAAGGAAGAACAATTATTATCTGAATTAAGAAAGGCAGTTGAGCCGGATTCTGTTGAGATCGAGCCGGACATTGCACTTTTGGCAGTAGTAGGCCGTGGCATGAGAAAGACACGGGGCACAGCGGCAAGAATTTTTGCCTCACTGGCACATGCAAGGATCAATGTCAAGATGATTGATCAGGGATCAAGCGAATTAAATGTGATTGTTGGCGTAAATGAACATGATTTGCATCAGGCAATCAGATGCATTTATGATGCATTTATATCTTCCACACTGTAAGATTCATGAAAGATGAGAAACATCAGCAAATTGAAAAATTCCGGCTGATTGCGGAAATTGTAATAGTTGGGGCGGCTTTGATGGTGATTCTGGGGTATATTCTGCATACGATTCTAAGCCGACCGCCGTTTAAAACGGTGTACACTGATCCGGAAGAACAGCAGATTGCTGAAATTGAATCTCATATGGATCTGGATATTCCGAAAGATGTCATTGTTGTGAGATACAAATGTGAAATTGCATCGGGGGAATCTGTCTATGAACTTTGGCTTGAAAATATTTCTGATCAGGATGCATTTTTGAAAGAAGCGGCCGGGACATATGAGCAGATTGCAGAGAATGGGACGGCCTTAGGAGAGCTGGCATATAATGGGCAGGAACAAGATTTTACAGGGCAATATTTATATTATCCAGATGTAACGGAAAAGAAATATACAACCAGAGATTTCCGGATCACATTTTTTGAAGCAGATGAGAATCATACCGCTAAAATCTATGGCATTGTAAAATAAAAAAATCCCCCGCTTTTCAGGCGGGGGAATTTTTATCTAATATAATTTCTGACATGCAGGGGAATGCCGCAAGCATCGGCTTTTTCCTGTGCTTTCTGGATTTCTTCAGGGGGGATGACATCGACAACCGTGAAGCAGACTTTTGCGCCGAGCTGTTTGCAATCCAGTGCAAATTTCAGCATGGTATCATAAGCATGATCGGGCAGATTCCGGGGCTTTGTGACCTGATTATAAATTTCAGGACTGCCGGCATTCAGGCTGATAGAAAATTCATCAATCACAGGCACAAGAAGAGCGGGGGCAGACTGGTCTTTTATGGGATAATATAATGCTGTCAGGCCGTTGGTATTCAGCCGGATATAGATACCGGGATATTCAGATTTGAGCCATGCGCATAGATCATATAAAAATGAAAGTCTCATTGTAGGCTCGCCATATCCGCAGACAACGATTTCCGCATAGCTGGAAATATTGCGTTTTTGGATGGCCGATTGCATTTCTGAAAGACTAGGTTCATGTTCCAGCCAAAGCGGATCAGATTCATAAGCCCCGTCATCATTCTTGCGGATGCAGAATACACAATTGCAAGGGCATTGATTTGTGATATTTAAATATAAATTATTGCCAACTTCATAAGTCAGCGTCATTGCTTTTTTCATGAGATCATCTCCATTATTTATGATAGCTTGTATTTGCGGCGATTTGATACGCTCTATAAATCTGTTCCATGAGCATGACAGAAGCCAATGCATGGGGAAAAGTCATAGCTGAAATAGATAATTTCAGAAAAGATTCTTGTTTGAGAGAAGAATCTAATCCGAACGAACTGCCGATGATGAACGAGACGGCACTATCTTTCATAGGAATCGTTTTTGTCAGAAGGATAGAAAAATCCTCACTGGAATAAGATTTTCCCTCGATGCACAGGGGAATGCTGATGCCTTTGAGATGCTTCCGGATCTGTGCGGCTTCCTGTGATAAGGCTTTTTGTATTTCTTTCTCAGAGGGCTGATCAGAAAGGCGGACTGCTGGGAGCTGTATAAAATCAAATTTGCAGAAAGGTGTCAGGCGTTTTTGATAAATTTCCTGTGCCTGTAATAAATGCGGTTCTTTCTGCTTACCCACGGTAATCAGCTGAATTTGCATCAGAAAATCACTGCTCCTCCCTGTGTTTCGACTGGCGCAACCCCAAGCAGATAATCAGAATTCACCCGGAATTCCTGCAAACCTGTGACTGTTGCCGTGACAGCTAATTCCGGTGTATTATTATGCGGACTCAGATGACCTAATAATAGCCGGGTTGTACCATTCCGGATTAGATAATCCGCCAGTTCTGCGCTATCTTGATTAGATAAATGCCCATATTTTGAAGTAATTCGCCGTTTCAGCTCCGGCGGATAGCTTCCGCTCCAAAGCAAATCCGGTTCATAATTAGATTCTAATAATACCATATGACAGCCTGTCAGCGCATTTCTGACAGCATCTGTCACAACACCCAGATCTGTGCAGACTGCACAGGTTCGATCATCACTCGTATGAATTCGATAGCCACAGCTCCCCGGCGCATCATGCATGGTGGGAAATGCGGTGATTTCACATCCTCCGCAATCAATCGCATTTGTATTAATCGGAATCGTCTTTATGCCGGGAGGAATCTGGTCACTATGTTCTAATACTTCGAGCGTTGTTTCTGATCCATAGACCGGAATCCGGAGTTTTCCGGCAAGCACTCTCAATCCCTTTACATGATCACTATGTGTATGTGTAATAAATATCCCTTTTATGGCAGAATCGAGAATATCATTGCATTTCAGAGAATCCAGAATTTTTTTACAGCTTGCCCCTGCATCCATCAGCACACCGGCCTGCTGTGTGCCGATATAAGAAGCATTTGCCTTGCTGGAGCTGAATAATGGATAAAATTTTGACATGAAAAGCCTCACCTCAGAAAGTAAAAAAATCATGGCAGTACAGAGTACTGCCTTTTTGATTATTCTGTGATTTTCGCAATATCTGCCCCGATTCCCCGAAGCTTTTGGGCAATATCGGCATAGCCCCGTTCGATATGACGAATATCTGTAATCTGTGTTTGTCCCTGTGCGGCAAGTCCGGCAATAATCATAGCCGCTCCTGCCCGGAGATCACAGGCCTGTACCGCTGCGCCTTTCAGATGCGCTCCTCCGGATACAACTGCCCCATTCTGTGTAATATCAATCTTTGCGCCCATCTTGCGCAATTCTTTCACATAGCGGAAGCGATCTTCCCAGACAGATTCTGTAATATTGCTTTCTCCGCTGACAAGGGTTAATAATGCCGCCATTTGGGGCTGCATATCTGTTGGAAATCCGGGATATGGATCTGTTTTGATATTTGTCGCATGTAGATGCGCCTCTTCGGGTACATATACCCGGACAGCTTCATCATCTTCCAATTCTTCCACACAAACACCGCAATCACGGAGTTTTGCTGTAATGGCTTCGAGATGCTTGGGAATCACGCCACGGATCAGCACATCACCACGGGTAGCGGCTGCGGCCGCCATAAATGTCCCTGCTTCGATCTGATCCGGGACGATAGAATAGCGATATTCTTCCACAGATCCATGCTGTCCATTTCCGGCCAAACGGGACACGCCTTTAATCTTGATCACGTCTGTTCCTGCGCCTTTGATTTTTGCGCCCATATAATTCAGGAAATTAGCCAGATCTACAATATGGGGTTCTTTTGCGGCATTTTCTATAATCGTTGTTCCATCTGATTTGACCGCCGCAAGAATCGCATTCATAGTTGCGCCAACAGATACGACATTCATGCTGATAACACCGCCCCGGAGTTTTCTGGCTTTGAGTTCTACAATATCAGAAGCAGGATCTTTAATCAGCTGTCTTGCGCCGAGAATTTCAAATGCTTTCAAATGCTGATCAATCGGCCTTTCTCCCAGAGGACAGCCCCCCGGCATGGCCGCCCATGCACGGCAGCATCTTCCGAGCAATGCGCCCAGGAAATAATAAGATGCCCGCATTTTTTTGGCTTCTTCATAAGGAACATAATAATCCGAAACGGATTGGCAGGAAATCCGGTAAGTACTGCCCTCCTGATCGAGACAGGTAATTTCTGCGCCCAGGCCTTTCAGGATTTTCAGGCAGATTTCTACATCACTGATTGCAGGAACGTTTTCGATAATACACGGTGCATCCAGCAGGAGCATGGCCGGAAGAATGGCCACGGCTGAATTTTTTGCACCACTGACACGGATTTCTCCTTTCAGCGGTTTTCCGCCATTGATGATAAATTTATCCACGATATAATTCTCTCCTCTGACGAGTGTTCTTTTTTTTCTGCACTCTTGCTTACAATCCGTAGTCCGCCGGATACCAGCGAATCTGGCTGTTGTCATAATGTTCTACCCTCACGCTTTCTATGTACACAGCTTTTTTAGGCTTATCCTGCGCATTTGTCTCGACAGCAGAGATCTGATAAATCAGATCCAGACCATCAATGACCTGTCCGAAAACAGTATAATTCCCATCAAGATAGGGTGCGCCGCCATACTGTGTATAATCTTGTCTTGCTTCTTGTGTAAAATACATGTCATAATTTTCGACTAAATCATCCAGAAGTTTCTCAGAAACGGCTTCCCCAGTGACAAGATAAAATTGACTAGCATCTGTTGCTGTGCTGCCGCTGTTGGCATATGCCAGCGCACCAGGCACATGAATCAACTGAGAAGAAACGCCGCCATCGAACTGACCGCCCCAGCAGCTTGTGCCGCCTGTGCCGTCGCCTTTGGGATCACCGCCCTGAATCATGAAATTCTCGATCACACGATGAAAAATTAATTCATCATAATAGCCCTGTTCGGCCAATGTGATAAAATTTTCACAGGCTTCCGGAAGCAGATCCGGAAAGAGTTTGATTTTAATTTCACCATAATCTTTGATTTTCATGACAATGATTTCTTCCTCTGGTTGAGGAGCAGTATAATTCAAGACAGGAAGTTCCTGGAGCTGAATTTGTTTTCGGCCGCATCCTGTGAGGGATGTCAACAGGCAGACACTCAGCAGTATGACCGGAAGTTTCAGATGCATGAGAAATAATCCCCTTTCTGTCTGGATTTACTTACAAGAAATATTATACATCATTCTTTAGAATTTGTAAAGTATAAAAACGCAAATTTTGCAAGTATTCAGGATTTTTAATAATAGTCTGCACTATGTTACTGAAATCTTTGTAAAAAAGTACATACTAGGGCGATTTCAAGATAATTCATTCAGGGCTTCATCTTCCTGGCTATAAGAAGAAAGCCGGACAGAGAGAATCTGCATTTCTTCTTTTGGGGGGGTATAGCCCGAAGCGGTTTCTGATTGCAATTCTGCCGCACAGATCTGATCAATCACAGAAAATCCGGCATAGGTTTGCCCAAATACTGTAATCTGCTGGGAAAAATTAGGAACGCCCCCCAGAGAAAGAAAGGCATTTGCTAATGCTTCATTTCCGGAAGCTTCCTGAAATTGTGTTATAAATGCTTCATCCTGAAAATCCGGAATGGTATCTAATATTAGAAACCGGCTGTCCGTATAATAAGCTTCTGTCTTGAACAGACGCTTGAAAAAGCTAGTATCTTTTGCTGTATTCATCGCACAGAGTGCCCCACGAAATGGCCATAGATTCTGATGCAGTTCCTGCGGAATTCGATTTTCCTGAATGGGTGTTCCTATCGTGTCTGTACTTCCCCCGGCAAAATAAATGCCATTTTTAATATCAAACAGATAAGAAGCATCATAATTTGTTTGCTCGGCAAGTGCTGTGAAGGCCGCAACCGTCTGCGGGGCATATTCGGGATATAATACCGCCCGGATCTCTCCCATAGAAGTTTCTATAATTACTACAGGAGAGCCTTCCGGAATGGGTTCTGTCTGTACTAATTCCAGAGTATCCGGGTCAATATATTTATAACCCTGATTAGAAATCATTACAAGCAGGTAGAATACAAGAAAACTGAAAATTGCCGCTGCTATCAGAAAAATACCGAGAACAGAAAGTTTTTTGCTTCTTTTCATGATGACAGCTTTGTGATCTCCACGCCCTGCCGGGTTTCTCTGACAGCATAGCCCAGTTTATAAATCTCTTCCCGAAGTCTGTCAGCTTCTGCAAAATCTTTCTGCTTTCTGGCCTCTGCTCTTTGATTAACAAGAAGCATCACCTCTTGTGGAATGCTTTCCTCCTTGCGTTCATATAACAAACCCAATACTGCAATCAGCCGTTCAAACAGATCTGATCCGGCCTGAAGCTGTTCACGGGAAGTCTTTCCATCTGTACACATAATATTCAATTCCCGGACAAGTTCAAACACAGCTGTCAAAGCATCGGCTGTATTAAGATCATCAGAAAGAGCCTGATCAAATTGCTTTTGATATTTTTCAAAATCGGCCTTTGCTTCTGGTGTGATCTCTCCGGCAGGTGCATTCGGGATTGCATTTTTCAGAGTATCCCTGCATTGATATAATCTATCCAGAGAAGATTTACATGCATTCAGCAATTCAATCGTATAATTCATAGGTGCTCTGTAATGCGCCTGAATCATTAAATAGCGAATGACTTCATAGCCATATGTTTCGGCAACATCTTTTGTCAGGAAGAAATTGCCTTCTGATTTTGACATTTTGCGATGATCCACGTTAATATGGCCGTTATGCATCCAATAATTCGCAAAAGGTGCATCATTAGCGGCTTCGGATTGTGCAATTTCATTTTCATGATGTGGAAAAATCAGATCATGACCGCCTGCATGGAGATCGATCGTATCCCCAAGGCAATGCTTTGCCATGCAGGAGCATTCAATATGCCATCCGGGGCGGCCTGCTCCCCAAGGGGAATTCCAATGCTGTTCGGATTCGTCACAGCCTTTCCATAAGGCAAAATCAAGAGGATCTTGCTTTGCTTCATTAATTTCCACACGAGCACCAGCAACAAGATCATCCAATGACTGATTTGATAATTTGCCATAAGAAGTGAATTTCCGTGTTCTATAATACACATCATTCTGAATCTGATAGGCATAGCCTTTATCAATCAAAGTCTGGATAAAATCAATAATTTTGGGCATATATTCTGATACTCTGGGATGCACGGTAGCCGGGCGGACATTCAGCCCTTCTGCATCATGGCGATAAGCAGCAATATATTTTTCAGCGCATGCTTCTGGGGAAATGCCTTCTTCCTGCGCCTGTCTGATAATTTTATCATTGACATCTGTAAAATTCTGTACAAAAATCACTTCATAGCCTTGTGATTCCAGAAATCTTCTAAACACATCAAAGACACATACAGGTCTTGCATTTCCGATATGAATATAATTATACACTGTAGGCCCACATACATACATACTGACTTTTCCGGGCTGAATGGTTTTGAATTCTTCTTTCCGATTGGTCAGAGTATTAAAAATCTGAATCATAAAATCAATCACTCCTGTCAAAAAAAAGCCCCCCTGCACTTAGGGGGATGCATTATATTCATTATATACAAAAATCTGAAAATTGTCAAGAGGAGATTTTCTTGATAGAAAAAGACTGTCCCGGAGGACAGTCTTTGATGGATTTACTGAATGGGGAAATCTTCTGCGGCCAGCAGTTTGATCACCAGTTTCATGATATTCAGAGAATCTGTAGAATCCGGTTTGCCATTTGCATCCACATCGGCATTTTTGAGAGCCTGTTCTGAAAGATCTGCTTTTCCATAAATGGCCTTATTCAGAAGAATCACATCCATGATATTGACACTGCCATCTTCATTGACATCGCCATAATGCACAGTTGTCTCAGCAGTTTCAGAAGTGGGTTCAGATGTCGGTTCAGAAGTGGGTTCAGAAGGCGTAGTATTTTCAGATTCATAATAAACAGTAATAGAATTATAAGTTACGCTGACATCTTCGCCCTTTTCATCATTAGCAGAAGCTTTCCACCAATCCTGGAATTCCATGTAATCATCACCGATTTCAGCGTTGACTTCTTCGCTGTCTGCATTTGTGAAAGTGCCATCAAATGTGATAGTAGAATCATAATTACCGCCCTGATAGGTGAAAGATTTCTGTCCCCAGAATGCTGTTCCGGAAGCATCTTTCAGCTGACTGAAGCACAGACCGCCGCCGCCGCAATACCAACCAGCATCAGAAGAGCAGCTTGCGGTTGTATTGATCACAACTTTTTTCAAAGCTTTTTTATCTTCGATCGGAATAATATAATTTCCATCGGCATTTTTCTCAAGCTCTGTGAACTGATATGTGATTTCTTTTTTCTCAATACTCGGCGCAACATAAACTTCTTGATCAGAATTTTCTGTTGAAAGCACTACCTGTGCAACGGATAAAGGTGGGAGCTCTACTGTAATCACATCACCGGAAAGATCATTCTGTACATCAATAATATGAATATCGCTATTATCCTGAGTGATCGCATAGACAACAGCACTCTTATAATTTTTATCCGTACCGGAAAGGCTGATCTGTGCTTTTTCAGATTTTGTCTTATCTTTATTAGAAACAACGACATTGACGACAGAATCATCCTCACCATGCACAGCCGCATAAGCTACCGCCTGAGAAAGATCTTCTGTTTTAGCTTCTACCAGCGTATCGCCGAAAGATGCGCCTTTTCCATCATAATTAGTATACAGATTGATCGCAGATGCAACATAAGGGCATTCAGAAAGCGTTCCCCAATATGTCGCAAAATAAACATTATTATCTGCAAAACAGCCCAATGTTTCCGCTTCTGCAATACCAGAAATCACAGATTTTCCGGTTGTGGTTTCATTGGCAATATCAGCAACATTATATTCAGAAACAGAAATCTTTGTTCCCGGATAATACTGATCAATTGATTTCTGAATATTAGGCAGGAACGGGAAATAACTGCCAAACCACTGCTGAACCCAGCTATTTTCTTTATAATCCGGATCGTAAAGGCTTCTGGGGGCTTGCAATTTTGCATCATCTGTTGCACAATCCTGTGCATAATAATGCACATCAATCACATCCAGCAGACGCTTGCCATTTGTCTTTTCGGCCTGTGCCATCTGATCCAGATAATAATCCAGATACCAAGTATAATTATTCTTTACTGCCTGCCAATCAGGATCTTGATAATTTTCAGATTCTCCAGCCTGAATGCAGGGAAGCATTCCCCAGAATACACCGCCGAATACTTCTGCATTCGGATCAATTTCCTTGACAACGCTGGCCAATTCGATTGATTTAGAAATCAATTCTTTGCTGGAAACTTCTTCTTTATGCAGACGGGGGTGAGAATCATTCCAGAGTGCAGGCTCATTATCCAAACTATAGGCCTGAATGCCGGTTTTCGTTGTAGAATCGCCGAGAGTTTTTACCAGATAATTCACATATTCATCCATATAAACATAATCATCCGAAGTATCCGGCTCAAGAGATAATTCTCCATCTTTGCGGAATCTGACTTCTTTCCAGCGAGAGGATGGGGCAGTCTGCTCTTCTGTGACAGTACCATCCATATCAGCGGAAACATAACCGGACATTTGGAGAGTTGCCAATTTATAAGCAATATCATTCTGATTGCAGGTTTCAGAAAATTTTCTAGGAGCGGCGGCCGCACCGTCAGCAGGTGTGCCAAAATAAGAATCAGAAGAATGCAGCCAGTCATTTCCGGCATTGGAATAATTCGTTTCCCAGTTATAGCCTGTAAAACGGTTTCCGCCTTCACGAGCGGCATTCACTGTAACATTCTTAAACTGATTTGTCCCGTTGAATTCATTCACGCCATAAATATAGGGACTAATGCTTTTCTTTTCTCCAGCTAGATTGACAGAGATCGTCATATCATAGCTTTCATCCTCTGCGCTGATAAACTGCGCTGGGATAGATGCTGTCATTGCAAGCGCACAGATGGCCGAAATCACAGCGGATAATTTTTTAGATTTCATAAATTTTCCTCCTTGGGTAATCATTCAGCATCCGGATCAGGATGCCGGAAAGGGGCTTTTGTCCAGATATCAACATCAGGTTCACGCCGTGCAATAAAATGAGACATGGATTCAGCGAGGGTCAGAATCTGCACAAGAGGGATATTATGCACATAGCCATACAGTGGAAATGTACCATTTTCCGTATTTGCCGTTAACTGCCACATGATTCCGAAACGGTCAAATCGATCTACAATTTCAGAAACCAGATCGGGAGACATGTCTAGATCTTTGGCAATGCATTCTTTTGTGAGAATACAATTCCTGTCAAGGGCTTCTGCATAGCAGATAATTTTCAATGCATTTTCATCTGAAAGCATTCCAAATAATTCAAGAATTCTGTCATTGATAGAAATATAGCTATTAATCCCGGTTTCAGGAATCCGCAGAAAGCTGAAATATTGCAAATCGGGGTTGAGTCTGGCAACAGCAAGTTCAAAATCTGTCCGGAGATGTGCAAATGTTTCCCCTGTAAATCTTTCAGGAAGGCTTGCATTTTCCGGGGCGATATTGGGATTATATGCGCAGATCATGCTATAACCGGCTTCCATGACAAACCGTCCTCTGTCTTCTTCGGGAAGGCGGCGGATTTCATCAAATACGGCTGTACATAGGGGAATTTTCCCATCTTCATCTTTGAGACCAAAAAGCACATCTAGTGACACATCCAAAATACAAGCGATCTCCGGCAATAATGCGCAATCCGGATAGCTGCCTTTTTCCCATTTGGAAACAGCCTGCGGTGTTACTAATAACATAGATGCAAGCTGACTTTGTGTCATGCCTTTCAATTTCCGATAGTAGGCGAGATTTTCGCCAAATTTCAACCGCATAGAGGATTATCCTTTCTGATGATCTGTTTTGGTTTGCATTTTTATTATATCACAAATTTCAGTTGAATGCAAGCAAGCATTTCTTCATATAAATCAACTTTGAGTTGATTAGAACGGCATAAAAAATTTCCCATCTCATTGGAAATGGGAAATCATGATGGGAGAGGATGGATTCGAACCATCGAAGCCGAAGCAACAGATTTACAGTCTGCCCCCTTTGGCCGCTCGGGAACTCTCCC
>AUXO010758591.1_pt1 | contig 11324 bp, 11 predicted proteins | sample 768731 | NCBI WGS metagenome assembly AUXO01 (sample SAMN02715735, study PRJNA202380) | gut metagenome | biome: sheep rumen | host: Ovis aries | place: New Zealand: Palmerston North | reverse complement strand
GAAGCCGTAGGTAAAAATGGACAGGCGGGTTACACCATTAAAACGGGGACGGATGTAGGGTTTGAGAATCATAGCATAGCTGTTATAGTCGTCCCGGCTTATATGGTCAGGATCCAGGGGACAGCAGGATTCCATCCCTTTATTCTTAGACAGGCATATGGCCATATCTCCCGCTGCCAGGGCTGCGCAGCCGCCCAGGTTCATCCAGAAGTCCTTGCACCAGTCCTGGTTGCCCCCGGGTCTTCCATCCACCTTATAATAATCGATCTCATATTTCTTATTCATAGTTTTTCCTTCTGATGGTGTTTCTTTCGCTGCCAGAGCAAGCGGATGATTCCCGGAATCAGTCAGGGACATCTGCAGGATAGACCTCTGTTATTGATTCCGCCGCCTTGTACAATCTGGGAACTCTGGGACTGATATCACAGACGAATTCATAATTGATGGTGCCGATCAGGTCGGACAGGTCTTCCACCCTGATCTCTTCCTCACCGTCTTTCCCGATTAGGGTTACCGGGTCTTCCACCTTCACATCCGGGATGCCGGTGACATCGACCATCATCTGGTCCATGCAGACCCGGCCCAGTATAGGAGCCTTCCTCCCATGAATCAGGACCCATCCTTTGCCGGACAGGAGTCTGGGATAACCGTCGGCATATCCGATGGAGATGGTCGCAATCTTCATGGGTTTATCTACTAGGTAGGTCGCCCCGTAGCTTACCCCCCGGTTCAATTCCGGTTCCTGAACATGAACCACATGGGCTGTCCAGGCCAGAGCCGGTTTGAGGTCCAGTCTCTCCTTCATCACTTCATCCGACGGATAGAGACCGTAGGTGATGATGCCGGACCGGACCATGTCATAACGATGGTGATCGAAATCCATAATGCCGGCACTGTTGCAGATATGGCGGAGCGGTATCCGGATCCCCTTGCCCTCAAGCATCTCGAGGAAATGATCATAACGATCCATCTGCTCATATGTGTAGGCCTTGTCTTCCATATCGGCGCAGGCCAGATGGGTAAAGAGGCCTTTGATCTCAATACCCGGCAGATCTTTCATGGCCATAAGATCTCTCAGGCCTTCTTCGTTGGCCGGAAGGCCGATCCGGGTCATCCCTGTATCCAAGGCAACATGAATGGGGGCCTGTTTTCCTGCTTTCATCGCTGCCTTGGACATAGCCCGGGCCGTATCCAAAGAATATATGGTTTGTTCTATATCGTAGGCAAGATTCTCGTCATAGAGAGAAGGGGAATTGTAACCCAGGATCATGATGGGCCGGCGGACGCCCTTCCGGCGCAGCCGGATGCCTTCATCAATGGTAGCCACCGCAAAGTAATCTGCTATATCCTCTACGGCGCAGGCAATCTCCGACGCCCCATGTCCATAGCCGTCCGCCTTAATCACAGCCAGCAATTTGGCATCACCGATGATCCTCCGCACCTGAAGCAGGTTGTGGCGGATGGCATCAAGATCTATCAGGCAATAGGTCCTCCTGTATTCCCCTTTGCTGTCCTTTACAAGTCTATTATTCATTCTAACCGCTTCTTTCACTTCTTTAATGATTATGGTAATCCCTGTTATCCGTCTTCTCTATCATTCTGGTCCAGCAGGGCCTGATATACTTCTCTTTTCTTCATTCCCCGATCCCCGGCAACCTTTTTCATGGCTTCCTTTCGGTTCATACCGGCCTTGAGATACCGATCCATATGATCTTCCAGGGACAGGGCTTTCCATTGATCCTGTCTTTCCTTCTCCAGGTCTTCAGGATCTCTGCCGGCCAGGACCAGCACGTACTCTCCCCGGGGCTCATTCTCTTCATGCCAGGTCCGAAGCTGGGACAGGCTTGATTTCACGACTGTCTCGTATTTCTTGGTCAGCTCTCTGCATAGGGTAATATCCCGGTCTCCCAGCCTTTCCTCCAGCTCTGCCAGCGTCTTTTTCAGTCTATGGGGCGCTTCATAGAGAACGATCGTCCGGGTTTCCCTTTCCAAAGATTGCAGGACCCTTTCCCTCTCTTTTTTATCATGGGGCAGAAAGGCTTCGAACACAAACCGTCGCGTCGACTGGCCGGAAAGGGCCAGGGCATCGATGCAGGCACATGCTCCCGGGAGACCCGTTACCGGAATCCCGGCATCCATGCACTGCCGAACCAGCTCTTCTCCAGGATCGGATATCCCCGGAGTTCCGGCATCGGTGATAAGGGCTACCTTTTCTCCCCGAAGCATCCGGTTGACCAGGTATACTGCCTTATCATAACGATTGTATTCGTGGTAGCTGGTCATCCTGGTTTCAATGTTAAAGTGATTGAGCAGACGGATGCTGTTGCGGGTATCCTCTGCTGCGATCAGGTCTGCCTCCTTCAGGATCCGGACGGCCCGGAAGGTCATATCCTCCAGATTTCCAATGGGGGTCGCAACCAGGTAGAGCATGCCTCTAGGCTCTTTTATCTCCATCATTACTTGCCTCCATCCATTTCTTTCCCTACTCTATCACATTTTTTTAAGGCAGGCTATAGCAAAATGTTTCTATAAAAATCCCCGAAACAAGCGTCCTGCTCATCCCGGGGAAATACATACTTATATGATTTATTTGTTATTCTCCTGATTTATTTGCCCATCTTTGCCTTGACGGCTTCCATGCTCTCTAAGATGCTGCGGTAAAGGCCGCAGTCTCCGTAGACCTGAAGAATGATGTTCGCTGATTTCTTAAAATATGCCAGGGCATTCTCATAGTCTCCCATGGCATGGTAAATCATAGCCGTGCTGTTGGCGATGGCTCCGGCATGGTAGGACACTCCCCAGCCTGCCGCCTGCAGAAGTTCCTCTCCCCTGCGGGTCATATCCAGGGCCAGCTGATACCTGCCCTTGGCACTGTAGATGCTGGACAGATTCTGGTAGGTGACCGCTATCTCATCCTCAGACTCCCGCAGAGTCTCAAGAATCTTCAGCGCCATCTTAAAATAAACTTCCGCCTGATCCAGATCCTTCAGCTTCATCAGAACCACAGCCTTGTTATTGTAAAGGCTGGCCATATGGTAAGGTTCGGTCCCGGAATTGCTCTTGTACCGGTCCTCCACCTTACAAAGGATGTCATAGGACTCCTCCGCCATGTCAAAGGCCTGATAGGCATTGGCAATATTCAGGTAGAGGGTGGCCTCCGATACAGGATCCAGCATCTCTCCGGCATCGGCGATCCAGATCAGCTGTTGGGTAAGCTGCTTCATGCAGGCATCCTTATTGCCCTTATTGCGGAAAATGCCCATCAATTCATTATTAAGAGAGATTCGGATCATTCTTGAATTGGTCTCGTCATTCACCTCATCCAGCAGGAACTTCTCCGCTTCATCGATTTTATTCTGCTCATAGAGAGAATCCAAATGAGCTAATTTACCTTCCAGCGTCATATCTCTTCTCCTCTGCTACATCTTCCCGGCTCTCTGGGCAATCTGACCCACATAGCTCTCCAGGAAAGGCTGCCTGCCACAGACGATCCCCTGCTTGTTCAGTTCATTTAAAAGGAGTCCTGCGATCTCCTCTACCACGGCAATCACCTGGTCATTTTCATTGATGGATTGAGAACTGTAAGTATAATCCTCCCAGGCTTCAGCCTGTACCGGCAGAGCTATCAGCTTCTCGAGAAGAGGAGATAATCCCTGCAGAATACCCAGCTCCTCAAGGCCTTTCCGCATCCACTTATAATATGGGGTATACTTTCTGGCCAGCATATAGGCGATGGTCATGGCTGCGATCACCGTCTGGTTGACACAGAGGGAAGCGGTCACATAATCCTTCCTGGCCATCATGCGGGGATAATTGCTCTGCCCGCCATGGGAAAAGAGATGAAGCTGTTCGGCCAATTTGAACAGGAATATCTTCTCAGGATAATAGTTCAGGATATCCTGGCGGACCTTGCTGAAGGTTCCCTCATCGTCCCTGAATACTTCTCCGTTGACCGCAGTAGCAATCCACTTCTCCTCAGCATAAAGCCAATAATGCTTATCAAGAATATTGGAAAGGTCGGGTCTCATCTTTAAGATGCTCCCATAGAACTCTCCGATCTCCATGACGCCCCGGCGCTGGTCAAGCCTGGGATTATACTCGGAAGCTGCCTCCCCCCAGACCTGGACTGCAAAACGAATTCCCTCCCGTACGATCAGGTCCTGATAGGCTTCCTGAAGGGCTTTCCCTATAGCCTGATAGTCCGTTTTATTAAGCCACATACAGAAGCCCAGGCTGAAATCATGGTCTCTGGAGATCTCGTCATCAAAGCCAAAGCACTCAGATCCTTCACCCACCAGACCAACGGCAATCCTTTTTTCAAAAGCAGGAAACTTCTTATGGATCATTTCCTTGCCATACTGCTCATAGAAATCTCTGCATACGGCAATCGTGGACTTAGTCTGTTCTGCCATAAATGCTTCCTCCGCAAGTGCTCCTTAGTTGATACGGATAAACTGCTGCTGACCCATGTTGCAGATAGGACAGTGGGAAAGGGTGGTGAATGCCTTACCCTCTTTGGCTTCATCAAAGATATATCCGCAAGCCTTGCAGTAATAGATTCCATCCAGAGGATGGGCTGCCACGTTCTGGTTTCCGCCTTTCGCGGTAAGATCATCCACTGCGTCACTGATCTGCATCTTATGTAACTGCTCTAATAATGTACCCATTTCCATACCTCCTATATAAATATCAGTTTATTGTTGATAAAACCTTCCGTATACTCGATTCCGTTGCCGTGCCGCCTCCTTGGCACGGACGCAATCAGCTCCGGAATAATTATTATATTTTATATATCACTTATTATTTTCATGCATGCCTTGTTATTTAAGTGCCTGCTCTGCATCCTCAAGAGACTCATAACCATAGGCCTTAACCATCTTCTCCAGGCTGATCTTATAACGGTTCTTCTGGGGATACATGATAATCTGAGCCAGGTAAACAATGATGGTGTGCTCAGAATAGGTCTTCAGCTCACTTCTAAGATAATTACGGACACTGACCATACCGCTGTCTCCGATCCCTTCTGCCGGCCGACCGTGCTCACGAACCTTGGGATACTCCAGCTCCACTTCCTCTTCCCACTTCATGAACTGATCCACGATCTTGTCAATCATCTTCAGCGTTCTCTCAGCAATCTGGGGCAGAAGGCCGCAGATCTGCTGGTAATACTCAGGATCAGTCTCTTCCATCATGTAGGCATATTTCTCCATGACCAGGTTTCGCTCGGCTTTTTCTGCCTCCACCAGGTCGTTCAGATAGCTTTCTACTACGTTGTCTTCCCAGCTCTTTAATTGTGAAAGACGCATGATAACGAAAGTCTCCCAGTCATCCTGACAGTCTGCCCGTCCACCTATGTTCTTTACATTCTGAAACATATCCCATTCTTTTTTAACAATCAGATGTTCATTCTCTGTTCTTCCCATAATAGCCCTCCTTGCGCTATATTGTAGCACTCCCGGGCGATATCATTTGGTACGATAAGAACCGGAAAGTAGAAATATCAAGTTTTTTTACATTTTAATAATTATCGGTCGTCATTGGAATAAATGAACATTGATTTTTCCTATTATTGTATAAGCATCTTACCCCTGACCAGACTTCTTTTCTGTTATCATTAGTTTAAACATGATCGGGAATAGGACTTTCGAATGCGAAGGGATTTAATCAGTACGAATCGACGAGGGAAAGAGGAGGCATTTATGCGAATAGGAATATATAATCATCAGCATATGGTCGGCAGCTGTCCTATATGCCGGCAGACCTATGTGCAAGGCATGATTGCCGATGCACAAAAGTGTCAGAGCAAGGCTCTTAGCATTTACGGGCAGGATTGTGAGTTCTTCAACTACACTGATCTGGGGGATTATCCTCCTGAAGACATCGATCGGCCCGGGATCCATCACCTTCTGGAAGATGTTACCGCCGGCAAGCTCGATGTGGTTATCTGCTACACTTTGAATAAGATTTCCACGGATATCGATCTTATTATGAAGGTTTACCAGACTATCCGGGAGAACAATGTTGAACTTATTACTTTTGCCGATGGTAAGCACGCCATGGAGGTTATGGACCGGGCATTGGAGAACTGGAAGAAAACACACTGATCAGATCCTTTATAAAAATAATCATCAAAAAGGGCACTCTCAAGCTTGGAGGTGCCCTTTTTTGCGATTCTTCTTACTCATTTTTTAACGATCCGAGCGAATGCTGACGGAGTCTCCCCTTCGTATTTCTTAAATATCTTGCAGAAATAACCAGCCTCACTGTAGCCAAGCAGGAAGGAAATATCCGAGATATTCATCTCACTCATGGCCATGTACTGTTTAGCTTTTAGGAGCTTTCGCAGATGAATATAATCCACCACGCTGATTTTATAATACTTCTTAAATATCCGGCTCAGATAACCGCTGCTGATCCCTGCCTGGGCAGAAAGATCCGCCAAAGAAATCTCACTGTGTTTATTCTCTTCAATATACTTGAAAACCCGGTTCATGTGGATGTAGCGCATGGAACATATCTGGGAGTAAACCTCGGTTACTACTTCCACCAGCCATTGATAACAGAGGAATTCCCTGCTGACAATCCGGGATGTAATCTCATATTTGTTCTTCAGATGCTCCTTCTGAATCCGATCCAGTCCAGGTACCAGGGAGAAAAGTCCTCTTTCCAGAATTCTCAGCTGCTTCTTACGGTCTGCCTGGTCACAATCGGTGAAAAGCCATTCTGCTACCTCTGCCGCCACATCATAGGATTGCTTATAATTTCTCTCCTCCAGAGTTGCATACAGCTCATCGTAAATGGGATTAGCCCGGTCTGCGCTGATTTTTTCCCTGTTCTCTTTCACCAATCCAAAGAGCTTGCTGCGGGAAAGCGGTTTGAAAAGGTATTCCTCAATACCGGTAGCCATAGCATTCTGAAGCAGCCGGAAATTGCAATAATTAGACAATACATACAATGCGATCTCCGGAAACTTCCTCTTTATCTTTTGGCAAAGGGCCAGGCCATTTTCCAAACCAAGCATAATGTCACAAAATATCATCTGAGGATGGCAGGAATCCACCATCTCAAGAGCTTCTACACTGTTTTGAGCCACGCCCACCAGTCTGCAGCTTCCGTCGTATTGAAGCATGTGAGAAAAGGCCCTTTGGAATTGATTATCCTGATCAATTAGTAAAATATCTGTCATTAGTGCTACCGCCCCCCTTCCATAACAAACAGGCTCTCTGTCTCTTTGCTTATGCTCATACTTACCGCCTTATCAGCTGCCTACCGGTATCTCAAGAATCGTTCGGTCTACCGCAGCTGAGATATAGTAATTGTCATCGTACTCATAGCGAAATCTTTTCTCGGTATCTTCCATCTGCTCCAGGATGGAATCACGATCACTGATAACGCCAAATCTGCTTTTTCTGGGATCAGATCCTCCTTCCATCTGCATGGAGATCCTGCACATGGCTCCATTCTGCTCCACATCGATAAAAAAATGTCCTCCTGTATTTCTGGATTCCAGATAGGCATCCACCATGTAGGTGACATAGGGAACCAGGCACCAGGAAGGGATTTGTTGTGATTCCATCATAGGCTGACAGTTTATCCTGTACTCAAAAGCATGGTCAAATTGTCCAAGCAGAACTTTCAGATACTGTTCTGTCAGCTTAAGTTCCTGGTCTATGGTACCCCTATCGTCCAGGATCAGAAGATACTGGCGCAGGAGATAAGAAAAATCCGAAATAAGACTCTCTGTTTTCTCCGCATTTTCCATAACTGCTATATTGGCAAGGCTGGTCATATAATTCAAAAATAGCTGAGCAGGCATCTTCATGCGCAGACTCTGAAAAGTCAATTCATCTACCCGATCAGATAATTCCCTGTTCCTCTTACGGACAGCTTCATAATGAGTAACATTGTGGTCATACCGGTCACAATCCAGCTGACAAGACTGTTTCTCTCCGAGGAGCTGAATCATGCGGTAAACAAGCTGTGCGACTCCATCAAGCCTTTCCATGCTGTATACCGGCAAAGCATCCTTGTTATATTCTAAATCAGGAGCCTCACATGGAATAACATCAAAATCTTCTGTAATACCTTCTTCGCAAATAATCGGGCCGCCTATCAGCGCTCCCAGGTATTGGTTCTTTACGATAAATGGTACAGCGATATTCAGCATTCCCTCCGGACAGCAAAAGATATAGGATATACTTTGAATAGCACTTGTAGCTCCAGCCATGGCATAAGCAATCTGACAACCTCTGTAATAGGCATCCTGACTCTCCCAGTTAGGGCAAAATAATACATTGTTATCATGGTCTGTAACCGGATTCCCCTTATAATCAATGATAAAAAAAGAAATACCGGTAGCATCCCTTAAAGTGTTTTGAATGCCTTTAAGATCATCCTCCTGAAACATCCCCGCGAGGGAAGCCTTAAAGTACTGTGTATCTGTCAATTTACTATCCACTGCTGCTGCTCCGTTTCATTATAAGTCTTAAATAATACAAGTATACTCATTCCGAATCTGAGGACCAAAATAAAATATGCTGTATATGACAAGTTATAGAACTTCATTTTTTAGTTGGTTTTCATTTTATCACCTTTTTAGATATTTCACATTCTGTTTTTTTGTGCAATATCTTATATGTTTTGCCAAAATTCTCTCCAACACTCCTAATTAATCCATAATAATTTGTCTTCTCTTTCTTTGCCAAAAGACAATTTTGTATCATTGTATTATCAGGCTTTATATATGGTAATATTCGTACATTATGGGCTAATCCGACGCTCAATCTCGAATCCGCACTACCGTGCTCCTTCTCGTTTTCGCTTGTCGCACCATATGACCATCCAGTCCTGCATGCCTGCATGCGTCCTGATGGTCGCATGGTGCTGGACTTATACAAAAAAATATAGCAGGAGGAGATGATTCATCTCCTCCTGCTTAGTGGATCAAGCTTTAGGAATATTCCTATTCCGTGTAAATTGGTGTGATAATCATTGTGAGAGTGTGTTGAGATCGATTATACCAATGGTTACGCTTGAATGGCCCTAATACATATGAATGTGTATTTTTACTTACATTTCCTAAGAATCTCTTCCGCTACATAGCCTGTAACGGCTTCGATAAGTGCCGGCACTTTATCAACCCTCTCCCAGGGAAGATCAAGATCCAGCCTGCCGAAATGTCCGTATGCTGCAACCGGTTTATAAGTAACGCTGGTGAGAGACAGCTTATTAATAATACCGGCAACACTAAAGTCAAAGACTTCTCCTGCAGCTTTTTCTATGATAGAACACGGAACCTCCTCGGTCCCAAAAGTATCAATGCGAATTGATACCGGTTCCGGAACACCGATCGCATAAGCCAGGTTTACCTCGCATTTCCTGCAAAGGCCGGCTGCGACAATGTTCTTTGCGGCATATCTGGCGGCATAGGCTGCGGACCGATCCACTTTTGTGGGATCCTTGCCTGAGAATGCACCGCCGCCATGGCGGGCAATACCACCATATGTATCTACTATGATCTTTCTGCCGGTAAGACCTACATCACCTTCCGGTCCGCCTATTACAAAGCGTCCTGTCGGGTTAATATGGATCTTTACATCCGGCATGATGATATCTTTCGGCACTGCTTCACGTATAACGTATTTTTCGATGTCGTTGCGCAACTGCTCCATGGGAACCTCTGCATTGTGCTGGGCGGATATAACAATATCCGTAACACCAACAACATTTCCATTATCGTCATATGCTACAGTGATCTGAGATTTACCATCGGGATAAAGATAGGGAAGGATTCCTTCCTTCCTGACTTTCGTCAACTGTGCGGAAAGCTTGTGAGCCAATGATATGGAAAGGGGCATGAGCTCCTCCGTATCATCACAGGCATATCCGTACATCATACCCTGGTCACCTGCGCCAATCTGTCCGGCATCCTGAACAACACCCTGAGCAATATCCGAAGACTGAACACCTATGTTAGAAAGGATCAGACAGGTATTCCCGTCCATTCCCTTTTTCTTGCTATCATAGCCAATCTCACAGATTACTTCTCTCGCCAGCGACTTTACATCAACAGACGCTGTAGATGCCACTTCTCCTGCGATAAAAACAATGTCCTCTGAGGCCATGGTCTCTACCGCTACATGAGAGTTCGGATCCTTGCACAGATATGCGTCAAGGATTGCATCGGAAATCATGTCACACATCTTGTCAGGATGCCCTTCTGTAACAGATTCAGATGTAAAGAGCTGGTATTTTCTCTCCATGCCATCATCCTCCTATCTTACAGTTGAGTCCCTCGTATTCCACGATTTCCTTCAGATACTCCATATAATCCGCTTCGGGAGTCTGAACGCCAAACAATTCATAATCCTTTCCCATCATCGCATATTTGTTGCTGCCCAAATCATGATAGGGAAGCAGATGCAGGTCCTTTACGCCGGGTAAGCTTGAAGCAAACTTGGCGATTCCCCTGACCACCTCGGGATCCGAGTTGAATCCTGGGATGATGGGTACACGGATGATATACTGGCTTCCGATCTGCTGGCAGATCTCAGCAATATGAAATGCGTTTTTAAGGATTAGCTCATTGGAGACGCCGGTCCACGCTTTGTGGACATCTTTATCAATATGCTTGATATCCATCATGAAATAATCGATCAGTGGAACGATTTTATCCAGGACTTCTTTGGAAGCATATCCTGTCGTCTCAATGGCGGTGGTCCAGCCCAGGCCTTTACAAGCCTGCAATAATTCCTCCAGGAATTCATGCTGAACCATAGCCTCCCCTCCGGAGATGGTAATACCACCTCCGGAGCGTCTATAGGAGATTGTGTCTTTATATAATTCTTTGATGAGCTCGTCGACGGTCGTCCATTTGCCGCTCATCTCAAGAGCTCTGTGATAACATACATCGACACATTTGCCACAGGCAATACATTTGGAATGATCAATCTTTCCCGGTATACTCAGATCTGATGCGCCGGTCGGACAGACAACTTCACAGTTGCCGCATCCAACACAATTCTGCGCCTTGAACATAACGATAGCTCTCAATTCCTGAGATTCAGGATTGCAGCACCATTTGCAGCGCAAAGGACAACCATTAAGGAAGACGATGGAGCGGATGCCCGGTCCGTCATTGACAGAGAATCTCTGAATATTAAAGACCAGACCCTTTCTCCCTTCTTCTTTCTTTTCAGGCTCCCATTTAAAATTCACATGCATGAGCTATTCCTCCGGGAATTATTTTATCGAATAAAATAATTCGATTAGAATGTCTGCTCTGTACGAGCGATGATGTCATCCTGTACTTCCTTAGCAAGTAC
>AUXO018556052.1_pt1 | contig 11327 bp, 19 predicted proteins | sample 768731 | NCBI WGS metagenome assembly AUXO01 (sample SAMN02715735, study PRJNA202380) | gut metagenome | biome: sheep rumen | host: Ovis aries | place: New Zealand: Palmerston North | reverse complement strand
GCACGCAACAATTTCTAGTGTTAAAGTTAATTTAAACGAGGTAGAAACACCGCTAACGTTAAGCGGAACAACGGCTAGCGGGCTTGGCATAGTAGTTAACTCGGCTGTATCTATCTATGCAAATTTTATCGTGACAGACAGTCGCGGGATAAAAACTACAAAAGAAAAGCTAGTAAATATTTACGACTGGTTTGAGCCAGAGGCTTTAATAACTTTAGAGAGAAAAACTAGTAACACGGGCTCTATAACAGTCGATGCAAATTATGCACTAATCGGCGGGCATAACACGTTAACTATTAATGGATACATAAAAAAGACAAGTGAGTCCGAATTTACGAGCATAGGTTCTATTACAAGTGATGTAGAAAAGACTTTTAGTGTCGATGAAAACTATGATTATGATGTAAAAGTAGAATTAAGTGATGCTTTAAACAGCACTACAATTTATTATCTTACATTACCTCGCTATACACCTCTAATGTACTTCGATGCTAATAAATATTCAGTGGGTGTAAATTGTTTTCCAAATAATAACCAGACGTTAGAAATAAAAAACGAGGACATATACTCATCGCTTTTCTATGCGGGCGGTGGAAACTATAGTTTTTCGGATAAAAAGGTCTACTGCTCTGGTCTTTTAAGAGACAACGCAGTTTACTTTAGTATAAATTTACCCAAAAGCATGAAAAATGTTACTCCTACTATTACAGCGCTTAAAATAAACGCGTGTAAAAACAGCTCAGGTTATTTATTTTCCTCGTATACAAGCGGTGGCTATAACGTCCTCACAAGCAGCGGTTTAACAACAACTTGCAATAAAAATACAGATAACGACTTATTAATTAAAATCCAAAGCAGCTCTTCAATTTCAGAAACAAATAACACGCAGGTGACAGTTGAAATTGATGAAATAAATATAAATTTTTAGTTTCCGCTTTCGATTAATTTTCTTTGCTAACAATTAACAAAAATATAAGTAAAATTATTTTCATTACATATTTCTTTTACTATTTCTTCTACTTCCTCTTTGCTTTCACCATAACGTTCAAAATTATAATATTTTTCTTCTTCGTCTTTTTTAAATATATGAAATTTATAAATTTTCATTCTATCTCCCATTATTTTTAAAAAATAAAAAAACAGCCTCTTAAAAAGCTGAAAAGTTTAGAAAATATAAATTATGTTTAATTTTAAATTGTTATAATTAATATTATAGTATATTTTAGTGTAAAAGTAAATACTGTGTTACAAAAAGAGAGGAATTTATGAAAAAAACTTTTAAAAATATATTTTTAAAACTTGATTCTGTTTTAATTTTCTTTTCAATCTTCGTATCTATTTTTGCTTTTTGTGGGCACAACGCAAAGTTAATAGAAACATCTAAAAATTATGCCGTGTTTCAAAATCATAACAGAAATTTTTTAATTTCAAATGAACCCGGAAAATTAATTTTTTATGATAGTAATAAAAAGATACGTGAAATTCCAATTTCTGAAAAATTTAATATAAAAGAATATAATACTTTAATTACCAAATATAAACCAAACTGTGCAATAATTGCTGCTTTCACGGCAGGTATAGGTGCTGCGGCTTTTTTATCCGGAGGTGGTGCATTTTTAAACACTTTGGGATTAGCCACTACAGAACTTGAAGGACTTTTTGCATTGGCAGGTTCTGGTGCAACTGTGGCGGAAGTAGCAGCAGCACTTAAAGGTGCTCTAGGATTTTGGATTGCTGCAGGAGTTGCAACGGGGTTAGCAGTATGAAAGAATATGAAATTAAATTTATGCAAAATACAGGCTTCGACTTTGTAAGGAAAATATTTTTTTTCTTTTCGGGTTTTTGTGCCGGTGCAGGCTGTTCATATATAAGATTTGATCGTGTTTTATCATTTTTTGCCTTTTTCTGTGCTTTTTTGTTTCATATATTTAACATAAAACTAAAAGTAGAATCAAAAATGTATAAATGGAATAACAGAAGGTTTGTGTATTTAATTGGCTTTCCTTGTTCTATTTGTTTATTAGGATTTTCAATTGCATCTTTTTTTGAAAATTGTATCGAGGGTGCAATTGGATGTGCAGTTGTGTCTGTTATAACGTTTTTGTTAACTCTTTATAATAAAAAATTTGCTAAAAAAATACCTGTAAATGAAAAAAAATAAATTATTAAATATTATTTTTGCACTTCAAATAATTTCAACTGTAAGTGCATTTTTAATGGGCTTCTTTTTTGGTAAAACCAACAACACAAAAGAAGGCACACCGTTAGCACTTTTTTTCTTAGATTTTTATCTCGGTAATTTCATAGAAAATTGGTTAACTATTTTTGTGCACAATTATGCTGTAGCATTTGTTTTATACTTATTAAACTGTTTAACATTTGGTTTTTTAGGTATCTTAAATTTATTAATTATTTTTTTTCTAATCGGTTTTTCAAGTTTTTTTTCAACTGGAATAGTTTATTGGCTTTTCATTATTTTCGAATCTGCCGGTTTTTTGTATAGCGTATTTAGTTCTACTATTTTAAGATTTGAAATAAAGCAGAAAGGATTTAAATCTTGTAGAAAAAACATATCTTTTGATTTATTAAATATAATTTTAATTCTATCAGTTGCATCTTTTTTAGAAGTTTTAGCAATTAACAATTAATAAATTCAAGTATTTTTATATCTAACATAGTGGAGATGTTATACGCTTTGAAAATGTACTTTTTCTACGGCCTTATGAGCTCTAGTAAAACTGCAATAGCTTTAATGAAAAAATTTACTTTCGAGGAGCATGGTAAAAAAGTTTTACTTGCTAAGCCGGCTCTAGACTGTAGAGACGGTAAGACAATATTAAAATCCAGAATCGGGCTTAAGGACGAAGCTATAACTATAAAAAAGGATGAAACGTTTAATGAAAAAGTATCGGATTTAAAAAAGTACGACGTTATAATAACAGACGAGTCACAATTTTTTACTATAAAACAAATAGAAGAATTAAGAGACCTAGCAGACAAATACTGCATTGTCATGTGTTATGGCCTTAAAACGGATTTTATGAGCTATCTATTTGAAGGCAGTAAACGCCTTTTAGAGCTAGCAGACTGTATAAGAGAAATACCGACGCCTTGTGGGTGTGGTAAAAAAGCAATTTTAAATCTTAAAGTTAATAACGGCAAAGTTGTAAAAAAAGGTGAACAAATAGAGCTTGGTGGTAATGAAAAATACATGCCTATGTGTCACGCTTGTTACTCTATAAGTCACTTAACATTTAAACCTATTCCAATACATAAAATTCGACATTTTTTGACTAGAAAATAGCCTTGTGTTATTTTTTATGGGAATGTCACTTTTTTAAAATATTAAAAAATTTAATAAGGGACTTTCACTTTAAAAAAACACGAAAGGCTTTTAGGTTATATTTTACAATGAATTTAAAAGAGTACTCTGACACTAGAAATGTCTCTTATAATGCTGTTAAAAAACAAATTCAACGTTATAAGGAATATTTAGGTGACAATATTTTTAAGCAAGGAAGAAATTTAATGCTCAATGAAAAAGCAGTTGAATTTTTAGATTCAAAACAAAAATGTCACGTAAATGTCCTTTATCCGGAAAATTTAATAGATGAGCTAAAAAAAGAAAATAACGACTTAAAAGACCAAGTTATAAATTTACAAAATATGGTAATAGGACTTCAAAAAAATCTTGTAAATGCGTTAAGTAAAAAACCTAAAAAACGCTTTTTATTTTTTAAAAAATAAAATTTCTTTTTTTAAGCTAAATTTTTTTATACATTGTATTAACAATGTCATAATATTGTGATATAATATACGTAAGAGGAGTGTGTAGAAATATGGCACATACAACTGTTAGCGTGAGAATGGACAATAAATTAAAGAAAGAATTTGACGATACCTGTACTAAGTTGGGGCTTTCAATGACGACAGCTATTACTATCTTTGCTAAAAAGATGATTCGCGAAAATCGTTTGCCATTCGAAGTTTCTTTGGATCCTTTTTATTCTGAAAAAAATATTTCGAGACTAAAAAGATCTATAGCGCAAATGGAATCTACAGGTGGCACAGTACGTGAGATAAATTACGATGATTAAATCTTGGACCGATGAAGCATGGGAGGATTTTGTATATTGGACAAATAACAATAAGAAAATTTTAAAACGAATTTTGCAGCTTCTTAAAGATATAGAACGTAATGGTTATGATGGAATAGGAAAGCCAGAAAGATTAAGTGGAGAGCTTTCAAATTATTGGAGTCGACGGATAGATTACGGAAATCGTATAGTCTACCGTATAGAGAACAATGTTATTAAGATAGTACAATGTGGATCTCATTATAGAGATAAATAAAGCAGCAAAAAAAAAAATCTCCTTTTTTAATAAAAATTAGTTTTTTTATTAATTTTTTTGTCTAGAAAAAATTCGTAAATAAAAAATGTTTTTTTATTTTTAAGTAAATTTTTTATTTTTCGATAAATAGTATTTGTTGTTTATATATAACAAATATTATATAAAACAAAAAAATATAGTTGTTTTTAATTAAAGTAGTGCTAATATAAATAATATTTTTATTTTCAGAGGAAAAATTTTGCAGATTAAAACCAAAAATAAATATCCAGTATTAAATTTCCTAAAAAGTTTTAATAAAGAAACTATAGAAGACATATCAAAAATAATAGGCACAAGCGTTTCTGCATGTTATAAAAAATTAGTTGGAGAGTCGTTTTTTAACGTTGCTGAAGCAAGAAGTTTAGCCAAGCACTATAAAATCTCAACGGATGTTTTATTCGAAGAAAAAGATATTGATATGAAAAAATTTTTCGAAGAATACAGAAGGAGGTTTTATTAAACATGGCTACACTTTATGAAATGGCGCCCGAGGTTAAATTTCTTTGCGAAATGCTTGAAAACGAACAAATTGATGAACAGATTTTTGAAGATTCATTAAAAGGCCTAGCAGTAGATAAAAAAATAGAAGGCTGCGTTTATGTACAAAAGCAGCTAGAAAGCGACTTAGAGGCTTTTAAACGAGAAAAAGATAGACTCGAAGAGCGCATGCGCACAATGAAAAACAATTTGGAGCGTATAAAAAACAACCTATTAGAGTTTGTAAATTATACAGGTGTTAAACGGATGAACGTTGGTACTTTTAAGCTTCGTGTTGGTAAAAGCTTTAAAGCCGTAGTACTTGACGAAGAAAAAATACCTAAAGAGTTTTTATTGCCTCAAAAACCAAAAGTTAATGTTAAAGATTTACGCGAGCACTTAAAAGGTGGTGAAAAAGTAGAAGGCGCGGCTTTAGTTGAGTCTGAATACATAACAATTAGATAGGAGTTTTTTATGAGCGTTCAAACAAAATTATTAAAAATTCAAAATGAACTTAAAGCACCTAAAAATCAATATAACAGCTTTGGTAGATATAAATATCGTAATTGTGAGGACATTTTAGAAGCTCTAAAACCGATACTTAAAGAGCAAAAAGCCACAATTATAATAAGCGACGAAATAGTAGAAGTTAATGGAAAAAGCTATATAAAGGCAAACGCGGTTTTTACTGATGTCGAGGATGAAAAAAGTGTAAATGTTACTGCATACGCGAGAGAAGAGGATAACAAAAAAGGCATGGATGCAAGTCAAATAACAGGTTGTGCTAGCAGCTATGCTCGTAAATATGCTTTAAATGGCCTTTTTGCGATAGATGATACTAAAGATAGTGATTATGACGAAACAGCGCAAAAACTAGACGCTAAAAGTGAGTTTAAAAAAACAGTCGAAGAATATTGCCAAAAAAATTCATTTGAGCCAAGTGAGCTAAAAATTATTCTGTCTAAAAAATTTGGTGGAGATTTTAAAAACCTAAAATCCGAAGATTTAATAAAAATGACTAAATATCTAAAAGGTGAAAAATATGAATAAAGTGTGCCTCGTTGGAAGATTAACTTTTAACCCTGATATAAATGAATTTAATTATAAAAAAGTCGCTAAGTTTACCGTTGCGGTTGACCGTGGTCTAAGCAAGGAGGCTAAACAAAATGCAAAGCAAACGGCTGATTTTATCCGCTGCACAGCGTGGGAAGCCCGTGCAGAGCTTATAGAAAAATATGTACATAAGGGTGACCAAGTTGGTATTTCGGGCAGGATACAAACAGATTCATATGAAGACAATGAAGGCAAAAAAGTTAATAAAACTTTTGTACTAGTAGAAAACGTTGACCTGTTAAATAACAAAAAAGAGCCTTATCAAACTTTATCAGAAGAAGATCTACCGTTTTGACTAAGCGTAAATTTAATAATAAAAAAATAAAAATTAATGGAATAACGTTTGATAGTAAAAAAGAAGCTAATAGATATTCAAATTTACTTTTATTACAAAAAAATGGCGTTATACATGACTTAAAAACGCAGGTTAAATTTGAATTAATTCCAAAACAAAAAGGCGAGCGTTCATGTAATTATGTGGCTGACTTTGTGTATAAGGATATAAAAAACAACCTGATAGTAGAGGACGTCAAGGGTTCTAAACAGACGTTAACGCCTGTTTATTCGATTAAAAGAAAGTTAATGCTATTTAAGCACGGTATAAAAATACGAGAGGTGTATTAAAAAACTCCGTTTGTTTAGAACGGAGAAAAAACAAACAAAGAATTAAACAAAGGAGGACTCTGAAATTTGCGTTTTTGAAATGTTAAACAAAAAGTCCTTAGTTCTGTATTATAAAAAAACTATTTTTAAAACGCAACATTTTTTTAAAAAAATAAAAAATAAAAAACTTTTTTTAAAAGAGACGACCCCTGAAAAATCAGGGGCCTAGAAACATTCGATTTAAATATATTTTACCAAATAGAAAAGAAAAAGTAAAAAAAGCTTTGCAAAAAAAAAGAGCCCCGTTAAAATATTAATTGTCCAAAAAAATAAAAAAACGGAGGACTCATGGAAATGGAATTAACTTGTAATTACATCTTAAGAAAGAAAATCTTTCTTGTAATTACATTTTAAGAAAAAAGATTATTGTTTTCAATAAAAATTTTCAAAAAATGTAAAAAAAATGAAAGTTCTCTGTTTTGTATATTTATTTTGTTTTTTTGTTTTTAAATATGTTCAAAAAGTCTTAATAAAAAATAAACAAAGAATTTTTTAAATTTTTAATAATTTGTAGAAAGGAGATAGTGTTAAGCAAAAGTATATGTTTTGTATAATTCTGAAATTTACGTTTTTGAAATGTACGAAATTTTGAATCTTAACACTAAAAATAAAAAATGTCAAATTTGCTTTTAAATGAAAAACAATTAAACGAGAAGGTTAATGATTTTTATTCTGTACCTGACCAGATACAAGGTTTTAAAATTAACAGGGCAGGATATGGGATGGTCCCAAAATTGGTTATGCTTGATAAAAGATTGCACGTAACAGCAAAGGCTATATATGCCTATTTTTGCAGTTACACAGGTGCTGGTGTCACGTGTTTCCCATCGAGGAAAAAGATTTGTAATGACCTTGATATTTCAACTGAATCGTTTATTAAATATTCAAAACAATTAGTTGATGTTGGGTATGTAGAAAAAAAACAAATTAAAGAAAAAGGTCGTTTTTTACATAACTTGTACACATTGCTCGACGAGGTTTCACCGTGTACGGAAAAAACAAGTCAAGTTTTAGAAAAAGCAGAAAAAATCTGCACTTCTACCGTGAACGGTTTTTCCGTGCACGGTAAAACAGACACTAAAATTAACAGTAATATTAAAATTAACAAGAAATATAATAATATAAATATTAATAATAATAATTTATTAAAAGAAAAAGAAAATAATAAAAGAAAAAGAAAAGAGCCTTTTTCTTTAGGTGAATTTGAAATTGAATTTGAGAAAATTTGGAACGAATATCCGAGAAAAGAAAAAAAAGTCTTAGCTAAAAAATATTTCTTCAAAAAAAGAAAATCGGGGATAAAACTAGACGTCCTATTCGAAGGGCTAAGAAAATACAAGAAATTCTGGACTGAAACAAAAATTGAGCAAAAATACATACCGCATCTTTCTAACTGGCTCAACGGAGAACGTTGGAATGATGAGTGTGTCCAAAAATGCGAGTTGAATAATCCAAGCTATGACATCAGCGAGTATTTAAAAACTATGGATACTTTTGCTTCTACCGATGAATCTAATCTTATCGATGATTTTAATCCTGCGGATGAAATCAGAAAAAGACAAAAACAAGAAAAACCGGTTTTAGACAAGTTAAAATCAGACAAGAAAGACGAACTATTTAAAAAATATGGTCCTAAGTACGCAAACAAAATTTTAAACACAAGAACTATAGAAAGCTTTTATTCAAGTTGTCGTGATGTAGAACAAATGATAAAAGAACGCTTAATTGTTTGGTATAAAGACGGTTATATAGGTTTAGATGAATTTGAAGAAATGAAAGAAAAAGAAAATTTTGAAAATTCTGTTTTTCCACCAAAAGAACCTGAAAGAGAATCTTTTTTAAATGTTTTATTTGAATATTAATCTTAAAACGTTCATAAAGGCCTCTAAAAAGCTCTACAACAAATGAAAATATAAAATTAATAATAAATTACCTTTGATGCATAAAAAACGCTTAAAACGCATTTAAACGCAAAATAAACTAAAAAAACTAAAAATAAATTTTAAAGAGCTGGTGAATATTGAAAAAATTACTCGCTGATTGGAGTAAAAAAAAAGAGGAAATAATAAATAAGCACAAAGATACATATAACAAGCTTTTATTTGAAAAATCTAAATATAAAACTCGTGAGGAGTGGAAAATTGCAAAGTTTAATGAAAGGCAAGGTAATTTAATTAAATATGACAACTTCAATTGCCCGAAATGTAAAAACCGTGGTGGATTTTTGTATCTAACCGAAGACGGGTATGAACAGTTTAAATACTGTGAATGCTCTAAATTTAGAGACACAATTAATAAATTAAAACGTAGTGGCCTTAATAGCAGCTTAAAAGAAAAAACTTTTGAAAATTTTAAAACTAAAGCCACGTGGCAAGAAATTGCTTTAAAAAAAGCTAAAAATTTTGTCAAAGAAACAGACAAAAAATGGTTTTATTTCGGTGGACAAAGTGGGTGCGGTAAAACCCATTTATGCACTGCTATATCTATTTGCTTTTTAAATAAAAACAAAAATGTTCACTATATGCCTTGGCGCGACGAAGTTACACGATTAAAAAGCGTGATTTTTAACGAGTCAAAATATGGTAGTTATATCAGCGTTTTAAAGAATGTCGAGGTCCTTTATATCGATGATTTTTGGAAAACTGGAAAAGATTTAAAAAAACAAATGGCTATACCGCCAACTTCGGATATAAATATCGCTTATGAAATTGTTAATGCGCGTTATGCTACTAGAAAAATTACAATTTTTTCCAGCGAATTTCTTTTAAGAGAAATTTTTGATATCGACGAAGCTATAGGCTCTAGGATTTATCAAATGAGCGACAATGGCGGTTTTTGTTATAACTTAAAAAGAAATTCTGAAAAAAACTATAGGAATATAGATTTTGACTCAATGGAAGATGAACCTGTCCCTGATAAAGAAAGGTGGGGCTTGTAAGTATAAATTAAATATTAAAATCTGCCGCTTTTTGGAGCTATGTATGACGTTTTTTGTTTAAAAAAGTTTTTCGTCTGCGGCAGGTTTAGTCTTTTTTGTAATAACGGAGTGCTACGTTAAGACTTCTTTTATTATATTTTATTTTTGTGTAAAATGTAAAATATATTATTTTTTTATTATAGAAAAATGTTTATTGTTTTCGAAAAAAAGAGGCGCTTTTTGGGAAAATTTAGTACTGAATTAAAAAAATGTGTTTTTAAAGAAATAAAAAATTCTTTGAATGAAAATGGTTTTTGTGACTTAACAAGTAAAGAAATTGGAGAAAAAATCGCTTATTCGTCACCATCAGTTAATCTTTGTATTCAAAGTCTTGTTGATGATGGTGTTTTACGAATTGAAAAAAATAATGGTAAAGATCGATTTAAACGTAAAAGACATATTTACATTGTTGGTGATTTTAATAATGACCCTAAATGATTTCGCTTGGATTTTCGTTATAGGTTATTCAGTTTTTTTGCTTGCTGTTATCTTGTACACGTATTTTAAAGGAGATTAATTTGGTTTATCAAAGTTATGAGCTTTTAAAAAATAAGTGTCGTGAATTGGAAAAAGATTATGAAAATATTTTAGCTGAAAACGAAAAAATATTTAGAATCACTCAGCCAAAGTCTCCTGTGTTTTCAAAGGATAAAATACAAAGTAATGAAATAAAAAACTGGTTCGATGTCTATCTAGAGCTTAAAGAAAAACTTTGTATCGAAAAGCGTTCTCGTGAAGTTAATCGTATGCTAAAACTTAGAAATAAAATGCTTAAATCTAAAGAACATGAATTGCGTCTAAGTAGAGATCTAGAAGATAGAGTTTATTGCCTTTGGTATCTAGATAAAAAAAGTGCACGCGAAATCAGTTGTACTATCAGCTATCATAAAACGGCTATTTATAGCATTTTAAATAACATAAAAACAAAATTGTTTGAAAAAATAAAAGCTGAAAATTAAAGACAAAAACGGAAAATTTTAGAAAATTTCGGAAAATTGTTGTAGTAAAATTAGACTGCAATTATTATGTCAAAGAGGTAGTATCTTGTCTAAGTCAATTGTAACAATTCAGGAAAAAGAAAATAAAAATGGAAATTATTTGGAGTTCGAAATAGACGGTGAAAATTGCCTTTTATACGCTTCTCCTGATAAAAAAGGCTTTGTGTTTGAAAATAGAGCTATGAATATTAAAGAGACCTTTACAGATGCCCAGGTGATTGAAATGTTAAAAGAATCTTTGACGGTGGAAGTAAATTAAATGTTTAAGTCGTGTTCTAGATGCGGAAAAATACACGAGTTTAATACAAAATGTAATGTCGGTCGTGAATCTACTACAGATAATTCACAGGAGGCTAAAATACGAAATAAAAGAAGTTATGTTAAAGCCTCTAAATACGTTAAAGAAAATAGTAATTATCTTTGCGCTATTTGTCTTAAAAACGGTGTATTTAACTCCGAAAATATCGAAACACATCATATTGAAAAAATTAAAGAAAAACCTGATCTGGCCTACGATATCGATAATTTAATCTGCCTTTGTAAAATGCATCATCTAATGGCAGAAATTGGAATGATAAGTAAGGAAGTTTTGCTTTATATAAAAAAACATCCCCCCTCAGTTTGTGCAATGCACACAAATAAAAGATGAAATGACTCAGTGCCCAACCGTGTACAACTTAGTAAAATTCCCGTTTATAAGGGTTACT
>AUXO017219801.1_pt1 | contig 11328 bp, 14 predicted proteins | sample 768731 | NCBI WGS metagenome assembly AUXO01 (sample SAMN02715735, study PRJNA202380) | gut metagenome | biome: sheep rumen | host: Ovis aries | place: New Zealand: Palmerston North | reverse complement strand
GGATATAAATAGCTTATATTTTCTCCTACAGGTCTTACTTTTAATAATATTGGTTCGCTTTCATTTATTCCTGATAAAGGTACACTAGCAATAATACTTTCCCCACTAACAGTTATATCTGCAATATCGCTTATTTTTGAATTAATTTCATCAACTGTTTGTGTTATTTGAGAAATTTTTTCATTTTGTTCACTAACATTGCTTACAACACTTTCAATTATTTGATTTTGCTTGTCTACAATGAAATTAGTTTTCTTCAAATCTTTATCCGTTGAACTAGAAAATTTATATTCAGTAGTTGTTTCTTCTGGTTCATCAGAATGAATATGATCTAAAATACCACTCGTAACTTCTAAATTATTGGCTAAAAGAATTGTTTCATAACTTGTTCCATACATGCTAATTGTAAATTTATCAATTGGTTCCAAATAAAAAACACCTAAAGTATCGGTGTCAAAAGAATAATATTGGAAATTTTTTATGTATGACCACATTTCATCAATATAATCTTCTCTATCATTTGTTGATAGTAATTGATTATCTTTTATTTTAAATTCATGAAGACCATTAGTTTCAATACTTTCATCATCTCTTCTATTTATAGTGTCACTATCTTCTGCTCTTGAAAAAACTAATGAATTAAAAAACACTAAGTTACCAATAGTAACATTAGTGTCACTAAAAAACTCTTCATCTATTATTTCATTTGTCTGAATTGGTTGTATTAATGTTGGAATACCATTTTTTTCAACTAGCCAATGGCAAGCAATCGTACAAAGTTCATCTAAACAATCTCGAAATGTATAATTAATCCCACTCCATAAGTCTTGCTTTATAGTTTTTGTTGAATTAATAAATGACAAAGGTATTCCACTTGTATCCCAGCCTAATCTTTCAAAAATTGCAACAAACATGTTTCTAATAGATATAGGATATTCAACTTCTAAGTCATAATCAATCATTGATTCTTCTATCTTATCATATGCTTCTATTAAGTATGATTCATTATCTTCACTTTTTTTAGGTGCATGGGTTTTATATGCACCTAAATTAACATATTCAAATTGATGATTAACAAGTAGTCCTGCTTGAGCGTTTATACTTGTTTTTTCAGGAATAGCTACATTAAGATCAAGGTTTAATCCTTTCAGGCAAGTCTTAAATAACCCAGCATCATATATTCTATTTATAGAATTAATATGATCTTCTCCTGTTAATGTAGTATTACCATATATTAATAATGCATCTATTGTATTTGGTTTAACTATATTTTCTTTAAATTCATTAGATACTGGTATCATTAACCGACTCTCCTTTTTCTTGAAATATAAGCTACATCAAAGTTACTTACTCTTCCTATCCTTTTTTGATTATATTCTAAATCATTTGTATATGTTGCAATAGTTATAGTCTTTTTTAATTCAGGATCATAAAAAGTTGATGTTTGTTCTTGAGAATTAACAATTGATGAAATAGTTTCTAGTTGATTTTGATTAAGTCTTCTATACGTTAAAGTTATTTTAGGAAAAATATTAAATGACCCAACAACACTTTGAGCTATATTTCTTCCAGAACCTTTGCCCCACATTTTATGCCATCCAAATTTTGCATTAGTAATGTATGGAGCCATTTTAATTCCATTTATAATAATACTATCAACATCTAAATCATATGTAATCATTAAAATGACCTCCCATTCGTTAAATAAGCATTTTGATTTTCTACCATTTTATTTTCTCTACTTATCAATCTATTATTCAAATAATTGTTATTTGTAAGGCTTACTCTTACATTCTTTCCTATTTCATACCCTAATTCGGACATAGCGGCAGGATCTGATAATGGCATATAAGCTTCTCTTCCTTGCTCACCTGATACCAAGTTATATCCAACTGGCACTCCTCTTCCAGGTACATTTAAAATAGCTCCATGTGCTAGACCTATATTTTTTAAGGTTTTAGTAACCCAAGTAAATCCACTTACTTCACTTGGGCTTAGCCCAGGTGCTTTTATTATTGTATCAAATATACTTGTTAATTTCTTTGTATTTGTTTTTATTTCAACTGTTGGATTTGCTTTTAAACTATTCATATTTGTAAATGTTTCTTTTGCTTTTGTCCATAAACTTTCAAAATATGTCTTTTGATTGCCTGTTGATATTTTTGTTTGACTTGCAACTTGCTTTACACCATCTATTTGTTTTAGCATTCCATTATAATAATCTAGTTGCTGTTGCTTTATATTTTCAGGCATATTCATGTCCGAATATGTTTCTTTAATTTTTTCTTTAAATTCTTCTTCCTTTGTAGTTAAATAAGAAACTGTATCAGTATATGTTTTTAACTGGTCATCTGTTAATTTATTTTGAGATGCATATTTTCCCATTATATTCGTATTGTTTATTATACGTTGTATATGTTCTTCTTCAATTTCTTTTGCTTTTCTTGTTTGACCAGTAACTCCTTTTACAGCTGCTTCTAATACATTGTTGCTTTTTGCCTCTTCTTTTTTTGCATCAATTGTATTTTTAGATAATTTGTTTTGACTATCTAATTCATTAATGTAATTAGCAATTTCTTTTGCACCTTTTTCATAAGTTAAGTTTAATTCACCATTTGCTTCATTAACTTTCTTTGTTTCAATAGTATTTTTCTTAGTCATATTTGCGACATCTTCATTAACATTAGGCAATTTAGATAACCCATCATAAATATCTTTCAAATCGTTTATTAAGTCTCTACCAGTAACAGCATTATAAAGCATACTAACACCAACAGTTACAACACCTATTGCTGCCAGAGGTTTAAGTATTCCTAAAAGCCCAGTTAATCCTTTACCTGAGCCACCTATTAGTTTCCCAATATTTGTTAACCATCCACCTATTTTAGTGGCACCAAATACTATTCCTAAAGTTCCACCAATTGCAAATACTAAATCCTTATTTTCTCTTAATATGTTACCCATATCTGTTAGAAATTTAACTACGTTTTGATTTAGTTCAGGCATTTCAAAATTTGAAGTATCTATTCCGCCACCACTTCCTACTGAAGAAGAACTACTTGTATCTTGTTCTACGTTCATTTCATCAAATGAATATGTTTGATTATTTAGTTCCTTCATGGCAGCTGATGTTCCTTTAATAGCCTTAGTATTTGCATTCATCCCTTTTGTTAAATCAATTTTCCCATTAGTTAATGCTTTAACAAATACATTTAAGTACCCTACTATCTTTAAAATGCCATCTGCTAATTTTTCAATTATAGGACCAACTAAATTACCAAGCGCGACCCATATAGATTGCATTTTTGCTGCAGCATCACTATGTTGTGATAAATAGGAATTACTTGCTTTACTTATTACGCTAAAAATAGTTCTAACTCCAAACAAAGCTAATCCAAATCTTTTTAAAGATTTCCCAGCATCAGAAAAAGAGTTTTTAGTTCTTTGCCCTGCTTTTTCTGCTTCTTCAGCAACTTCTGGAAAAGCATTCTTTAATTCCTTAACATTTGCAGCCACAAATTCAAAATCTTGTGATTGTATTCCTTTTGCATTTGTTCCTATACTTCCAGTATTAAGTGATAAACCTTTTGAAAAATTACTGCTTTGATTATATTGAATATTAGAAACTTTTCCTAAAGATACTTTTAGTTGTAATTCTCTTAATTTTGCTAGTTTGTTTGTTGTTTTTTCAATTTCAACAGCATATTTTCTTAAAGATTTTGTCTTCCCATCATATGAACCTGATCTATTCTCAATGGCATCGTATGTTTTCTTTTGTGCTTTTAGTTTTCTCTCCGTCTCTACTATTTGACTATTAAAACTTTTATTATCAAGTTCTGACCTTATCCTTATCTTTCCATCATAATTCATATCTTATCACCTCCTATAATCCCATTTCTCTATCAAATTCTGATATGTTGTTTTTTTCTTCTTCAGATAAATCTTCTATATCTTCATTATCTAAAGCGACAGCTTGTTTTGCTTCTAATATTTTCAATTTTCTTTTTTCATCTGTTTCTTCGCTTAAATCATATGATCTAATTTCACGCACTTTATTAATTAGTGATTCAGGAGTTAATCCTTCAATAAGTTCGTTATATTCCCACCAATGCATGTAATCTACTGTATTAAGATTAATTTTGTAACATTGTCTAATACTTGTTCTTACTCTTACTTCATCTTTAACATGGTCAAAATCGATAATATCTCTAGAATCATTTTTTTCTTTTCCACATCTTAAAAAAAAAGCACATTTATCTAGTGCTATTTTCATATCTTCAAGTTCAAAATCTCCTATCAATAGTGTCAGAATTATATATCCCCTTTTAAAATTACTTAAAGTATTGTCATTGATAGCTTTAAAACATGCTATTGCAGTTCTATAATCTGTATCAAGATTATATATTTTTCCATTAACTTCAATCTTTGTAGGATAATTCATATTAAATCACGTCATTTTCCCTATTTTTATATTTTTCAAAAATATTTTTTTGAATTGTGTCATGTTTTAATTTCATTTTCTCAAAATGGGGAGTCAATTCGTCGAATAGTTCATCAAACATACCAATTGTATTTGTGCTCCCAAATATTTTTTGGCAGGCATTCTCTCCTAATAATTCATCGAATATTGAACGTAGGTCAGAGCAATAAGCAGTATCTAGTTCATGCATTGCTTTTGCTTTTCCTGCATCATCTTCTTTAAAATTTTCGTTTATTTCTCTAGATTGATTGTAATATTCTTCTTGCCTATTCTGAATCTTTTCACCGCAATTAATAAACTTAAATGGTAAGTCAACATCTAAAAGATTAAATTCAATATAATCTCCAGCATCATTAACTTCAATTCTATATACATCATAATTCTTAATTCTTATACTATTTTCCATTTTTACCTCCAATTAAAAATAAGGGTAGGTTTTTACCTACCCTATTACTATCCAGTTGCTGTTGGTGTAAAAACTTTTGTAGTAGGATTAAAAGTTCCGTAAGTTTTAGCACCATCCCAATGAAGTTCATATGGGTAAGCAATTCCTTTGGTATCTCCACCATAAGAACGAAGGTTAATTGCAGCATTTTGTTTATATGCTTTATATTCTCCTTCTGATGCAGTTTCAGTTAAGTCAACTTCCATGAACAATTCTTTAACTTCGTCTCCATCTTTATCTTCCCACTCGATTGCTTTTAGTTTTTTACCTAACTTTGAATCATCTCTATAATAGAATGGATCTACTGAAGTAATTCTAGGCATTTTTGTTATATCTACATTTGTCTCACCTAATACATTTTCTTCTGAAGATACATCATTGTTTAATTCTGTAGATAATTCATTATTATCTTTTCCTATTGCTTCGTATGTCTCTGTTTCACCAGTTGTATCAACGTAGAATAATCTACGTTCTTTTCTTTTTGCTTTCAAGTTAGCACTTCCTTTCTTATATTAAAAATTTGAAAATTTATCTGTATTTTTCTTTAGATATTCAACTCTCAATTGCATTTGATAGCAGGCTTTTCTCATGTTATCAGCAAGAGAAATTAAATAGTCGCTAGTTGTTACTTCTACATTAGTACAAACTTTATTCTTTTTAAAAACAGGTAATGAATTATCTTCTACCTGTTCTTCTATCCAATCACTAACATCTTCAAAAAAATTACTGTTTTCTATATTCTGTTTTAATTCTTCGCTATATGGAAACCATGCTCTAAGAATTATATTTATTTGCTTTATTTTATCGCCATTTACTCTCGTTTCAATTGTCTTTTGCCCAGGAGCTTTTTCTATGGAAGCAGTATTTGCATCAGAAGACAAAAAATCAACACCAATTGATTTTAAATCATCAAAACTGTCACATTTCATGAGCCATGTTCTAATTGAATTAATCACTTCTACCACTCCTTATATAGTTTTCTAATTCTCTACAAATAGTATCTCCATTATCAGCCCACATTCTTTCAACCCAATATGGTCCTCGTTTCCCATTCCAGTTGTTTATTTTTTTACCATTTGGATCCTTTATTTTAGGAACATTGGGTCTAGACCAAAAACCATATGTTGAAGAAAAAAATGCACCTTTAAGTGTAATTGGATCAACATATAAATCTCCAATATACATATAATGTGCATATGGAGATTCGTATATATAACCCTTATAATCACTTTCAGTTGATGTATTATTTTTTAATATCCCACTATTCATTGGAACATAATCATCAGACCATCTTCTAACTTCATCAGTGAAATGTTTTTGTACACGTCCACCTGAATCAAGTCCTAGATTTCTTATAATTTCTTCCGATGGCTTTACTTGAACATCAAATTCAAAATTCATTATTTACCCATTATTAAAAGATTATCTAATGCACTTCCAACTATATTTTCATCAATAGAAAAGACAGTTATTTGTCTATAACTGTCATTTAATTCATTTATGGAAGCTATATCTGGACCTATTCCTAATATAATCCTATCGTTTGGTTTGATAGTATATTTAGAACTACTATTATAGGACTTGTAATTAACATAATCTTCTAAATTATCCCCATCTATAATAATATTGATATTTCCAGACTCTACTACACCTTTACCACTTATGTTAACTGAATCAGTTCCATAGTAGTAAACACCATTCAATACTCTTTTAATATATTGTTCATTATCATCAACTTTCAATTTATTATAAATAGTTATTGTATGTGGTTTATTCATAGATTCTCCTATCCATAAGTCCAGTCATTATTAGATACTTATAACATATTTTGTATGCCTGTTTATCTTTCTCTTCCTCGGTTAATAGCTCTTCTTTTTGAATAGAAGCTTTATTAATATATGTGATACTATGGGGTCCAAGTGACTCACTAGCAATATCCCCAGACTCAACAGACGATTGTAATAATTTATTTTTTAATGTTTCTTGATTGAATAATAATTCAGCTACTTCACAAGTAGCATCTTTAACATCTTTAGTTATTTGAGATTCTTCTTTTATTCTCATATATGTATTTAAATTTACAATGCTACTTGCTTTTATAGCTATATTGTCAAAGGAATCCTGTGGTATAACTGCACCTTTATAGTTATTTGAATAATAATTATAATCTACTAATGTCATACCTAATCACTTCCTTTCTTATTTTTTATTTTCTGCTTCTTTTTCTGCAGTTAATGTTGCAATCTGTGCTGTTAATTCTTCATTAGCAGTAACTAATCTATCATTTTCTGCAGTTAATGTTGCAATCATTTTATTTAGTTTTTCTATCTCTTTTAATACTTTTTTATCTTCGATTTTAGTTGCTTTTTTAGCAACCATACCTATTGTTCTCATTTAAATCCTCCTCATATTATGCTTTATGAGATACTCTGATACCTGCAACTTTGTTTTCATATAAGTCAACTATTCCGTATTTTCTGAATTTTTGAATATATGAATCTGCATCTGGATTATTTTCTGGAACAATTATATCTGATGCTGTATGTTTGTCCCATTTCATGACAGCACTTTTTTCAACTATCATGAAGTTTATATCTTTTCCATCATCATCACCAGTAACAGATGCATCTTTAACATGTTTTCTATATCCACCTTTTTCTTCACCAGTTGTTTTACCATCTAGTAAATCAATTGCAGTGTAAAATCTCTTTTGTGGAACTTCTATAATTTTAGCAAATTCATCTAAAACTCCAGTAGATTTATACTTTTCTACATTTTTAGCTGCTCTTAACAAAGTTGGGGTGATGAATAGATATCTTGAAGTAGATGTTACTTCTTCCTCATCCATTGCATCTTCTTCACGAATTAAGGCTGCTAATACATCATCACCAGTTGATAATGTTTCTGGTGTATGTGATACTCCATCATATCCAGCAATTGTTGCATATGTAAATGCATCTTTTTCTGGTGCTGATTTATGTTTAGCATATTGCCCAGCAACTTTTCCAAAAGCAATTTCTGCTGTTTCCTCATTATCCATTGTATCAACAGTGAACTTACGACCTCTATCGTAATTTGCTTTGTGTGTCTCCCATTCAACACTTACATCACCATCTTGGTATCCACCATTTCTTGAATAATCTGCAGGACCATCAATAGTATATTTTGCTACTAAAAATTCACCTGCCTTAGCTCCCATTTTTATATCATTAGGATTACTATTTAAAACACTAGATGTTTCTTCTTTTCTATATAACTCATCTAGTAAAGGTATATAGTTTTTTGATAAAGCAATATTATTTGCCATCAATTATCATCCTCTCTTTCTATTTTTTATCTTCGCTAGATAATCCCATTGCTTGCCTTAATTCATCTAAACCAGAAGAATTTGTTGGTGCACTAGGATTAGCAGTATATGTAGGATTAGCTACATCACTTAAGAATGCTCCAGCATCATTCTTTTTAAATTCTTCAAGCCATTCACTAGCTCCTTGATATTTGCTAGTTTTTTCATCATACTTGAAGTCTTGTTCATTAAATTTAGAAATTACTCCTGCTTTTGCAGATTCACTGCTAAACTTAATGTCTTTGAAGAAATCGTTAACTCTTTGAGTTTTAACTTCTTCTTTTTTTGCATCTTCTTGAGCTTTAACTAAATCATTGTATTTAGTTTCCCAATCAGTTGCAGATTTTTTAATGCTCTCAATATCCATATCTTTATAAGATTTGATTTCTTTGTTAGCATTATCAAGTTGAGTTTTTAAATTGGTATTTTCCTCTTTAATTCCATTAACTCTTTTGCCATATTCAGCAAGTATTGAATCAACAGTCTCCTTATCAAGTTCCAACCCTTTTAAAAATTCGTTCATTATAATTTCCTCCTAACTTTTTTACAATGGTCTGTTCCACCTGTGAACAAATTATTTGCTAGTCTTTAGGTTGCTATGCCACACCAAAAAAGAACGATTTCTCGTTCTTAAGACTTGTGCCTTTATAAGCACCACAGAACAAATAGCAACTAGAATTACTCACATTTATAGTCTGCTGACTTGGTAGCCTGTGTCAGTTGCATGGCACAATAGCCCTGTAATTCCTTTTTTTATTTGTTCTATGCTACCTACAAAAGTAGATAACATACTGACATTTTATCAAATACTGGTTCACTCCTTTATACGTTAGAGTGACAAAAGTTTTTTAACATACTTTAATAATTATGTTTTCCTCTATTTTTTTTCTAATTTCCAATAGTTTTTTATCCTCATCATCAAAGTCTTTTATCATAAACACTGCACCTTTTTTGTGTTTAGAACATATGTGTTTATTGATTTTTCCATATATGCTATGTAAATCATCACTTTTTGATACTCCTGCAATTTTTAACAACTCATAATCTTTATCTTCTAAACAATTATTTATCATATTACCTTTTCAAGCTCCTTTTCCAACATTATACCAAACGTTGTAGCAAATGGTCTAGGATTTAAACTACAGGTATATTCAGAAAAGGCTTCTGAAAACATTTCAAAATAATCACTTGCACCATACTTAGATAACGCTTCATCAATTAATAATGACTCTCCTGGAAACCTTATATAATATTCATCTACAACATTACTCATAAATGATTCGACCCATGCATCACTTTCACTTCTATTTGCAAATGGTTTATTGTATAGTTTTCTAAACAATCCAATTTGTATTCTATGACCTACTTCATGCCCAACAATTTGCTTAATAGGATTATCTGTCTTAACCAAATTACCAATCTTTTGATTGTGTTCTATGATTTTAACAAATCTATTTTTATCACCAATAATATTTTTATTTATATAAAACTTTTCGTTTGCAAGCACCATTTCTTCATTTCTAGTAGGTAGATTACCTAATTTCCAAATTATTTCTTTTTCAGGAATCACATTACCATACTTATTTAAATAATCATTTGTATTTAAAAACAAATCTTGTTTTAATTCATCATCAATTGCATTATTCAGATTTCTTGTTATAGATGTCTTTCCAAGTGTCTCTAGGTTTCTTGCACTATTTGTTTTAGAATATTGTTCAATAATTCTTTCACGTTCATAGTGTCTCTTCAAATTATTTTTAGTGCAAAAATCACTATACTCTTTATTTAACTCTTTAAATTTATCATTATAAGTTTTTATTTTTCTTTCATCATTTGTTACTTTGCCAACCTCAATATTTTTCTTATAACCTCTTATCTTTCGTTCATACATTCTTTGCTGTTGAGATAATTCATATGCTTTTTTATTTTCTTCTCTGTCAATATTCTTTCCTTTAGGAATATCTATGTCAGAAAAGAAAGAAAATATTTTATGTCTACAGTTTGCTCCACCAATTCCTTGAACATCACCAAAATTACATGTTTCTTGAAAGTTAGGGTATTTGCTATTGGATCCTTCTAACTTATACACCTTTCCTTGCCACCAAGAATGGTCTCTATAGTCGAAAGTATCAGTGACACGAGCATCTATATGCTCACTTACTTCTACGCAATCAGCACCTATTTCTTTTGCTCTTTCTAGTTCACTTCTTATCTGCATTTGCACTACCGCTGTTAAAGAATCTCTTCTAACAGTAGATTCTATAGAATAATTTCTTATAGTTCCATTTTTCTGTTTATAAGAAGTAACTGTTATTCCACTTTTAACTAAGTCTTTTAGTGCATTTGAAATAGCTGTATTATAATCTACTACACCTGTTGCAATAGAAGTATATGACTCATTTAATACATTCATATAGGCATCATTAAATCCTTCTTGTGCTTTCGTTTTAATTAATCTAAATGTATTATTTATTTCTTTGTAAGAGTTTTCTATTATTTCATTAACTTTTTTAGAATTTAATAATTTATCAATATCAATATTGTATTTCCCACTTGCATTTGCAAGTTTTATTGTCTCAAAATCAATATCATATCCTGCTCTTTTTAATACTTTAATTACATCTTTTTTAGGAATATTTGAATACTCACTTATTATTTCTATAGCATCATTATTAAGTCCACCTAATTCTTCCAATTTTCTTAAATACCATGCCATTGAATTACCCAAATTTATTTCTTCATACTGTTTAAAAGATTCTGCAATTTTAAGAATTAGTCTTGTTTCAACATTTCTATATATACCTACAAAGTATTCTATTAATTCATCTATGTCTATTCCATTTTCCATTATTCTTCATCTTCTTCAGATTCTACTGGATCTTCGAATTTCTTTCTTCTATCTCTAATGTTCTGAACATACTTGATTGCATCTTCTTCATTCATATCCATAGTATCCATAAAATACTGAACATCATCAGTTAATTTATTATTTCTTTCAATTAGTGCTTGATTTCTTTTTGTCTCTTTATCGACTAGTATTGAGTCATCCCAATCATG
>AUXO011283701.1_pt1 | contig 11328 bp, 12 predicted proteins | sample 768731 | NCBI WGS metagenome assembly AUXO01 (sample SAMN02715735, study PRJNA202380) | gut metagenome | biome: sheep rumen | host: Ovis aries | place: New Zealand: Palmerston North | reverse complement strand
GACATCATACGCCGTTGCTATAACTCCAACATTACGGGACTGCCGTTGGAGGGCAATGCCATAGACAACGTGTTCAAGGTTTATACTGCGGACATTGGCATGTTGATTGCCATGCTTGGAGGCACAACAAGAGCGGATATTCTTCAAGGCAATCTTGGAGGATTCAAAGGGGCAATCTTTGAAAACTTGATGGCCGACACGCTCGTAAAAAAAGGACAGAGCCTATACTATTTCCAAAAAGATTCTGGCCTGGAGTTGGATTTCCTTATCCGTTATAAAGGCGAGTGCGTTCCAGTGGAGGTGAAAGCAAAAAGTGCTCAGTCAAAAAGTATTTCTACCATCAGAAAACACCCTGAGAAATATGGCGTAAAGCATTTCATCAAGTTTGGAGACTACAACATTGGGCGTGATGGAGACCTGTTGACCCTCCCTACCTATATGCAGTTCCTGCTCGATTTGGAGCCAGAGGAAGTGATTTTGGAGACGATAGACACCGATGAACTTACGCGAATGGCAAGAGAATTTCTCGACCAGAAGTAACAATCGTTGATTTCCAATATGTCATACCATAGTTCAGATAACAGGAAATTATGCCGATATGATAATGGATGGACAAAAAGAAGATGAAATTAACCTTATGGCTAGAGTTTTCGGGTAATTTGTGTGTTCAAAAAATGCTTGTGTTCAAATAAGTCTGTGGAGTTATCTGAGTACAGGCATTTTTGGCGTTTAATAATATCTTTGATTAAAATGGGTAACAAGACAGCAGTTATATACGCTCAAGTTTCCAGAATCGGGGAACAACAAAGCACAGAACGACAGGTCAAAGACTTATCGGACTATGCTTTGTATAGGCTGATGGATGTCCGAAAGATATTTGAGGAGCATATCTCTGGCGCGAAGAAGATAGAAGAGCGTCCTGTGTTATGCGAAGCCATCGCCTATTGCAAGGAACAGCACATTTCCACCCTTCTTGTCAGTGAGCTATCAAGGATGGGACGTAATACGTTTGAGGTGCTTGCCTCTGTCAAGGAACTCATTGACAATGGCATCAACCTCTATATTCAGAAGGAACAATTCAACGTGCTAGGGGATGACGGCAAACCATCCCTGTTTGCACCATTCATGTTGGCTACACTCTCCACCTGTGCGCAGTTTGAGCGAGAGAGCAATACCTTTCGCTTTCAGTCTGGAAGGAAACAATAAATAGCCAAAGGTGGAAAAAGGGTGTATAACGACAACTATCTTTGTGACTACGCCCAGGTGGGGCTGGCCTTTTTACTTTGGGATTCTTTTAGTTCACAGCTGTAGTCGTGACAATCATAGGCAGGAACTACAGCTTTTTAATCATCTCTTGTTCTCAACTTAGTTTATGGGATTCATTTAGAAAACAAACATCCTACTGACTTTTTATAGATGCTATATATCAGTCGGTTGTGTTATGGTCTAATCAATCCCATGGAGATGTTTAAACCATCGTACATTCTAAAAATACTTTCGATGACAGACAAGTAGTTTTCATTTCTTGTCCCCATAGAACTTGTTCTATAATTCATATTTCTCGACCACTCACAACTGGCTATATCTTATGGATAATCGTGATGTACGTATTGCTGTAATTCAAATTCAGAAATTTCAATTCATTTTTTATAAGTAGTTTACCTAATTATTCTTCTGGAAAAATCATCCAGTTTTATCATTTCATACAACGAACATCCCAAAAAGGCCATACAAATGATGATTAGGAGAGTTGGAATCCACATTGCTATTAGATATCTCAATAATAATATAATTGCTAATGTTACCAATGATACACAGATAGATAATAACGACATAGTTTTAAACCTTTGTTCTACAATTTGCCATTCTTCATATTGAAAAGGAACATGTTGTATAGGTTGCCATATTTCGTTATAAAATTTCCCTGACACCTCACTGATTAAAGACATAGAGAACTTTCTGTCATCGAATTCCTTTGAAAAAACTTCTTTCAGATATTCATGTCCCAAAGCAGCAAATTGTTCTGCTTTGTCTGTTTCATATACGTAATTTCCTTGCATGTAATTGTGCTTATCATCCCAGCAGTACCATATTTGATTTATTTTCTCACACAACGTTTCTAATTCTTGAGCACTAAACTTAGAACAAGGATAATCTTGTCCAGACATTATACATGGATGAGCATATTTCCCCATCTCATCAAGTAATAATTTGAACACATGAACATATTCTTCTTTATTACCACGTTTTATAATGTAGTAAGTTTTTGCAGAGGAGATGAATTTAAAATAATTACTTATTCTATGCATGAATGGTGTCATTATGAAATGGTAACGATTCACAACGTTATCACCAATATGGCGATTTTCGATAAAAAGCATGAGAAATCCACCCGTAAGTATGGCTGTTAATATTGTAACGCCTAAAGAATACTGTTCATTTGCATAAGAGCAATATGAATTCCAGAACGTTTCTATGAAATGTTTTAAGAGCATACATAAAAGAATAGCCATAATGTTTTTGAAGATTTAGAATAGATTTGTTTATGGACCAACTAAAAAATCTAACCTTTGCCATTAAACAGGCATGTTACCATCGGTTAGTCTATTTTCTATAGTATTTATTATGTACCTTCGTACGAAGAAACTATTTTGTGTCTTTTACGTCCACATATGTCCCTGTGATATTGTAGTAGAGAGATATCTCGTTCGCAATGATATATTTGAAGCAGTACTGTGAGATACTTCTATTCAAGGCAGCAAGCTTGTTGCTCGTTGTGATACTATTCACAACTTTCGTACAAAAATCTTTAAAATTCTTGACATATGCAAGAGATTCCTCAAAAACCTGTCAAAGAAAAGAAACATCATACTTCTTGTACTCCTTTTTTTCGATTGTAAATATGTTGCCCTGAGCTTAGATGCCGAATCTGAATACTTGGATAATAAGAGCAAACTGTTCAGATAGTTATTGAATAATCGAGGTCTGTTCTCTTTATTATTGTCTATAAAACGACCGAAGAGAAATACTTCGCTTTTGGTCCGAAGACATAAGCAAATACATTGTGTTTGAAATTGATGTGATGGCGGATTATGTCTGTGTGGATTTCCGTCTATAATGGCATGATTATTTCTGCGACCGTGTTACAGCATATGAATACATGAATAGAATAAACTTGGGTAAATTAAGTGCGCACTATATTAATTCCACCAATTAGAAATAAGATATTTCATTAAACAATATAGAAAAATAACAACAAGTATTATTTAATATTTATTTTTTGTATATTTGCAGTGATTAGTCAAATATCATTCCTTAGATTTCTTTTGTAATTCGATGCAGAAAGATTATAATTATCAGCAGATGCTCCCAGAGCTATCGTTTCTTCAGGGTGGAAAATATCGCATAAACCGCCGCATTGCTTCTGGCGGCTTTGGTAACACGTATGAAGTTTTCAACATGGAGTTTAAAGAGCGAATGGCTCTCAAAGAGTTCTTCATGAAAGGAATTAGTCAGCGTGATGCAGACAATACAACTGTTAGTGTAAGCAATAACTTGAACAAGGAACAGTTTGAGTCGCAGAAAGACAAGTTTAAGAAAGAGGCACGCCGACTACATAAAATGCACAATCCGCACATTGTGCAAGTGCACGACTTGTTTGAAGAGAACGGTACAGCATATTATGTTATGGATTACGTAGATGGTGAGTCGTTATCCACCCACTTGAAACGTACTAATGTTCCTTTGTCGGAAAAAGAAACATTTGATATTCTCAACCAGGTGCTTGAAGCATTGGAGGAAGTGCATGCCTCAGGCATTTGGCACTTAGACCTAAAGCCTGGCAACATCATGATTGACCAACAAGGGATAGTTAAGTTGGTTGACTTTGGTGCCAGTAAACAAATGAGTTCTACTGAAGGATACACCACTACAACTACTGCTATTTGTTATACTCCTGGCTATGCGCCAGCTGAGCAAATAGACCAGAAGATGGAATTGATTGGGCCGTGGACTGACCTTTATGCATTGGGTGCCACACTCTATTATATACTGACAAAGAATCAACCACCCACTGTTTCTGAAATGCAAGAAGACGATGCTTTCTCCTTCCCGAAATCTGTCAGTGAGAAAATGCGTCACTTGATTCGATGGATGATGGCCCCAAAACGTCAAAATCGCCCTCAATCAGCAGCTGAGGTAAAGGATTTTTTGTTAAAGCCGTTCCTACAGCCAGCAACTTCTGTAGTTAATGATGACGAGGAAACAGTTATTGGGAAGAAACCCACACTAACACCAAAGCCCACATTAACATCAACGCCCAAATCAACTTCATACCTGAAGAAGTGGATCGGCAACGGTGTTGCTATTTTGATGTTAATTGCTGTTTTGTTAGTATGGAATTCATTGTACAAGTCCTCTTACGTAAAGTCTGATGATTCTACCGTTGTTGAAGCGGAAAAAGAAGTGGAAGAGACAAATGTGGTAACTTACCGCAATTTTGATTCTGCAATTGGTGTTTGCTTTTATACGGGTCCAGTTGACAAGAACGACCTTCCTCATGGGACTGGTGAAGCATCATTTACAGATGGCAGACTTTACAAAGGTCCCTTTTTGCATGGGAAGATGGAGGGAGAAAATGCTTACTTCCAATATGACAATGGAGATTTGTTTGAAGGCTCGTTTCGCAACAACCGTTTTTATGAGGGTCGTTACACAATGAACGCGGATGGTAGCTACTTTGTTGGTAAATTCTCTAACGGTCAGCCTTCCGAAGGTCAATGGTACGACAAGAATGGTAACAAAATGTAAAACTGATAGACGATGAAGAAGTATTTGTTATTGTTACTGATGTCATTGCTTCCTACGCTGGTTTGGGCTCAGCTTTCTGGTGGTGAGGTTCGTAAGCCGAACAAGCCTGTGGTAAAGAACACCACAAAGCCCTCTCCCAAACAGAAAAGGATAACCGATCAAGGCTCATATGCAAGCCAGACTTCAAGACGTGACCGTGTGATAGAGAAACTGGTGAGTAACATGGTTTATGTCGCTGGCGGCATCTTCACAATGGGTGCGACCTCGGATCAGGGGAATGATGCGTACGATTTGGAGAAGCCTTCCCACCAGGTTACTTTGTCTTCTTTCTTGATAGGCAGGTTTGAGGTGACACAGGAGGAATGGGAGGTTGTGATGGGCAGCAATCCTTCCAAATTCAAGGGTAAGAGTCTTCCTGTTGAGAGCGTCAGTTGGAAAGACTGTCAGGTTTTTATTAAGAAGCTGAACCGGTTGACTGGCAAATCTTTCCGCCTTCCTACTGAGGCAGAGTGGGAGTATGCCGCCCGTGGTGGAAGTAAGAGTCTTGGTTATAAGTATTCAGGCGGAAATGACATTCGTGATGTGGCCTGGTTCTATAGTAACTCAAACGAAAAGACTCATGAAGTTGGCCAGAAGCATCCGAACGAGCTGGAGCTGTACGACATGAGCGGTAATGTCCTAGAGTGGTGTAACGACTGGCATGGCAAATACGACAATTCCTCCCAAACGAATCCTACAGGTCCTTCCTCTGGTTCTAAACGTGTGTTCCGTGGTGGTGGTTGGAAAGACGAAGCGAGGCGTTGCCGTGTGTCAGATCGGAGCTACGAAACACCAAGCCGCAGTGGCAACATCCTCGGACTGCGCCTTGCACTTTCGTCCTCCCAAAGGTGAAAAATAGGTTATACTAACCCATCTCTATAACAAATAGAATAATGGCATTTAATCGAATAATCAAACGATTTGGTGGTAAAATCACAAATATATTATTATTCAGCAAGATGGGATACACATCAACATCTCATTGGGACAATTTCTATGTTATTGCCAAAAAAAATGAGGAGATAATTGGTGCAATGAAAAGTCTTTAAAAATAAAAAAAGGATACTAATTACTTCGAGTATGGATAAAATCATTTTATTTAACAGCCGTGATGAATTGTTACGGATGGAGGTGGAGAAGATTGTCTATTTCGAGGCGGATGGCAATTATACTCACATTGTGTCAAAGAACAAGCTGAGGGCAACAGTTGGCGCTAGTATGGTCAAGACAGAAGAGGCTTTGACGGCACAGTTAGGCAGTGAAGCTCATCGTTTTATTCGCTTAGGCAAGCGTTTTATTGTGAACACTAGATATGTGTATAGTGTTAATCTTGCCAAGCAACAACTGATTCTATCTGACATGGATTCATTCGCCTTCCAGTTACCTGTTTCGAAAGAGGCCCTGAAACTCATGAAAGAATTAATTTTGATGCACAGAAAATAATGTAAAAATGAAAGAAGTAATTATTGGTCGTGATGGCGAGACGGGTAAGTTGCGTCTCACCGTAGGGAATCAAACTGCTACGTTTGGTGAAACGAACAGTGTTCCACGCAGCGTTTCCCAAAAACATGTCAAGCTAAGCATCGACGATGACGGCACATTGGTCCTGACAAACTTGAACGCGAACAATGACACTTACGTGAACCACCGTGGAATAGAAAGTAAGCACATCCAAGAGGGCGACCATATTGTACTAGGCAATCAGCACTACATTCTGAATTGGGATATGCTAGAACCTTTTATACCGAAGATTGCTGATTTACGACCTTTGGAAAGAGTATGGAAAGATTATCAAAATCAGCGCATGGAAATGCAAATCAAAGAACGCAAATTTAACACGCTTCGTTCTGCTACGGGACTCATTACAATGTTTGCCGTGATATTAGGTGCGATTACCGGTCGCGACAACCCTCTCTTCATGTCACTCTATATTTTGGCTGGTGTTGTATCATTATTATTTTTCTTCATTGCATATCGTTCTTCCTCAAAGATTCCGATATTGCAAAACCGACTGGAAAAGGACGTAAAAGAAAAGTACAAGTGTCCGAGTTGTGGCAAGAAACTAGTGTTGCAGGATTATGACATGCTTTGCCAGTCTAAAGGTTGTCCGCATTGCGGAGCTATTTGGAAGACATAACATTTCCATAGACCATTTCGTCACTAAAACAAGGTATTTGGTGTAAAACCGATGTTCAGTGTTTGACTTCATTCGCAAATAGTTATATCTTTGCATCGAAAATTAACAAAGAATATTAACTAACATAAAACTAATTAAAGAATATGACTATGAACGAGATGACAAATTACAAAACAGAGAAAGATATGAAGGAAAATATTAAGCGAACGAGTGAGCAATCAAACACGAATGGTTGGCAGAAATTAACCATCAGTGGGGTATCAGGAATCCTGATGGGGGCTGCTGGCATGGATGCCGTTAATTCTCTTGTTAAAGAAACAGGAGAAATTGAGGATAGCACAAATTCGATCCATTCACAGAGTAATGTGACAGAGAATGGATTGAAGGTTGCAAAGGTGGATGATTCCCTCTCCTTTGGAGATGCTTTTGTAGCTGCTCGCAATTCTGTGGGTGCTGGTGGTGTTTTCCAATGGCGGGGCAACATCTACAACACCTTTCTTGAGGAAGAATGGAACGATATGTCACCACAAGCAAAATCCCTTTTTGCACAACAGGTGCAACCCATGTTGCACTCTGATGAAACAAAGCATAAGAATGATGATGGCCATCAAGACGAAGTTCAGCTGAAGAACGATGAGTCGGAAAAACCAGAACTGCTTCAAGAAGAGGAAGATGTACCAGAGGTACATTTCTTAGGCATTGAACAAAGGCAAACTGACGATGGCAATATTATTAACGTAGGGCACATGACTATTGAAGACGAGAATGTAGCACTTGTTGATTTCGATAATGATTATGTTTTCGATGTGGCAGTTTCCGACAGTAATCATAACAATACCATAGAAAACGATGAGGTGAAGGACATTTCAGAAGCACAGTTGACAGTGACAGAATTTGCAGTGATGACTGATGCTGAAAATGGTGAAGTGGGAGCAGGAGAGTATGGGATTGTTTCAACCCAACAAGAGCAGATTGCCGAAGACATGCCCGACTACATGAATGAAGCAGACATGCAAAATGTATGACATTATGCAAAGAATCTTATTAATCATAGCTATGTTCTTAATCCTGGCATGTGTTACTAAGGCCACAAATTATGTCGTTTGCATAGGTGTTGCCGATTACCCTGGTGCCAAAAGCGACTTGATATTAAGTAGTCATGATGCCGAGACGATGAGAACTTTGTACGAGAAGAATGGTAATGCCGTAACAGATGTTTTGTTGAATGAGCATGCCACAGTAGAGAATGTTAGGTTCATCATAGCTAACATGTTTTCTAAGGCCACAACAGACGATGCCATCATTCTTTTCTTCAGTGGTCATGGTGTACCAGGCGGTTTTGTTTGCTATAACGGCTTGCTGAAATATAAAGATATCACATCGGTCATGATGCAAAGTAAGGCAAAAAATAAAATTGTGTTTGCCGATGCTTGCTTTTCCGGCAAGGCACGTTCTAACAAAAATATAATAGATAAAGACTCTGATACAAATGTAATGTTCTTCTTATCTTCCCGTACTAACGAGAAGTCGCAGGAGAAACTCAAGAATTGGAAAAACAGCTTGTTTACTGCATACTTGGAACGCGGATTGCGTGGAGGTGCAGACGTTAATTATGATCGTACCATCACCGCAAGTGAACTGTTTGACTTCGTAAGCAAAGGAGTTGCTCAGTCATCTTGGCAGAAACAGCATCCAGTGATGTGGGGAAAGTTCAATAACGATATGCCATTAATGACATGGAAAGAGACAAAGAAATAAGATGGATAGTAGAATCATAACATGCCCTAATTGCCACGGAAAGCTTGAAGTGAGCAATCCCAAGAAACAGCAAATGTTGATGATTGTTTGCCCAAATCCCACATGTGGTGCCAAAATACGTGTACGCTTTGATACAGGCGAAACAATATTTGCTCAAAAGAAGATTGTTTCCATCGTGTCAGGCTACATATCTTTTAGTAAAAAGAATTTCGAGTTGCATGAGGGGCGTAACACTGTTGGACGTTACAATTCCAAGCACGAGGCTCAGATAGAACTAGAAACTTACGACAAGACAATGAGCCGTGTTCACTGTTTATTGGAGGTAGTACGGACAGAAAGTGGAAGAGTAAAAGTGATTGTCAGCGACTTGCGTTCAGCAGATAAGATTGCTAAAAAGCCTACATTGATTAGCGATGAACCACTGGAAGAAGGTGACCGTCTCGTATTAGAGGATGGTGATACCATTCAAATGGGTGACCAAATAATACGATTTCATCAGCAAAAGTTAGAATTATGAAAATAAGGATATGTAAACCTTTTTCCATTCAGGAACAGGGCAAACGTGATAGTCAAGAGGATTCCATCTATCCGATGAATGGTGAGGCTAGTGAAAGCAGTCGTCTTTTTTTGCTTTGCGATGGCATGGGCGGTCATGAGCATGGGGAAGTGGCAAGCCAGTTAGTTTGCGAGGTGTTATCTAACTATCTTGAAGAACATTGGAATAATGACGAAGTGCTAAAGGATTCCGTTTTACAGGATGCGATTGATGAAGTGTTTCGTATGATTGACACATTAAACAATGGGTCAGTCAAACAGATGGGTACTACGCTTACGTTTCTTTGCCTTCATCGTGGCGGTGTAACGATGGCGCACATAGGTGATAGCCGCATTTATCATGTTCGTCCGCAAAGTGGTAAAATTTTGTACAAGTCTCGTGACCATTCCGTTGTCTACGACTTGTTCCTTTCTGGTGAGATTTCCCAAGAAGAGATGGCTACATATCCAAAGAAAAATGTTATTACGCGGGCTATTATGCCAGGAATGGAACGACCGTCCAAGGCAGATATTGTACATACCACAGATATCCAGAAGGGTGATTTTTTTGTTCTCTGTTCAGATGGTGTGTTTGAGAAGATGAATGATGAAAATTTGCTTGAATTACTAACATCGGGCATAACAAACAAAGAAATCCAAAAATGGCTAATAGAAGCCACAAGTGATAATAAGGATAATCATTCTGCTTGGGTTATTCAAATTTCAAACGTGATACCCGAAAATAATGATGATTGCTTTCCACATGATGAGAAAACGGCAAGGTGCAATGCCATGAATTGGGAAAAACAGCCGATAGTTATAAGAAACCAAATATCATTATGGGAACGGGTGAAAAAGTTATTTAAATAAGATTATGAAAAAGTATTTTGTGTTAATCCTATTGTCAATTATGCCGAAGTTGGTAATGGCACAGGTTGCAGGCGGTGAGGTTCGTAGGCCGAGCAAGCCAGCTGTAAAGTCTACCCTGAAACCCACACCAAAGCCAAGTCCGAAGTCCACTCCCAATCTGAAAAAGGGAACCAAGCAGGGCTCATCTGCAAGTCAGACTTCCAGACGTGACCGTGTGCTTGAGAAGCTAGTTAGTAACATGGTGTATGTTGAGGGTGGAACCTTCACGATGGGTGCTACCTCGGAGCAGAATAGTGATGCTAGTAGTGACGTGAAGCCAGCTCACCAAGTTAACTTGTCTTCTTTCTCGATAGGAAGATACGAAGTGACCCAGGAGGAGTGGGAGACAGTAATGGGTAGCAACCCCTCCTACTTCAAGGGGAAGAATCGACCTGTGGAAATGGTCTCATGGAAAGACTGTCAAGATTTCATAAAGAAGCTGAATCAATTGACAGGCATGTCGTTCCGCTTGCCTACAGAGGCTGAGTGGGAATATGCTGCCCGTGGTGGCAGCAAGAGTCATAGCTACAAGTATTCTGGTGGAAATGATATAGGAAGTGTTGCATGGTACTGGGATAACTCAAGCAATAAGACTCACGAAGTTGGTCAGAAGCAGTCGAACGAGCTGGGGCTTTACGACATGAGTGGTAACGTTAAAGAGTGGTGCTTTGACTGGAAAGGAGATTACTTAAGTTCCTCTTTGGCGAACCCTAAAGGCCCTTCCTCTGGTTCTGATCGTGTAAATCGTGGTGGCAGTCGAAGCCTCAATGCTGGCTTCTGTAGTGTGTTTTACAGGGACGGCTATGCACCAAGCTACCGCAACAGCGACCTTGGTTTGCGTCTTGCCCTGTAGTTCTTCCATAGTGAACATTAAAAAGGAAACATAAAGTTGAGTTTCTTATATGTCTTATTTCAAATACTTATTAGCATTATTCAATAAATGCCTTCACGGCTTCAAGCCAAGCACTGAAGAATTGTCCGAAGCCAGACAAGTTCTCGTTATACTTAGGAACATGGTTCTGTATGTCACGCAAATCCATTTTCTTTTCAATCATTTTCTCCATAGTAATTCTACTTGACAGTTCATTAAGAATATCCTTTACATCATCTACATCCTTCCTATACGCCTCGCCGTGAGTAGA